>JRYH01003113.1_pt1 | contig 24601 bp, 43 predicted proteins | sample 235351 | NCBI WGS metagenome assembly JRYH01 (sample SAMN03074221, study PRJNA261480) | activated sludge metagenome | biome: Wastewater Treatment Plant; feature: Wastewater; material: Activated sludge; isolation source: activated biomass of a wastewater treatment plant treating wastewater... ...
GCTGGGCGGCTCTTACGACCGGCAGGGGCTTCGTCTGGCGTGGGGCCGCATGTGCCCGCACGTCCTCTATTCGGCTTTCGGATGCAAGGTGAACAAGGCCCTCCATGCCTATAGCTACGAAGTCATCGCCCTGACCGGGACCAACTTCACCGCTGGTCTGTTCGACACGGCAGACCCGCCAGCGCCGATCCCAGACAGCTTTAGCGAGCCTGCCGAGGGCAGCTTTACCGGCGGCTTCGTCGAGTTCGTGCGGGCAGACGGAAGCCTCCAGCGGTACGGGATCGAACTGCAAACCGGAAATGATTTCCGGGTTCTTGGATCGACCGATGGACTTGAGGTCGGAAGTGCGATAACAATCTACCCCGGTTGCGCCCGCAACACGACGGCCTGCAAGCTGTTTAACAACCTGCCGAACTATGGTGGGTTCCCGCACTTGCCCGGCAAGTCGCCGTTCGACGGGTCGCCAGTGTTCTAAGGAGGTCGGGGTGCCACTATTCGCATGGGCATTGGTTTTTCTGGTGGCGTCAGTGGCGATCCAAGCCCTGCTCGTTCGCCCGCAAAACCAGAAGCCCGCCTCTCTGGAGGACTTCGACTTCCCGCAAGCCGACGAAGGCACCCCTCAGGCGGTGTTCTTCGGCGACTGCTGGACCGAGGGCTGGATGGTCCTCTGGTTCGGCAACTATCGCACGACCAAGATCAAGTCGAAGGGCAAGAAGTGATGGATGGTCTGACGATCCGAGTCCGGCACATGCGGCAGGCCGACCTCTGCATGAAAGGGGTGCGCGCTTGGTTCGCTGCCCGGAACTGGTCATGGAGCGCCTTCGTGGCCGATGGCCGCCCGGCAGCCGACTTCATTGCAACCGGCGATCCTCTCGCCATGCGGCCTGTAGAAGCCGCTCGCCGGGAGGTTCAGGATGGGCGCTAAGAAGCAGACTATCGGCTACCGCTATTTCTTCTCCCTGCACATGGGGCTGGGGCGCGGGCCGATCAACGAGATCGCGGAAATCCGAGTCGGGGACATCCCGGCGCGCACCGATCCGATTCGGCTCGACGACGGCGGCAAGCTGGTCCTTATCAACAAGCCGGAACTGTTCGGCGGGGAGAAGAAGGAAGGCGGCATCCAAGGCCCGATGTATTGCTACAACGGGGCCGCTAACCAGAACCTCCAGCCCGCGCTTGCGTCTGCCCTCGGCACCTTGCCTAGCATCGCCGCGTCGCTCGGCGGAGACGTGCCGAACTTCCGGGGGGTCGTGACGCTCTGGTTCGACGGGCTGGTGGCGGCGATGAATCCGTACCCGAAGGAGTGGAGCTTCCGGGTTCGTCGTCATACGGCTGGCTGGTACGACAACGATCCTTGGTATCCGGCCAAGGCGCGCGTCGTGCTTTATAGCGAGAACGGCGGCAGCATCCACGCCATGAACGGCGAGAACATGCTGTACGAGATCAACACGAACCCTGAGTGGGGTCGTGGGATGCCCGCCGACCTGATCGACGAGAACAGCTATGTCGCTGCCGCGAATCAGCTTTGCTCGGAAGGTCTGGGCCTCTGCATCCCGTGGTTTCGGCAGGAGACGATCAAAGACTTCATCCCGGTCGTCATCAATCATATCGGCGGGGTCCAGTACGTTGACCGCGAGACCGGCAAGATGACCCTGCGGTTGATCCGGGGCGATTACGACCCGGACGACCTGCCGCTGTTCACGCCGGATACCGGCCTGATCGACGTGATCGACGATGACGCCAGCGGCGAGGAGACCAGCTACAACGAGATCGTCATCAAGGGCTTCGACCCCACGACCAAAGAGGACATCATGGTCCGGGTCCACAATCTCGCGGCGATCCAGTCTCAGGGCGAAATCATTTCCAACACTATCGAGTACCGGGGCCTCGCCACGCGCGATCTCTGCGCTCGGGTGGCGCTCCGCGAACTCAAGGTCCAGATGCCGCTCCGCAAGATGAACGTGGTGCTGGACCGTCGAGGCTGGCGAATTGCGCCGGGTATGCCCTTCCGCATCTCGCACCCGGCGAAGGGGATCAACAACATGATCCTCCGGGCTGGCGAAGCGCGCGACGGCACGTTGACCGATGGCAAGATCACGATCAAGTCGGTGCAGGACATCTTCGGGATGCCCGAGACCTCGTTCATCACCCCGCCCGGTAGTGGGTGGACCCCGCCGAGCTTCACCGCGATTCCGCCGCAAGAGACCCGGATGTACGAGGTCAACTGGCGCGACTACTACCGCGTCACTTCTGCTGCCGATCAGGACGCCGTGGACGCAGGAGCCAGCTTCGTCGCGATCCTCGCGAAAGCCCCTGCCAACGTGCAGGTCCAAGGCTTCGACGTTCTCACCAGCCTGACCAGCGGGACCTACGATACGAACGAAGTCCCGACCGTCGGCTTCACGAACTGGCTGAACCTGCTCGCCGACATCGGCCCGCTCGATACCGAGCTTGAGGTCGAGGACGAGAACATCGCCCAGTTCATGCAAGAGTTCGTCGCCGGAATGGCGGTCCTGATCGACGACGAGCAACTTGAGTTCGTGACGTTCGACGACGTGACCCGGCTGGCGACCCTCAAGCGCGGCGTGGCCGATACGATCCCGGCAGCGCACGAGGCGGGCACGACGATCTGGCTGATCGACGACGAGCTTGGCGCGGATGGCGACGAGTATCAGGACGGCGAAACGGTTTACGGCAAGGCGCTGACTCGGACTTCCACGGATGTTCTGGATGAGTCGGCGGCCACGGAGGTCTCTATCGAAGTCAATCAGCGCATCTTCCGGCCTTATCCGCCGGGCGACGTGAAGGTTGACGGAGATTCGATCTACCTGCTCGACGACATCGTTTACGAGGACCCCGTGCTGACGTGGACGCACCGGGACCGGAAGCTCCAAGCGGACCTGCTCGTCGGGCACGACGAGGGCAGCGTCGGCCCCGAGCCGGGTACGACGTACAACATTCGGATATTCGCTGCGGACGGCACGACGTTGCTCAGCGAAACCGATGTCGGCCTCGTCGATACGTGGACCTATGACGCTGCATTGCAGACCGCCGACGGAAACCCGGCGGAGGTCTGGATCGAACTCGAATCGAAACGGGATGACGTTGCCTCGCAATTCCTGTATCGGTTCAATCTGCTCTTGACGGGTACTGCCCGCATCACGGAGGACGGCGAGGCCCGCGTCACCGAGGACGGTGAAGTTCGGCTTCTGGAGGATTAAGATGGCGACGAAGAAAATCAGTGAACTCGACGACGCGACGACCCCGCTTGCAGGGGACGAGCTTGTCGAGATCGTACAGGGCGGGGCGAACGTCAAGGTTCCTGCGTCGGAGCTTGGGGGCGGCGGCGGCTCGACCTACGCGGCGACGGAAACCATTTCCGGGACCGCGACCGACCTGCTCGCCAGCCACGCGGGCAAGTACCTCCGGTTCACCGCTGTAACCGCCAAGACTCTGACGGTGCAGGACGACGCGACCGAGGCGCTGAGCGCCGACATGGAGTTCCATATCCGCAACGTCGGGGCAGGTGATCTCACACTCGTCGAGGATACCGCCGTCACCATCAATCCTCCGAACGGCGGGACGCTCGACGTTCCGACCGGGGGCACCGTCACCCTCAAGCGCGTGGCCGAGGATGAATTTGACCTGCTGGGTCAGACGGTGGCGGCATGATCCCCGGAATCGTAGCTCAGGCCGTTCCGGGCGGCAGCGTCCCCGGTGGAGTCGTAGACCCGTACTGGGATAACGTCGTGTTCCTGCTGCACGGGCAGGGTGCCGACGCCTCGACGGTATTCACTGATCTTAGCCAGTACGGTCGTGCCGTGACGGCGGCGGGAGCCGCCCAGAACGATACCGACATTTCGGTCGGAGACACGCCGAGCATCAAGTTCGACGCGAACGGAAACTATCTCGTTCGAGACTACGGCTACGAGCTTAATATCTCAGGTTCAGCCGGGCCGGACTTCTGCATGGAAGCCTACGTCTACTGCACGAACCTGACCGCCGGGATCAATCAGATTTTCGGTCGCCGCAGGAACTCCGACAATTACATCCTCCAGATCGACGCCAGCGGCAACCTGCAATTTTCGACGTTCAGCGGAACCTCTGGCACTACTCGATTGAGCGTTCCGTCAGGGATGTCCAATAACACTGTTCACCATGTTGCCGTGATTCGAGTCGGTACGACCTATTACGGTTTTGTTGACGGGGTGCTTAAAGGCTCGAATACACAGGCTTCCGGCGCAGGTGTGAGCGGGACCGCGCTGCTGATCGGCGAGAGTGAAAACAATCAGGCGACACGGTTCTGGCGTGGCAATCTGAACTGGATGCGAATCACGATGGGGGCGTCCCGGTACAATCTTGCCGGGTTCACGCCGCCGACGATTCCTTACGCTATGCTTCGCCCGGACCCGGTTGCAACACCCTCGGCCACGTTCTCGAACGTCGTCCTGTTGCTCGGGTTCGAGGGTGCGGACGGTGCGACGACTACAACCGACGAGAGCAGCTATGCCCGCGCGATGACCTTCAACGGTAACGCGCAGATCGACACGGCGCAGGCTCGATTCGGTTCCTCGTCTCTCCTGCTGGACGGGACCGCCGACTATCTTACGACACCGGACGCGACTGAACTGAAAATCCCGACTGGCACGGCCTCGACTGACGCCTTCTGCATGGAGGCGTGGGTCCGAGTGCCCACCGCGCACAAAACGCAAGCGACGATTTTGAACAAGAGGCCCGGATCGGGGGCGCAGGAAGACAGTCTCCTAATGAACGACGGAGTTCCGCAATTTTTGGCTTTCGCAAGCGGCAATGCTGTTATCTCGCTTGTGTCGTCTGCGGGAGCAATCTCCTTGGACGAGTGGCACCACATTGCCGCGACGGCTGACGGAGTATTCTATCGCCTGTTCGTTGATGGGGTTCTCGTAGCTATCGGTGTACGTACCACGGCTCCCTCAACGAACGCGGTGAACCTGTTCATCGGACGCGACGGATTCAGTAGTAGTAGTCGCGATTTCGAGGGCTGGATTGACGAGGTTCGTATCGTCAAGGGCGAATCGGTCTACACTCAGACCTTCATCCCGCCTGCGTCGGCCTTTCCGCGCAGCTAGGAAACGATTTCCGGTGTTCAGCTTTCGTTCTCGCCGGAAACGAAAACTGGACACCGGGGAACCAAAAGCCTATAGCCGCTGTTCTACGGAGGGCCGGGGGCAGACATGCAAGAGTCGAGGACGCTGGAAATGATTATCCGCTCGCTTCGCCAACACTGGCCTGCACGAAAGCTCGAATGGCTCATGTCGGGCTTCATGATTACGTGGGGCGTCTACGTCCTGCTCCATCCCGGCCTATTCTACGACGAAGCGACCGCGCAAGTGTTCAGCGGTCTCGCGGCGATCTCCGCCCCGATCACGGACATGCCTTCGCTCCTCTGGGGCGGCTCCTGCTTCATCGTCGGCCTCGGGCGCGCGATTGCCCTGTTCGTCAACGGCGCATGGACCCGCACTCCGCTTATCCGGCTGGTCGCCAGCTTCATTTCCATGTTCATCGTGACGCAGATCGTCATTGGATTGTGGCAGTCGGGGGTTCCAAATACCGGCGTCGTCGTATATCCGTGGTTCGTGATCGCTGACCTCCTTTCAGCGTACCGGGCCGCCGTTGACGTGGTTCATGCGGAGAAACAGCGGGAGGTCGAAAAGGAGACCCGCCGTGACGCCCGCAGAAATCTCAGCCTCGCCGCCTGACATCTCTGCCATCCTTACCAGCCTCGGGGTTTTCTCCCTCGCGATTGCCGCCGTGGTCGGGGGCATCTACAAGGGGATCAAGGAGGTCAAGAAGGGTGGAGCCGATACCGGCAGCGAAGTGAAATCCGCTGTCCTGCTGGAGACCGTGACGGCCCGCGCGCTGTCCGACTCGAACCTCCAGCTTGTCAGCATCAACACCGAAATCCGTGACGCCCTCCGCTCGATTGACCACAAGGCCGCATTGCTGATAGAAGCCTTGCAGGATCAGCGGAGCATCACGCGCTCCCAGATCGAGGAGCAACACCGCCTTCGCGCCGCCACGGTCGATCTGGTCGAGCTTCTGCGGAGGCGACAATGAGCGACGAGACCCAGACCAACAGGGCCACGGCCACGGCAGACCCGGCCACGGCGCAAGTAGACGTTCAGGACCCGCTGCCCGAGACCAACTGGTTCTGGCGGCGGGTCTATACGTTCGTGCTGTCTCTCGTCTCGGTCGCGTTCATCTGGTACGGATTCGAGGCGCTGTTCGACATGCGCCAACCCGACTCGATCTACCGCCTGACCCGGTACATGATCGGGGTTCATATCCTGCTTATCACCTTCTACATGGTCGCGCCGAGCGCCGAGCAGATCGTGAAGCTGATCCAAGCGGCGAAGCTCCTCCAGTCTGGCGTACCGATCACGCGCCGGGCGGTCGTGGAGACGCCGCAGGGAGGCCGTACAGAGGTCGAGACGACCGCCGGGCACCCTGAGACCCCTGCAACCCAGAATCGCGCCCCAGAGCCGCCGCAGGCGGACGAGGAGGACTTTGCGCCGAGGAGCCGCACATGACCGAACGGATGACCATCACGCGGGAGAGCTTCGATCAGTTGAAGCAGATTGTCGCCATCATGGAGCAGGGAATCGAGACGGAGATCGTCGTCACCGCCCCCCGGCCTGCCCAACCGCCCGCTGCCGTGAACGACGACGCCGCGTTCGCCTTCGCCGACTACGGGCGCTTCTACGACTTCCTGCGCGGCAACAGGATGCTCGGGCCGAAGATCAGCGCCACCGAGTTCGAGGGTTGCGACAAGATCATCCGGGCCTGCGCCGAGGCGGGCTGGGGTATCTCGTGGACCGCATACGCTCTGGCGACGACCTACCACGAGACCGCCGGGACGATGCAGCCGATCAAGGAGATCGGCGGCCCGGCCTACTTCACGAAGATGTACGACATCCGGGGCGACCGCCCGGCGAAGGCCCGCGAGCTTGGCAACCTGACCCCCGGCGATGGGGCGAAGTTCCCCGGTCGCGGCTATGTCCAGTTGACCGGCAGAGCGAACCACGTGAAGGCGACCGCCAAGCTCCGGGCGCTGGGTTACGACGTTGACCTCGTGGCCGATCCTGACCGGGCCATGGACCCTGAGATCGCTGCCGTGATCCTTGTCCTCGGTATGCGCGAGGGCTGGTTCACCGGGCGCGACATTGACGACGATCTGCCCGCCAGCGGCCCGGCACGGCTGGGCCAGTTCATCGCCAGCCGGGACATCATCAACGGGCGAGACAAGCAGGAGATGATCGCCGAGTACGCGATGGACTTCCAGTCTGGCCTCCAACAGGGCGGCTACAAGATAGCGGCTTGACCTAGACAGCGAATCGGTCTAGGGAGACCAGATCGCACGGCACTGGGCGGGGAGTTTCCCGGCTTCTAGGTCGCGATGATCCGAAGGACCGGCTCGCCGGGTGATAGGATCGACGGAGATAGGATAGGCCGGATGCCCGTCTCCACCCTCGCCGGGGATTTCCATTGTGGCGCAGAGCCGTTCTTACGGTTAGCACTCAGGAAGCCTCGGCACCGGCCCCGGAGACCCCGCCATCCCTCTCAGGATCGGCGGGGTTTCTGTTGGGGCTAGACCCGTAGCCGGGGCTAGGCTAAAAGGCGGTCTCCCGTAGAGGAGATTCCACCATGTCCCTAATCATGTCCATCGGCGCGTTCCTGCCCGGCTTGTTTGGCAAGCAGGTCTCGGAGAAGGTCGCCAAGGTCCTCGGCTTCGTCACCCTCGGCCTGCTGCTGATCGCCGTCCTCGGCCTTGGCAAGTGCGCCTACGACGCCTCGGTCATCGAACAGCACGAGAGCGCCGAGCGCGCCCGCAAGGCTCAGAAGCAGCTTGACGCAGATCGGGCCGCCGACAAGGCGACCGAAGATCAGGCGCGCGAACTGGCGGAGACCCAGCAGGAGCTTGAGGACGCGCAGGCCGAGGCCGCCCGGCGCGATCCCGAGGGGGCCGCCAAGCCGGTCGGCCCTGTCACCGAGTCGTACTACGACACCCTGAGGAAGAAGGAGAACCGCCGATGAAACGCCTGCTCGCCCTACCCCTGCTGCTCGCCGTGGCCGGTTGCGCCACCACCCAGTTCGCCATGCCTCCCGAGGACAAGCTGGTCTGCCCGGACGAACCGGCTGTCCCGCCCGCCCCGGTCTCGGACGAGGCGAACGGCGAGTATCTGAAAGACATGCGCGGCGCGTGGGCCGGGTGCAAGGAGGACGTGGACTGGCTTCGGGCTTGGTTCCGCGATCTCAACTCCTGACGTAAGAAGGCCCGCCGCGAGGAGTCGAAGCCGACGCGGCGGGCCTTCCCGTACAAGTCGCGAGGCGGTCGAGAACCTGCGCTTGGTCGCTCCCAGAGAAGCGAATCCGTCTATAGTCTAAGCGATGGGGGGTTTCAAGACGCGGGGTCGCGGAGCGCGGGTAGTCCCCATGTGCCGCTCGATCCCGGCTCCGATCACGCGCTGGATCGGGGTTTCCTCGGCCACGGGGGGCTTCGGGCTGGTCTGGATCGTGCGGTGCGGATGGTGGGGCATATCAAGTCCTTTCTGCGCGGAAGCGAGTCCAAGGCTCCCAGAGCGGTCTCACGATACGCCCGACCTGCCCGGCATACAACACGCAATGCTGCGTCCCGCCGGGCGAGCCGTCGAACAGGCTCCAGAGTTCATCCGACTGATCGACGATCCAGCAGTTGCGCTTCCGGTAGTACGTCTTGAGGGCGACCGGGCCTATCACGATCTGCCGGGCGGCCCGCTTGACGGCCCACGCCCACTCGACCTGATCTGCCTCGGCCCAGAGGTTCGGCTGCTCCGGGAACGGGATCGCCGCGCAGTACGGGATGCCGGTGTCGAAGGCTGCGCGGGCGACCGCTAGGTCCCAGCCCCGCGCCATCCCGGTAATGATTTCCGTGACCCCGCGCTCGCGCATGAGGGCAACAGAAAGCCGGGCGAACGCTAGAAGTTCGCCCGGCTCCTGTTCAACGTCCCGGTGGCCGGTGACGCCGACGATCATGGGTTACAGACCGCCCATGCCGTCATCGGCCTGCTGAGCGCCCGATTCCGCCCCGCTGGGCGCGTTTTCGGGGGTCTCGGGTACTTGGGTAGCCTCTGACCCCGAATCGCCCTCAGCGGGCTTCTGAGCGGCCTCAGCGGCCTTGCCCCCGGAAGCGGCCTTGCCCTTCGTCCCGGTCGCCTTGGCGGTCGAGGACTTCTTGGGCGCGGTCGCCGCCTTCTTCGGGGCAGCCGGGGCCTTCTTGCCGTCGCCCTTGGTCGCGGCTTCGGCGAGCAGCTTCTTCTCGGCTTCGCGCTTGGCGGCCTTCTCGGCAGCCTCGGCCTGCTTCTTGGCTTCGCGCTCAGCCTTCTCCTGCTCGCGCTTGGCGGCAGCTTCGGCCTTCTCCTGCTCGCGCGCCGCCTTGGCGGCCTCCGCCTCGCGGTCGATCACCTCGACCTTGACGCGGATCATGCCGGTTTCGAGCAGCACGTCGCCTTCGCCGATCTGGACATGCTCGCGAATCTTGCCCGCGAGAGCCTTGAGGACCGCGCCCATGGTCTCGCCTTCCGGCATGGACTGCTCGACCGGGACGGCCTTCATCTTCGGGCCGGTCGGCGCGGTTGCCATCGTCTTGGGCGTGGCCTTCGCCTTGCCCTTCTCGGCGGCCTTCTTCACGGCTTCCGTGATCTTGGTCGCCGCCGTCTTGGGGTCCTTGCGGAGCAGCTTGACGGCTTCGGCACCCGCGATCTGGCCCGAGGCAACGGCCTTCTTGACCGTCTGGTTCGCGGCAGCGAGGACGAACAGGTTGTCGATATGCCGGGCGGTGCGGCCCAGCGCGTCGGCGATCTCCTGCTTCTCCATGCCGAGGCCCTGCATCCGGCGGACGACCGCCGCAAGCTCGACCATGTTCAGGCGCTCGCCGTTGTTGCCGTGCGCGAGGTGGATGGTCAGGTCCTTGACGGTCGCGCCGTCCTTGGCCCATGCGACCGGCAGCCCGTCGGGGAACTCGGCCCCGTCGAGAAGCGCCTGCTTCGCGGCGTCGAAACGGTGTTCGCCGTCGTAGATGTAGACGGTCTCGTCGCCCGGCAGCATCGTGACTGCGAACGGCTTGTCGTCGAAGAAGCCGTGGGCAGCGATGCTCTCGCTGATCGCGGCGACGCGCTCGTTGTAGTCGGCGTCCTTGACGCGGGTGTTGAACCCCGGCAGCACGGCGAGCTTGTCGAGCGGGACCCGCGCAGGAGCCGGTTCCGGCTTCGCGAAGGTCATGGCGGTGTCGAACTTGTCGGCAGGAAGTACGGTAGTCATGATTCGGGAACTCCTAAATTCCGGGTTTCACGCTCAGGCCATCCCGAGGGCTTCAAGGTAGGTTTGCAGGATGGCGGCTTGTTCAGCGCGATCCTCCGGTGACATTTTTCGGAGGGCGATGATCTTCCGCATCATCTTTGTGTCAAACCCCTTGGCTTTGCCTTCGGAATAGACATCCTTGATGTCGTCAGCGATCCCCTTCTTCTCCTCCTCCAGTCGCTCGATACGCTCGATCAACAGGCGTAGTTCCTCGGCTGACTCGTTCGCTGCGTCCAACTGTTCGTCAGACACGGTGAAGGTATCATCCTCCGAACCGGAGTTATGGCCTATGCCACTCATGGGTATCTCGACCTTTCGACCTCAAGAACGCGGAATGATCTGCGCCTGAAATGTGTTAATGTCAACCCGAAATCGGAAATGATTTCCAGATCAGCCGGACTTCGACATGCGGAAGGTGAAACCGTGCGGAATCGGGACACGTTCGATCTCATAGGTTTGCACGACGCGCTGCAAGTCCTCGGTCATGATCGTGATCTCGACCTGCTCCGGGGGTCCGCCCTCCGGGCCGATTCGTGACGGCGCGGCGAACAGGCTGCCGGGCCACTCGTACTTTTCGACCGCAGCCGCGACCGCCAGTTCGAGCATGTGGCCGGTGATGCCCATTTCCGATTCGTGCCATGACTCGAACACCCGGAGAAAGTCGAAGTCCATGTTGCCCGGATTCGCCCGGCGCACCATCATGAGAACCTGTTCATCGTCGCCGGTATATTCGGCCACGGGGGCGAACCGCTCGTCCCAGCGCGCTCGGCTGGTGGATCGCATGACTCCGTCGGTGCCCATGTAGATCACGCCGTCGAGCCAGTTGCCCGTCACCGGGCACTTCATGGGGGCGGCGTCAGACAGGATGCAGTAGAACCCGCCGTCCGCGTGTTCGTACAGATTTTCGACCTTGATGCTCATGTCTGCGCTCCTCAGTATTTCTTCCCGCCGTCCTTCGCGCGATTCTCGCGGCGATGGTCCGGGCGGCTGGCGTTGAACTCCATTTTCTCGGCGATGATGGGGCCGAGGTCAATGCCGCATTTCCCGGCGAGATCGCCGATACGGATAACCGCGTCCGCCAGTTCGACCGCGAACATGGAGTAGTGTGGCAGCTTGTCGTCGGGCAGGCCCTTGCGATGGCCTTCCATGGCTTCGCTGACCTCGCTATGGATCAGGCAGAGTTTCGTCGGGATGATGTCGTAAAGCTGCTGCTCGGTTGTCACGTTGTCCCACCAGCCCGCTTCGCTGGAGAGTCGGTGCGCGTGATCCTGAACGGCCCGGAAGCCCTTGCTGATCTCGCTCTTGAGTTTCGCCCAGTTCACGCAGCCGCCCTTTCCGATAATTGCGGTTGTGCAGCACAAAGAAAACAATGTTGGATAGGGCGGCTGCGTAAACCCCTGCAACGATTCCGTAGACCATGAAGGTGACTGCCACGGCCATGCCGGCAACAGGACCTCGGGTCGGGTGTTTGCCGTACATCCAGACGCTCAGGAGAGAGCCGCCGAAAGCCAGCCATTCGAGGACAGTGACGATCATACCCCGATCATCTCGTACTCGCGGTCGAGCCGGTCGAGCGCGTCGAAATCATTTCGCTCCTCGGCGTCCCGGCGGCGGCGTCGCCAATCCCCAAGCTGAAACACGTAGGAGGCGTGGCAGCAGACGCGGTAGAAGTCCTTCTGGAACTCGACATCCCCGCGACCGGCGATGTCGATCCAGAAGGGATCAATCACTACTCCGTCGTACTTCCGCATCACCTTGGGGGTCTCCTTCGGGAAAGAGGGCGCGGGACAGCCGCCACCACTGATCTGCCGTGACTCGTGAATAGGCATAGACTGCACCGTTCTCCTTCATGACGCCGATGGCGACCGTGCCCTCGTCCTCCAGTTCGACGAAGGCGTTGCCGAGGAAGCCCGGCCCCTCTGCGAGAGGGAGCCGGACTTCAAGGTTCAAGGCTCCAGCGATGTCGGGCACCCGTGGTCCTCCAGCATAGCGACGATCTCGGCGTTCTGGTCGAGGATCGCGGCCCACTGTTCTGCGGTCGGCGGCCCGCCACTGGCAAGAGGACCCTGACCGGCGTTTGAGATCAGGTCCGCGAGCTTGTAGACTTCCGTGGTCAGATCGACGACGCCCCGCATCATCGGCGAGTGATCGTTGTCGCCCAGCAGGAACGCCTTGGTCGGGATGCCCCCGAACTTGCGAGCCGCGATGTATCGGGCGGCCTTCTGCTCGCGGCTGCCGGGGGCAGCCTCAACCTCAGAGGCCGTTGCATCCCGGAAAGGTGTGGCGCTGGTCATCTTCTTTCTGTTCCTTCTTTCTTCCTAGTGGCAGGCCCCGCTCCTTGCGGAGAAACGCGGGCCAGAAACTCGTGAAGCTCTTGAGACGGACGACCGCCTCGTAAGCGTTGGCGTGGATCGGGCGGGGCAGCTTCACCGTCCGGGCGATCTGCTGCTCGATCTCGTGCGCCAAGTCCTTCTCCTGTGCCCGGCAGTTCGGCGGCACCGTGACCTCGACGATCACGCGCAGCTTCTTCCACGGGCGCTCCCGACGATCAGAGACCATGGCGATCCAACAACTCCTTGGTCTCGTCGATAACCCCCGCGAGGGTTGCCGAGTCCACGTTGTCGTAGGCCGTCACTTCTTCCTCGGGCAGAGGCGTCGCTTCGACGCGAAGTTCCGCGTGTTCGCGAAGGAGTTCCAGCATGGCCGGGGCTGCCTTCGTTCGGTTCCAGTCGGAAATGATTTCCGAGAGGACCAGACGATGCTCCTCCTCGTCCGCCAGAGTCTTGTCCCACGCCTCCTTGTCGATCAGAGGCTCGACCTCGGCCCGGATGATCTGGTCCACCGTCTTGGGGGACAGGGCGTCCAGTTCCCAGCAGTCCTCGGTCTCAAACCGTTCGACGTACCACTTCGTCCGGGAGTCCGTCTCCTTGACGAAGTTCGGCGGCGGCGTGAACTCCTCGATCTGGGGGATCGTCAGCGCGATCCGGCGGAAGTCGATCTCGTGGCGCGCGTACATATCGACGCGCTCCTGCGACACCTCGGTCATCTGGACCCCGCTGGGATCGTGATCGCCGAGATACAGGACTACCGTTTCGTATCCGGCAGCACGATAGGCTTCAAGGCGTTTTCCAGCCTCGTAGAGGCCCGAGGAGGAGGAGTATCCCCGGCAGGAGAAGTAAGGGATACGGAGAGCATCGCAGGTCGGCTGGACGATACCAACAGCCGCGTCTTTCTCAACCCAGACTTCGACCCGGCGGAGGATCGGCTGCTCGTCCCACGGGTCGAGCTTGAATTGTTCTTTGATTCGCTCAAGGGCTTTCTCCGGTCCATCCCAGACCGGAATCCTGCGAAGGATACGGGTCCGGTCCTCGATTGCGTCCCAGTCCACGAGACCAGCCTTGCGGGCGGCGTCGAGGATGTTGCCGAGGCGCTTGTAGTTCTGTTGCGTGTTCTCGTAGAGGTCACGAGCGACGAACTGATAGTGAATCTGGCGCAGGGTCAGCGTGTAGCCCTGCTCCATGTATTCAGCGATGATCTTGTTCGCCTGCCGGATGACCCACTCGTGGGCCTTCGTGAACTTCTTCGGGATAAAGGCTTCAACGGCCACGGGGCGGCTCCTTCGGTTCGATCTTTACGGCGGGGTTCGAGATCAGGCCCTTGAGTTCTTCGGCCTTGATCCGATCCACCATCTCGACGGTACTACCCCGCCGGGGTTCGAGCGGCTGGGCCGCACGGATAACGTCTTGCTCCTTCACGGCCCAGCCTCCCTTACTTCGCGAGCTTGGCGACCAGCAGGTCGTGCGCGTGGCCGACGGTCTCGACCTTCTCCGCCTCGTGATCGCCGATCTCGATGTTGAACTCCTCCTCGAACGCCATGACGAGTTCCACCATGTCGAGGGAGTCGGCCCCCAGATCGTCGGCGAAATTGTCGTCCCGGTTCAGGGTGCGACCGTCGCCGAGCAGGTGTTCGTCGATCACCTTGTTCGCCTTGGAAATGATTTCGTCGTGCGTCATACTCGTGTTCTCCTGTTGCTGGTTAGAAGGGGTTGTTCTCGAAAACCGAGCGAGCCTCGTCAATGATGGCCTGCTTGGCTTCCTCCATCGAGTCGCCTTCCGGCTCCTCGCTGTCCGGCTCCTCGGGTTCGTCGGCTTCTTCCTGCTCGTCCTCGTCGAGGTCGTCGTAGGCGTCGCGGGCTTCGTGGTACTCGGCCCACTCCTGCCAGCGATCCTCGAATCCCTCCAGCTTGGACTCCAGTTCGGTCGCGGCCTCCTCGATCTCGTCGGCCCAGCTTTCGCAGTTCGAGGCGCGCTCCTCGATCATCTGCCCCGTGTCGCCCTGTTGCAGGCCCTCGGGCATGTTGTCGAACTTCTCCTGCTGCTCCTGACCCAGTTCGCGCAGGGCCTCAGCGACCGCGTTGAAGTCCTCGGGCGTCTGGGCGTTCGCCATGTCGCCGTCCTCGATCCCGTACAGGGCAGACAGGAACTCGGACTGGGTAAGCTGCGACCGGCTGGGGCGCTCCTTGGAGTACCGCTTCGCGCCTCCCCGACCGCCGACCATCGGCTTCCACCAGAAGTAGCTCTCGCCCTTCTTGGCGACCGGGTTGTCCTTGCGCGCGGACTTGACGAAATGCACCTTAGCCATAGATCACTTCTCCGAACAGAACGTGTTGGATGAACACGTCATGCGTGTCCGCGTCGTCGTTCTCGCTGACGAGATCGCCGAAATGCCGGGGGTCCTTCTCCGCCATGGTGCGGAGGCCCGCCTTGATCTCCAGCAGGCCGACCTCCTTGGTCGCGCGCTGCTCCTGATCGTCGGGGTCGTCGTAGATCAGGTTCATCTTGCCGCCCTTGGCCCAGAACTGGTCCTCGGCGTAGAGCGGGTTGCCCTCGACGCCTTCGGGCCGGTACGTGTAGTCGCACTCGCGCAGCCAGTACGTCGAGCCGCCCTCGAACGCGCCGATGATCGCGTTCGTGATCTTCGACCAGTCCACCGTGGCCGTAATGGCGATCCGGGGCAGGCCGTCCGAATCATCGTCCTCGGCCTGCGCGAGGCAGGACCCGGCGAGGGACAGCATGTTCTCGAAATACGGCTGGAACATCGTCTTGAGCGCCGCCTGCGCCGCGCGCCCGGTGTTCGCCTCGGCGAGAGCTTCGATGACGGCGAGGATGACCTGATCGTTGTCGAGGGGATTCCCTGCGGCAAGGATACGACCGGCCATGCTGGCGATTTCGGGGCTGGTTTCACGGGTAGACATGGAAATGATTTCCTTTCAGTCGAAGGTGCCAAGCGGCATGTGGTAGTAGCCTTCCGGGCGCTCGGGCATGACGACCTGAACGAGCTTGTCGTTCTCGGCGTGTGCCCAGCCCTCCAGATAGTCCTTGTCGTCGCTGGCCTTGGGGCGGCCCCGGTAGCAGTCGAGCGCGCCGTCGTGCCAGCGGTCAATCGCTGCGTCGTCGGCTTCCGGCACGTCCTCGATTCCGTAATCAAACGTCATAGCCGGTCTCCCGGAGGTACAGCCTGTCCTCCATCGCATAGTCCGTGACCGAGTCGAACGGCTTGTCCCGGCGCACCGCGATCAGCTTCATGAACGACCCACGGCTGAGATCGACGAAATGCTGCCAGTGTGTGATCGGCGTCTTGTTCTGGAACGCCACGACCGCATCGGCGAAAAGCTCGGGGTTCGCCTTGGCCCAGTTCAGGTTGAACTCGGTCTCCGTGCGCGACACGTTGTCCGGGACAGGGGCCTCGGCGTCTCGGATCGGCTGGAGAACCCCGATGACCCGGCGCATCTGCGACATGATGTCCATGTCGGTGCGGCCCGCCCGGCGCTGGGCGTCAACCCACGCGGTAAGCTCAGGGGAGATGGAAAACATGCCATTCGGCAACTGGAACTGCTCAGCCAAGGTTCGACTCCTTCAAACGGCAAGAGGCCCGGCGATCTCGACTCGCCGGGCCTCTCAGTAGCCTAGACCGCTGTAGGGGTCAAGCCCCTTTGTTCAGCCGGGCGGGGTGATCGGCTTGAACCGCTGCTGGTACTGGTCCAGCGCCTCGTCGGCGGCCTTGGCGGCGCTGCTGGACAGGTTGCCGCGCTTGCAGACGAGGAACGCCGCGAGCCAGACGATCCGGTTCTCGAAATCCCGCACGATCTCGGCGGCCTGTTGATCTTCTGACTTCGCCATCACTTCTTCCCTTTCCAGCAACCCCCGCCGCAGTCGTTGCGACCGCAGGTACACATGGGCGCGCGCTTGAGCGCAAAATGGAGCATGGCGATGACGATGCAGCCCAGTCCGAGGAACGCAACAACCGCTTCCGCCATGGTCCTAACTCCTACAGCATCTCGTTCGCCGGGGGCGGCGACTTCACCAGTTGCTCGGCGGCTCGTATCGCCTCCATGGCGAACAGGGCCGGAACCAAGTCCTCCGCTTTATCCGATTTCATCGGCTGGATGTAAAGCGTCAATGTCGCCATGTGATCCGGGGCTAGGACGCCGTGGCGCTCCAGCGGGTTCAGGATGTAGATGTCGCCGGGGTTCAGGACGAGCGCCTGATCGCCATGCACGAGCTTGTGGCCGTTGGCGTCGAACACGAACCCGACGATCACATAGTCCGAGGTCTGGTCATCGGTGTGCGGATTCACATGCCCCGAGAAGCGCCATATCTGCTCGCTGACGGCGAATCCGTCGTCGTCTATGTCGTAGTCCGCCATCCGCAGCCGAAGGGCCTCCTTGAGGACGTGAGGAGGCTCTAGGGCTGTCTGGATCGTCCGCGCCCTCAAGGCTGCTGCCCCCGGCCCCAGTCGCCGCACGGCTGCGCCCAGAGAGGCCAGTGATCGAACGGGGTCCGGTGGATCGTGCAGCTACCGTCCGGCTCTCGCACGGCATACTCGATCACGAACGGCTCGTGCGCCGACTCCGCTACAGGGGGGTCCTTGGCGATCTGGTCCAACGGCTCCCCGGCGAGGAAGCGGTCGGACTTCTCGGTCGCCCGGCCCCCGTCTCGCGGGTGATAGTGAGTCGGCTCCGCGCCGAAGCCGTGCGCGATCTCCAGCCCGGAGTACCGGGGGCCGCGCTGGAAGATCATGCCCACCTTGTCGGCCTGAGCGCCAAGAGCCGCTACGAGCGTGTAGCCATCGGCTTCCATGCGGTCGAGCATCGCCGGGATATGGGCCGGGTTGATCTCCAGCCCGCGCCCGTAGGCCCAGCCCTTCCCCTTGTCGAACATCGCGAATCGGTGCGGCGGCATATCCGGCGTCTCGATCTCGGTCACGTCGCGGCTGGGGCGCGTCTCCGCTACAGGGGGGTTCTCGGCCACGGGTCGCTTCCGCTGAGGGCTGGCGCAAGCGAGGTCGATCAGTTCCGCGAACTGGTCCCGGCTGATCTCGCCCCGCGTGAGAGCGCCGACCCGGCCCTTGAGCCATTCGACGTTCAGGCGCACGGCCTCGTCGCCATCCCGCTCGGCGGCGACGTACTCGACCCGCTCGGGCAGGCTGCGAATCGGGCCGCCGTCGTCGTCGGTGATCCGGCAGAGCTTCCAAGACGGCCCGCTGCCGTCGCCCAGAGGATCGAGGTTCGCGTCGCGCCAGACCTCCATGAGCGTGGCGTCCCGCCGGGCATCGTCGATCCGGTCCTTATCGTCCGGGTTCACCGTCTTGCCGACACGCTCGCGCTCGTCGGCCCAGAAGCGCAACGTGGCCGGGCCAGCCGGGTCTCGCGCGAGGATCGTGAATACGTGTTCGTCGGGCAGCGCCGCCTCATAGCAGCGGAACGCGCCGGGATTGTTCTTCGTGGACATGGTTTCGACTCCTCGGTGGATGCTTCCGGGGAGGCCCGGCAGCACTTTCGGCGGGGCAGGCAAGGCGCGCTTGGCGGCCTCGTAATCGTTGGTCGAAAGGTAGACCGTCTTGGCGGGGTGATTGACGACCGGCTTGCGGTCCTCGACAATACCGAGCAGTTGTTCCGCCATGTCGAAAATCTTGGTCCCCGGCTCGACGCAGACCGCCAGCACGTTACCGATCATCGCCTGCGGGCGCTCGATAACGCCGTCCTGCTTCTTACCCATTTCGATCTTCCTTCTCGATTAGATAGTCTGCCATGCGCTCGACCAGATCGGCGAGTTCGCGGACATCGGAACTCTCCGCCCGGTCGGCGATAGCATTGGCTTCTCGGCTGATCTGGCGCAGCGGATGGCTCTCAGCCTCGGCCTGCCGGGCGCGCTCTTGAAGCCGGTTCTGGTAGCCGCTGTCATAGGCATCCCGGACATCGGTGCCACGGCTGGCGAACTCGGCTCGCCGATCCTCGCCGCCGTCGGCATGGTCTGCCCCGGCTTCTCGGGCTGCGTTACGCATCCGTCCCCATTTCGTAGTCAATCTCGACCTCCTCGCCCGTCCTTGGGCTTGAACTGCTTGTACGTCGCGATCATCTGCTCGCGCAGGATCGGAAATGATTTCGCCGCTGCCTCGGCTGGCGTCTCGCCGTCCTCCAGATCGACGGAGACCTGCCCCTCGATTCGGAAGTTCTCGTAGGCAATGTGCGGGTGCTGGTACGTCCGCGCCATGCCGATAGTGATGGACCGGACCTTAGCCATGGGCCAGCCTGACCGGGCGCTCCTCGGCCACGGGTGGCTCAAGGGTGGTCTGGGCCGGAACCTCAGGGTGGTTTTCCGGCTGGAGGCCAGCCAACGGTTGCAGGATTTCCAACAGCCGGTCGGCGTTCTGCGAGATCGCCCCCAGCCCGATCTTGAGCGCGGGGAACTCCTTCCGCACGGTGATGTCGATCTCGTGCAGGACCATCTCGCGTTCAGTCTTGAACAGCCTGCCGTCGTCTGATTCGTAACTCTCGACCTTCTTGCCCATGGGGCTACTCCTCTACTGGACCCTCGTGATCGCGGCGGTGACGATCAACGCCCCGTCCCGCGTCATGAAGGAGCCGTTCTCGACCTTGTACCTGTGATCCTTGAGGCGTCGCCGGGCGCGGTGCGCCTGCTGATCGGCAATGCCCCGGACCTGCTTGTTGTGTTCGCTGATCGCGCCCTCGGCAAAGCCGTGCTGCAACTCGATCCGTCGGGAGATCGACACCGTGTCGCCGATGTCCATTCGTTCGATCTGGTCCTGCCGGTTCTCCTTCCGGCTGATTTCATACACTTCGTCCATGCGTCCCTCGGTTACTGATTCGGCCTAGACATGCACGAAAGACCCTAGACTGTCAACTGATCCTCTGACTCCCCTACAGAGGGGGTGCCCTCCGACTCCCCTACAGAGGGGGTGTCGGCTGGAAATAATTTCGCTCCCCGCAGCCGGGGGCCGGGGGCTGGTGCGCCGCGCCCGCCGCGTGGCCGATGGCCGCCGGGATTCAATCCTCCGACTCCCCTACAGAGGGGGTAGTCTCACCACTACAGAGGGGGTCCCTCATACGTGCGCGCGCCTATACGTGTACGCGCGCCCGCCCGCGCGCCTGCGCCCGCCCGCGCCCGCGCGCGCACGGAGAGGACTCGCGCCCGCGCATGGCGAGCGCGGGAGTCATATCTCCGCCGCCCCGGCTTCCGGCCCCGTTCGATCCTGCCCGGCTGGCGCTCCCCGGCGGCCCGTTCGATCCTGCCCGGCGGCCCCGTTTCCAGCGTGTCTAGCAAGTCTCTAGACAAGGGCCGCCGGGCGAGCGTATAAGCGGCTTCGCCGGGAGCAACGGTTGCCCCGGCCTGATTCGGAAAGGTCCAAACATGAAAGCTCTTACTCTCTCCGCCGCCCGTGCCGCTCTTGCGGAGCGCGCGCCCGGAATCACGCTCCGCAAGGCGGAAGGCGGAGACTTCCGCGTTACGTTCACGCAAGCGGCAATCGCCGCCGCCTTCCCTGCCATGACGCGGGCGGAATTGATCGAAAAGGCCGAGTCGCTGGCGGCCTATGAAAGCGACGCGGAGTCCGCGCTCGCAACCGGCCTTGCCATGGCGGAAACCGGACTCCAGCCTGCCCCGGCCACGGCGGAAGCCAAGCCCGCCCCGGAAGCGGACAAGCCGGGCCGGGAATATATCGACATGACTCCGACATGGGCCGCCATGGAGTCCACGTTCCGCATGTTGATCGAAAACGGCAACGCGGAAGGCCGCCGCACGGCATGGGGAGAGATTGCCAAGGCGCTCCGCTTGGCGGACGAACGGAACGAATTGGCGGCGGAGCTTCGCCGCCGGGAAACGGCGGACCTATCGGACGTGATTCAGGTTTACGAAATGCGCGGGGACGGTTGCCAAGCGGCGGGCGCAATCGTGTTGCGTCGCCTGCCCGATAATGACGCGACTCCCTTTGTCGTTCATTTCAGGAACGACGCGGACTCGGAACGCATGGGCCGCCCCTGCTACTATCACGGGGACTATTGCAGCAATTTGGCGGACGCATGGGCGGCCTTTGGCGAAAAGGTCCGCCGCTATGATCCCACGGGAACGCTTGCCGCTTGATCCCGGAAACCATTTCCAAACGAACGAAGGAGTCGAGACATGAAAGCGATTAACTATCACGCCAAGGCGGAGCATTTCGCGACGCTCGCCAGCCGGGCGGCCTTCGCCGCCGCCGTTTCCATCTGCCCGGATACGCGGGAGCAATGGGAGGAACGGGCGGCCCGATATGACGGGCAGGCGGCGGCCTATCGCAAAGCGGCCCGCAAGGCGGCCTAACAGTAAACCTAGAGACAAGGAGTCGAACAATGGCGGAAGTTTTCAGCAATAGCATGGTTGCCCACGTATGGGCGCAACAGCGCCAGCCCTACGGGCGGAGCAATAACGGCAATTTCTACTTTGAGCGGGAAACGCTCTATTCCTACGGGACGCATTTTCCCGTGGGCATTTTCGCGGGACCGGGCGGCCCCGTGTTTCTCAATTCGGATTCCTATTCGATCAGCACGGCGAAACACAAAAACGACGCATGGGCCGCCGTCCGGCATATCCCGGAACGCTATTCCCTGCCCGCGCTCGCCAGCGTCCGCCGGTTGATCCTCTCCGCCAATGCGCGGGGCAAGCTCCCGGCGGAGCAACGCAAGCCCGCGCTCGCCTATCTGGAATCGCAATGGGCGAAGCTCCCGGAAGACTCGAGCGGGGCCGCTTGGCTTTTGCGCGCCACGGGAAGCCGGGCGACATGGGCCGCCATGCGCGCCCGCTTCGCCGCTAAGGCGGACGCGGCGGCGGCGAAGGCGAAGGCCGGACTCAAGGCGCAACACGTCAAGGCGGGCCGGGAGCTTGCCGCGCGCCCGTGGCCGGAAGTCAAAGGCGACGCTTGGCAGGCCGCCGCGTCATACGGGCAACGCGACTTGCGGGAGACAATCGCCGATTGCCGGGCGGCCCGGCTGGCGACGCCTAAGGCGCACAAGCGAGTCCGTTCGATCCTCTGGACCTATGAAAAGCGACTCCGGGCAATTCTGGCGAGCGCGGAAGCGGACGCGCACGGATACAATCGCGGGAACGCCGGGGACCGGACGAAGGCGCGGGCCGCGCTCGCCAAGCTCCGCCGTTTCAAGGCGGGCCGAATCGGCTTCGTCCCCGGCTATGACGGGCCGGACGGGGAAGCCAAGCGCACGGCGGCCCTAGAGCTTCCCACGGGCGCGGGCTGGCGCGCGCTCGCCGATATGTTGCGGGAGCTTTCCGGCCTTGGACTCCACGTCCCCACGGCCACGCGCCACGCGGCGGAAGCCTTGCGCCAGATTGCGGACGCGGAAGCGACGCAACGGGAAGGCGAAGAAAAGCAGCGCCGGGAGATTGCGGACGCTCGCCGCCGCGTCCGGGAATCGCTCGCCACGTTCAACCGGGAGCGCCGCGCCTATGCCCGCTATTTGGCGGCCCTAGACACGGACTCCGCGCCCGGCCTGCCCCGGACTATCGCCCGGACGCTGGACTCGATCCTCTCCCGCGTCCCGGACGCTAAGCCATGGGGAACGGAACGCGGCTTTGAGCTTCGCCCGGACCTTGCGGAGCGGGCCGCCCGTATCGCCACGGCGGCGGAAGCGTGGGCCGCTCCGCTCGCCACTATCCGGGACGATATGCGGACGGAAGCGGAGCGCCGGGAAGCGGCGGCCCGTGCGGCGGAGCGCGCGGAACGGGAGCGAGTCGCCGCTATGACGGCGGACGAACGGCGGGCCGCATGGGAAGCCGGGGAGATTGACCGGCAACACGTCCGGGACGTGGAAACCGTTTCCGGGCCGCTCTTGCGGGCCGTTGCCCCTGAAATTGACGGTTGCCGCGTCATGGGCGGGACGCTGGAGACAAGCCAAGGGGCAACCGTCCCGCTCCGCCATGCCTTCCGCGTTTTCCAATTCATCGCCCTATGCCGGGCGGAGCGGAAGGCATGGACTCCGGGCGCATGGGGGCCGCGTCATATCCGAGTCGGGCATTTCAGCGTGGACTCGGTTGCCGTGTCTGGCGACTTCCGGGCGGGTTGTCATTCGATCCAATGGGCGGAAGTCTCCCGCCTTGCGGAGCGGCTAGGCGTGGCCGGTTGCCTTGCCAGCCTGCCCGAATTGGCGGCGGAGCTTGCCGGGGAAGCGGCCTAATGCTCCGCCCGCTATCGGACGAAGAAAAGGCGGAGAATTGGCGGGCCGTCCGCCGCTATCTCCGCCGCTATTTCATCGCCCTACCTATCCCGGCTTTGTTCCTCTTGTGGGCCGCCGGATATGCCAAGGGCTTACTAGACGGGGCCGCGCAACCGGCGGCCCCGGCAACACGAAACGAAGGGAATCCGAAATGACGAATCTTGAACCTATCCGCCGCGCAATCGCCGCCCGTGTTTTCGGGCCGTTCCGGGAAACCGGCGGCCTTCCGGGAGAGACGGCCACAATGCGCCTAGACGCGGCGGCCCGCGCCTATCTCTGGAATCGCCGAGTCCGTTTCATGCCAGCCGGGGAAGCCTTGGCGGCGGCCCTTCCCGTGGCGCTCCGCTCGCATACGGATAGGCGGGCGCGGCTTTGGTACGGGAGCGCGGGCGGCCCGGCTGGCGCTCCGTTCGATCATGGCGGCGACAAGCTCCGTTGGATCGAAAAAACGGAAGCGGCGGGACTCCGCTTCGTGGCATGGGCGGACGATATAGCGAGTCTCCGCCATACGGGCTGGCATTGTGACGACGAAGGCCGGGAGACGTTGCGCGGCGGAGTCTGGCAAATGCCGGGCCGGAACGGGGAAGCCCGACTCCTCTACGGTTATGCCGAATTTGAAGGCCGGGGAGAGATGAATCCGGGGAGCGCGGCCCTTTGCGTGTCAGACGTGATTCGCGTCCCCATGCGCGGCGAATTTGGCAACCTAGACGAAACGGAAGGCGCGCGGGACGCGGCCCGATATGCGGACGGACTCGCCGAGTCCACGGCGGAGGATAGGCGGGACTATGACTCGGCCTATCAGGCGGGCCGCGCGGCGGCGGAGCTAGACGGGGAAGCCCTAGAGGCACGGGCGGAGCTTTTGCCCCTGCTAGGCGAATTGCGGGCGCTCCGCCGCGCTCCCGTGGCCGGGAACGTCCCCGCCGTATGCAAGGCGCTCCGCTCCCGCGTGGACTCCTTGCTGGAAACCATTTCCGAAAAGCGGGCGGAGCGGGAATCGGCATGGGGCAACGTCTGGCGCGGGGCGGACCTAGAGCCATGGCTTGCGGGCTTTATGGATGAATCCGGCTTCGTCCGGGCCGTCCGCCTTGGCTATGCGAAGGCGAGCGACTGGCGGGGAGCGCCGGAAGCGAATCCGTGCGGGGCCGTGGCATGACGGGCCGAGTCCAAATTGTCTGGCGCTGGAAAGCGCAACACGTCCCCGCCGGAGTCCCTATCCGCTGGCAATTCGCCGCCCATGGCGCGGCATGGGAGCGCCCGGAAGCGGACGAAATGGCGGCCTTGCTCCGCTCCCATGGGAAGGCCGTTAAGCTCTTGCCCGTGCCCGCCGGGGCGGAGCGCCAGCCATGACGGCGGCGGAGCGGGAAGCGGCCCGGCTGGCGCTCTTGCGGGAGCTATGGGCGCGACACGGGCCGGACGGGGAGCGCCTGCCCGATTGATCGAACGAAGGGCCGCCGGGGAGACTCGGCGGCCCTTAACCGTTTGTTAGGGAGTCGGGCGGATAATCGCCCGTAGGGCGACTTGCCCGGACATTGAAGGAGTCGAGACATGGCGGACATTATCGGAATCGCGGCGGGGCTTTTGACCTTTGGCGGACTCGTGGGCGGATACGCCTATTTGCAAGGGCTTCGCCAAGCGGCGGGCAGGATCGAACGGGAGCGGGACGCGCG
>JRYH01003880.1_pt1 | contig 24593 bp, 32 predicted proteins | sample 235351 | NCBI WGS metagenome assembly JRYH01 (sample SAMN03074221, study PRJNA261480) | activated sludge metagenome | biome: Wastewater Treatment Plant; feature: Wastewater; material: Activated sludge; isolation source: activated biomass of a wastewater treatment plant treating wastewater... ...
GCCCCCGACGCTGCAGCGCCGGTTGCTGTGATGTACCCTATGTCGCGCAGCCCGACGTAGTCGTCAATGATGCCGGCACCATAGGGCTGCTGGCCCCAGATGTCGCGTGCCGCCCAGTCGTCAACCCCAGTATCAATGGCTGGAAGGTCTAGCGCGGCGACCCCGAGCGCAACAAACCTGAACTCGTACCTTGGATCGACTTTCCCGCTGCCCGGACTTGTCATGACTAGTTGCTGCGGGGCAAGGTCCACAAGCCCCGCAGACTCCCAGTAATAGTCCCGGATATTGGTCGCCACCGTCTCGCGCCGGCGCATGCGCACCATGTCGAACTCGGCGAAGCCGTCCTTGCGGATCAGCCAGCCGGCGCCGCCTGCGCTGTAGTTGTTCGACTTGATTTCGTTGCCGATCTGCAGGTTGCCGATCGCGCCGCTGGCGATGTAGGTCGAGACGTTGCCAGCAGTAATGGCGTTCAGGCTGGCGAAGTTGCCCAGGCCGGCGACGCGGTTCTTGTCCAGCGACACGCCGGCCGACAGGATGATGTTGCCGGCTGCGTCCTTGATCGACAGGCCGCGCGTGTCGATCTTCTGCGCGGCCAGCGAGCCGTCGACCACCACCGAACCGCTGAACATCACGCCGGGGTCGACCCACCCGACCTCGTTCCAGACGCGCGTGATCGAGCCGGCGCCGCCCGGCACGGCCATGGTGACGGAATCGCCGATCACCAGATGGTTGTTGTCTGGCGCCGAGCCGCTTTTACCCAGGCGCGCCCAGATGGCCTGGCGCGCCGCGTTATCGCTCCACGTCGAGCCCAGCACCGTCGTCATCAGCGAGCCGCGCAGGCCCTGCGCCAGCGTGCGCCCACCGGTGTCGACGCGCATCTGGCCCTTGATGTAGACCGTGTTGTTGAAGTAGATGCCGTTCGCGTCCACCCCGAACGGCACCGTGCTGGCGTCCGGCGTGTTGGTCAGGCCGCCGTTGTAGCTCGGCGTGACGATGGCGAACTTGTCGGCGCTGATGATGAAGGCGCTGGACGGCGTGCCATTCACTTCCTCGGCTGCGATCCCGTAGCCCGCCAGCGCGCCGCCGGCCTGCACCTTGAGCGTGTACTGCGCGCGCAGCCCATCCACCCTGTCGGCCGTGGTCAGCATCGACGCCTCCAGGCTGGCGCGTCCCGGCGTCCCGTCCTGGTAGTAGTTGCCCAGGCTGGATTCCAACTGCGTGATCTTGCCGGCCTGCGCCCGGTTGACTTCGGCGGTGGCGAACAAAGTCTCGCGTGCGCCGGCGGCCGCCTGATCCACGGCGGCCGTCACTTCTTCCATGCGGATCGCCATCGAGACATTCAGGTTCTCGATCAGCTTCTCGGTGCGCAGCACCTGGGCGCCACGCAGGCGCGCCTCCTCGGCGATCGAGCGCAGCAGCTCCTCGCGCACTTCGCCGCGCAGGTCGTCGAACCGGCTCGGGTCGTCCAGGCGCTTTCTCAAGTCCTGGTAGAGCTTGGTGGCCTTGATGAGGTCGCCGAAGCGATCCACCGGGAACACCAGTTTCAGGCCGCCGGCCTCGATCAGCACCTCACCGACGCCCGGCTTCTTCGGCTCGGCCAGCTTGTCGGTGACGGCGCGCACCTGCTCCAACTCGCGCTGCGTCACCACGCGCTCGGCGTCGTTGCCACGCGCGCCGGTGCGCACTTCAATCCATTCCTTCATGGCGCCCAGGATCGCACCCAGGCTGGCGTCTTCGCCGCGATAGGTCGGGATCGTTGGCATCCGGGCCGGCCCGGTGTCGCGGCTCATGTGGCCTGCAGCTCCCGCGTCGATCCGGCCATGGCCACGCGTGTGACGCGCGCCTCGCTCTCGATCTCGACCTCATGCTCCAGCCAGCGGCCAGGCGGCAGGCGGCGCGGCTCGATGTCGGTGATCTGCATGGTGTGGCGCAGCTGGCCGTCGGCAAACCAGCGCAACGTCACCGGCGCGCCCGGGCCCTGGTCGCCCTCCACCAGCACCCAGCCAAACGGCACCGGGCGCTGCATCACCATCACCGGCGTGCGCCAGCGCCCCGTGCGCCGACCCTGGGCGAACACGCGCAGGACGTTCGTGCCAGCCACCGCGAACAGGCCATCGGTCAGCACGTCGGTGGCGGTCGCCGTCACGTCGTCCAGCCCGGACACGCGGCCCAGTTTGCGCGCCTTAAAATCCAGCACCCAGCACTGGCCGGACGCCCAGAAGTAGTAGGCTTCGCCGAACACCACGCCGCGCACGCCGGCCGGATTCATGGCCTGCCAGTCCTCGCGCGCGAACAGGCCCTCGGTCAGCACCTGCACGCCCGCCGGTGACGCCAGGCAAATCCCGTCTGGCGATGCGTAGAGCACGCCGCCCACGGCCGGCGCGATCGACGCGCGACTCACGCACGGCTGCAATTCCGGGCGCTTGTCGGCCGCCATGCTGGCCGAGTCCGCGCCGGTGATGAAGTACGGGTAGCCCATCGTCCCCACGAACAGCGTCTGGCCGAACACCGCCAGGCCGACGATCGGGTGCTCGGTCGTGATCTGGTACGCCACCGGCCAGGCATACGGATGATAGGGGTGGCAGAACGCGACGAAGTTGTCGATGAAGCCGGCCACGATGCCGTTGGGCATGGCCACCATGCCGCGCAGGTACGGGTCCGAGCCCTTCGGTGGCTTCGGCTCGACCACGCTGTCGTTGTCCAGCCGGTACGGCGGCTCGGCCCACTCCATCGTCGGGCACACCTCGCCCAGCCGGTCATCGGGCACCGTGTCGACGAAGCTGGCCGTCCCGACCACGAAGTCCTCGACGAACTGAAACGCCGCCGAGGCCGTGCCGACGTTCGACCGGTACAGACGCCACTTCTGAATCGCGCGACCCGCCGGCACGGCCGGGCGCGTCACCGTCACGCTGTCGTACTGGTTGACCTCCAGCATGTCGGACACCGGGCAGGGTGCGCTCTCGCGTCCCCAGTCGTCGACCCAGGTCATGATGTAGTAGCGCGCATCCACGATCGGATCGGCGTCGACCTCGATCAGGCCGCCGCCGCCGACCGCCGAAATGAACCCCTGGCTGCCCACCGCCGCGCGCACCAGCGCCTCGATGCGATCCAGGCGCCGGGTGTACTCCGCCTCGATCTCGTCAAACAGGCGTTGCGCCTTCTCGCGCGCCTCGGTCACGGCCGCCACGATGCCTGCCTGGTTGACTTGCGCGTCGCCCTCGCTGCGCAGCCAGGCGTCCATGTCCTTGCGCCACTGCGCATAGGCTGCGTCATAGGCCATCCAAGCCGGCGTGCGCACGTACTCCGACATCTTCACGCCGCCCCATTGGTACTGCGGGCCGGTGGGCTTGGCGGGCTCCTCTGGCCTGGGTGTGCGCTGGCCGCCGGTGTTGTCCATGGCCTCGATCATGGCCAGCACCGCCGCGTCCAGTTGCTCGCGCTTGGGCTTGATGGCGTCATTGCCCGGATCGAACAGTGCCGCCATGGCCGTTGCCATCTCGGCGATCTTCGCCTCATCGAACATCTGCGACCCGGTGCGCGGCGATTCGATCAGGCGCAAGCGGTTCTGCAGGCCCGTCATGTCGGTCACGCGCCCCCAGTAGGGGGATGCCGCGATGCCGATCGCCCACTGGCCGCCGGGCGCGTCCCAGCCGCCAAGCTCAGGCGCCAGCAAGCCGCGCGCCTCGGCCGTGGTCTTGGTCAGCGCCTTGTAGAGCAGCGCCGGCCGATCGGCTACCGGCGCCAGGCCATGAAAACTCGTGGCGCCCGCCACCGGCTTCGTGCCGTCGTGCCGGCTGGCGGTCGCATCCAGCAGCAGCGAGTCCTTGAGCGCCGCCACCAAGGCCGGCACCAGTTCGGCGTCCAGCCAGTTCTGCGCCTGGTCGGCGCCGAAATACGTCCCCGTCGCCAGCGCCACCGTGGGCGCCACCGGCGCCGGCACGCCCAGCAGCCTGTCCGCGCCACGCGCGTCAATCGCCCGGGGCGGCTGCGTGCCGTCGTTCCAGCACACCGCCGTGCGCTCCGTGCTGTCGTCGTTGAGCTGGCCGCGCACGTAGTTCTTGTCGGCCAGCTCGGCAACCCAGCCCTCGGCGTCGCCGGTGCGCAGCGTGCCATCGGCGCGCCGGCTCATGCGGTGCAGCGTCAGCGCGCCGGACGGCGCCGCGCCGACGTTCTTGTCGCCCAGCAGCGGCCGGAACTCGGTCGTCGTCGCCAGCAGATCCCGATTCACCTGGGCGGCATCCGCCGGCAGCGCGCGCGGCGAGGTCGCCGGCAGTTCGCCGCCGAAATTGCGCACCTGCACCATCGCCATCAGTCACCCCCTCGATCCATCAGCGCGCGGTCGGCGTCGATCTGGCCGCGCAGCAGCTTCACTTCGTCGTCGCGTCGCGCAAGATCGCCTCGGAGTCCTGCGACCACCGCAACCCCTCGGACAATGTGTGCGTCGAGGGCCCGGTGTCGATCCGCAAGATCGCCGCAGGCAGCGGCGCCGGCCTGGGCCATCGCGCGGTAGGTGGCGGCTCGGCGCTCGGCGTCGACGCGCAGGCGCTCAGCGCGAGCGAGATCGGCGCGAGCAGCATCAACGCGGGCCTGCGCGGCCTGGGCGAACTCGTCAGCCCCTTCCTGGGTGTCACCGGCATGGTTCCTCTCCTTCGTCGCAGTCTCGCGCTCCGCCTTGAGCGCGGCGTCAGCGCGCGCCTTCGCGTCCCTGGCCACCGTCTCCTGCAGCGTCAGGTGCGCGACCCGTTCGGCGTGCAAGCGCAGGGTCTGGGCAACCAGCAGCGCCGCCAGCGCCGCCAGCGCCAGCATCAAGCCCTTGGCCTTGATCCAGTCGAGGATCACGGCGCCCACCCCATCCAGTGCGACAGCAGCCGCCAGTAGGCGCGCCGGAACACGCGGCGCTCCCGGCCCGGGCTGGGGTCAGCGCCGCCCTCATATAGCACGATGCGGCGAACATCAGCAACCGTCATATCCATCCCCACCAGAAAACCAGCGGCGCCAGGAGCACCCACAGCCACATGTTCGCGTTCACGACGACTCCCCCTTCAGGCCGAGCTTCTGCCAGACGTTGGTGCCGAGGTAACCGCTCACAACGGTCACCACGATCGTGCTGTAGACGCCATCGCTGATCTTGCCGAGGAACACCAGCACGGACGCCGCGGCCAGCGCCAGGACGGCGACGGTGAATTTTCGATAGCCGGGCTTCATCGCCCCCTGGTTCGCATTCACGGCTGCACCTTCCACGTCTCGCAGATTTCGGCGTTGCTGCCGGCGCGCGTCACCAGGCCGGTCAGCACCGCCCCGGCCGATTTGGTCCACCTGGGGTTTTCCCGACAGCCGCCCACGGCATCGCCGGCCTCGAACTTCCGACGCATCGTGCTGGTCGCGTAGTTGCCGGCGCCCTTGTTGTGCAGGAAGTCAATGATCGACGCCCGCTGGAAGTCCGTGATCTCGGCCCACGTCGACGTGTAGCCGATGGCCTGGGCCTCGGTCTTGACGTAGACCGCACGCTCCAGCGCGTAGCACTCGGCCGGCGTGTAGTAGTGGCCGGGGTCGATCTTCACAACCGCCGGGGTCAGGCCGTTGCAGACCGTCCATGGCTTGCCGCGCCCCACCTTGTCGATGTAGGGGCGGCCGATGTGGCGATTGCTCGACTCGTAGTAGTTCCCCATGACCATGGCGATCTTCACCGCCGTGCTGGTGCCTGGGTCGCGTGCCGCCGCTTCGATGTATTCCTGGTTCTGCGCGCGCTCCTGGTCGACCCGATAGGCGGTGTAGCCGCCGCCGGCCGTGATGCCGACCGCCAGGAACAGCGCCGCCAGGCTCTTGACGAGCGCCGCCGGAACGCGCTTGCCGCCAGCCATCAGTCGGTTCCCCCGACCTTGAAGTCCTCGGGCCGGGCCTGATACAGCAGCCGCGCGACGAAGGAAGCGACGCCGCAGAACGTGGCGCCCATGCGCAGCGCCAGGGACCACAGCGGCCGATCCGCCAGCACGCCGAAGAATTCCAGCAGCACGGCGCCCAGGTCAAGCAGAAGCAGGATGACGCCGGCACTGATCCACCGGATCGACCACGCCGTCCGCAGCACATCCTTCCAGTCGTCGAGCAGTTGCATCGCGCGCCTCATTTGTGCCCCGGCCATTCGCCGCCCTTGGCCTTCACCCAGAAGCCGGCCGCGGCCGTGAACGCCGCAACGATGTAGGCCATCGGCTTGGCCAGCTTGCCGATCCAGTGCAGCACCTTCCAGGCGCCCTTGAACGCCACGAACATTTCCACGATTTCGCGCGTGTCGCTCACCAGTGGCTGCATCATCGAAATCGCCTCCTGCAGGTCGCCCTCCAGCACGTCGAGACGTTGGCGGTTTTCTTGTGCCATGGCCAGGATTCCGGCGAGATCATCCTTCTCGATGCACATCAAACCCGTCCTTTACTGCCAGCCAGGCCGTCGCCCAGGCGTCGAATGACGCGGAAACTCTGTTGACAATCACGATTGCATAGATGGTGGCCAGAATCATTCCGTCTCCTTCACAGAATCGTGTAATTGCCGGTCACGGTGTTGTTGCTGCCCCCGCCGTTGGAGATCGCCTGCTGCGTGTAGTTGCCGACGATGAAGTTGTTGTAGGAGCCACCCCAGGCGCGGATGGCACCCGCCAGGTTGGCCGACTTGATGATGTTGTTCTTCACGATCGCGCCCGGTGTGATTGACGACGCGCTCGGGCAGGTGATGGCGTATTCAGTGCTCGTGGCGGCGATCTCAATGATGTTGTCCGAGATCACGGACCCCTCGGCACACTTGATCGCCTCGTAGTTGGAGGCCGTCGAGAAGCCAGACTCCACCTTGATGGTGTTGCCGACCACCGAGCCGCCGCCGGTCACCGAGCTGATGCTGATCGTGAAGGTGTATTGGTTGACGAAATGGTTGGCTGTCGTGGTCAACAGGCAGCCGCCGTCGGCGTAGAGCCCATACTTGCCGCCGACAACCATGTTGGACGCAACCACGACGTCTGAATCCTCGATGTTGATGGCCAGGGTGTTGATGTTCCCGCTCAGGTCAATCACGTTCGAGGCAACCGAGACGCCCTTGGCGTTCACGATGGACAGCTTCGTGTTTTTCAGCAGGTTGCCGGTCACGACGCAGTTGACGATGCCCTTCGTGCTCGACCGCGTGTTGTGCTTCAGCGCCAGCTCGACGCAATCCTCCAGGATGTTCCCGGAGATCGTCAGCTTGCCGACCAACCCTTGATCCGACGGGACATAGCCCTCGATGCCCGACGTGGAGCAGTTCTTGATGATGTTGCCGGTGATGACGACGTTGCTGTTGTCGGGTGTGTCAAGCGACGACACGCCGCAGATGCCGGTGTCCAGATAGTTGTTGGCGATCAGCGTGTATTCGGTCAGGTCGCTGAAACAGATCAGGCCGTCCTCGTGGCCCGTGCTGCCGAGGTTGGTGTTGTAGACGTAGTTGTTTGTGACCTTGGCGCCCGTGCAGCCGCTCAGATGGATGCCGTTGCCGCCGCAGTTGGTGACCCGGTTGTTGTCGGCAATCGGTCCGGCGCCGGCGATATAGATGCCCTCGGACACCTCGTTGTCGATCGTGCAGTCCCGAACCACGGAGCCGAGGCCCAGGGCATAGATGGCCTGGTGAATCTCCCAGCGCCCGAAGCTCGTGTTGTTGGCCCGGTTGCCGTCGAATGTCAGGCCGTAGACCTTGCCGCCGTCCGGCGCATACAGCGTGCGAAACGCCGTGACCATCGTCGCGCCCGAGGAAAACCCCGTGGTGAACGCCGTTCCAAGCGTGATGTCGTTGCCGGCGATGCCGATGATGGCGTGCTGATGAATATCGAACGTGCCGCCATTGAAGACAGCGACATCCATGCCGACCTTCAGGCCGCCGACGCTCGACACCCCAACGGTGACCGAGCCACCGCCCGTGGAGATTGATCCAGTCGTCGTCGCCGTGATCTGGTTGCACCGCTTGAGCGTGGCGCCGTAGCCGATCACCACCTGCTGCTCCAGCAGCTCGATGCTGCCGCTCACCAGATACGTCTTGCCCGGCGTGAAAACCAGGGTGCCGCGCACACCCGCCGCGGCGACAGCGGCCCGAATGGCCAGCGTGTCGTCGGTTGTGCCGTTGCCCACGGCACCGTGCGCGTCCACGCTGGTCCAGAACGACGGCCCACCGCTGCCGCCGCCCCCGCCGAGCGCCGCGATGGCCTGCGCCACGCGCTGCGGCGTCCAGGTTCGCGGGTCCGTCACCAGGCCCGCCTCGGCCTCGGCCTTCGTGACCGCCGGCACATTGGCCAGCGCCGCCATGTCGGCCGCCGTCATGCGCAGGCCGAAGGCCGCGTTCGCCGAGAAGCTCCGGGCCGACGTCCCCTCCTGTCCCCGCAGGATATTGGTGAACGAATCGGCGTTGCTGGTGTGCGAGCGCACGTAGACGATCTCGATGCCGCTCTCGTCCTGCAGCACTGCCTTGAACCAGTTTCCGCTGCTGGTCAACGGGTTCTCGCCCAGGCTGGCCACCGGGAAGGCGGCCCCCTGGCCGGACTTCAGCGCGATGGTGGTTGCGACGTTGGTGATCGCCGCGTTCAGATTCCCGCGCGCCGCGTTGGCAAAGACCTGGGTGCCCATCAGACCTCCTTGACGGTGATGTCGAACTCAGCCTCTTTCACGAGCCCGCCGACGGTTTCGGCCCGCAGCTGCACGCGATACTTCGCGCCGTCCGCGCCGCCGGACAGCCGCGCCTTCGACAGCGTGCTGGTGCTCAACACGCGAACCACGACAAGCGGCGGCGTCACCGGCCCCGACAGGACGCGCACGCTGGATTCCACCGTGTTGATGCTGTCGCCCGTCGGCATCCAGTCGCCGAAATCGACGTCGTAATCCTCGACCTCGTTCGGCTGCTTCGTGTCCTTGCCCAATACGGCCATCGTCAAACCTCTCTGAGTTCGGGTTCCGGCGGCACGACGAAGGCACGGCCGCGCGGGCCGACCGTGAACCGTGCGCGCGAAGCCGGCAGGGACTTGAAGATCGTGGCGCCGGGATCGGCCTGCCCGGCAAAGCGCCACGCAGACGAGCCGGACACGTCGGCGACCGCGCCAACCTTGCCGGCCGCAACAGCATTGAGCACGGCCGCGCCGCGAACCACGGACCACGACTCCACAGAACCGGCGCCCAAGGCACCGAGGAAGCCGCCATCGCCGAACACGTCGACAACCTCCCCGGTTCCGACATCGCCGGCCGAACTGAACGACACGCTGGCGCTGGCCGTGAGGTTGTTCACGCCGGACAGGCGCGGTGTAGCCAACAGGTCCATCTGCGCGCTGGCGTTGATGGCCGTGCGCGCCGCCACCCGACCGGGCGACAGCCACTGCAGCAGCGCGGAACCCGCGAAATTCCAGACCGCCGTGATGCGTGGCGTCGCCTGCCAGGCCAGCGCCGCCAGGCCGGAGACGCGGTACATGGCGCTCATGCCGGCGCTGGTCATGAAGCCCATCGTGGTGGCGCCGCCGACACCGGTAGTGGTGGACACCTGCGATGTTCCAGACCAGTCCCACGTGGCCATCGCCTCGGGGTCGCCAAGCGGCTCGGCCCATCCGTAGATGGCGAAGCTGGCGGCGCCCACAACGGGGAGGATGTAACTAATCTCGCCTGTTGCGCCGTGCGACCACGACGCCCCGCCGGAGACGTTGACCGACAGTGGCACATTGGCGCCGCCGTCGAAGGCCAGCGACGTGCTGCCGTAGACACCCTGCAGCGCCGTGTAGTCGACGCTGGGCGTCACGCCCAGGCTGGCATCGCCCTGGATGTCGACGATGACGCCAACCGATCCGGTGGCCGTAAGGTTCGCCGACGCAGCAGCCTCGATGTCCGCGTAGAAGTACCTGTCGCGCGCGAACTCGGTCAGCGCCAGCTCGGTGCCAGCGAAGTCGGCTTCCAGCACAGCGCCCCCATCAGGACGTGACGGCCGTCAGCGTGGTGGTGGTGCGCAGGCGCGGCGTGACGTTGACGTTCAGCGCCACCGTTGGCGAGATCGCAAACCGGAACAGCACCTTGCCGCTGCCGCTTGCCGCCGTGCCGATGCACAGGTGCGTCGCCGTCTGCGGCGTGCCACCCGTCATTTCCGGGAACTCGATGGTTGCTGCCGGATTCATGGTGGCGCCAGTGATAGCGAAACCGCCACTGGTGCGCGCCACCGACAGGCGCGACCAGCCGGTGTAGTTGACCTCGCTGGTGCTCTGGTTGCCACCCGCGCCAGGGTCGGCCGTGTGCAGCGACCAGTACAAATTGGCCAGAGGACTCGACGCGGCGTTGTCGGCGATGCCGGTAATGGGCGTGCCGTTGAAGATCAGCTTGAGCAGATCGTTGGCGAAGGCGCTGGAAATCATGGGCTCTCTCCTGGGGTTGGTCAGTTGCTGGTGTCGGTGCCGACGTTCGGGTGGCCGGTGTTCAGGCCCAGGGCGTCAACGCACAAATCCAGGTGCGCCTTGGCCAGGTCTGGATTGCTGGCGCCCTCGGCGTCCTTGCTCCAGGCCCGATACAGCGCGTAGTGGCGCAGCGCGTTGCGATACTCGGCGCGCATCGACAGGTTGCCGGACACGTCGGCCGCAGTCGGCCCGGACGGCGCCGGCGCGTCGACGGGCTCCATCGACAGCACGGCCAGCACCTGCGTGCCGGCGTCGGCCGGCGGGTAAACCTCGAAGGCGCGCGGCGTGCGCGCATCCGCGATGAAGTGATAGATGATCGGCCGCGTTCGGCCAGCAGCCCAGTTCGGCGCGCTGGCATCGAGCGCAGAGCGCGCCACCTGGGTCACGGCGGCCTGGCGTCCGCCGACGTTGCGCAGCACATCCAGCAATGCGCGCGCCTCGGGCGGCACGGCCTGCACCACGCCCGCGGCCAAAGTGACCGTCGCCTCCTCGCCCGTGGCCGTCGGCGACTTCTCCACGATGAAGCGTTGGCCATCGTTCAGGTAGCCGACCAGTTCACCGGCCGGCCAGCGCACGCCATCGGCGTCCTGCAGATCGGTGGCAACATCGCGCACGAGGGCTTGTGCGTCAATCATCAGCACCACCTGGGCACCGCGCGCGGCATGGTGTTCGTGCGGCCCTGGAACTGCCGGAGCGCCACGCGACTGATGCCATCACCGAAGGCCGCGCCGTGCGCCGCCGCCAGGCCCGGGTCGCTCCAGGCCTGACGCGGCATCATGGCGCAGCGCGCCACCACGCCATCGGCCAGGATCTGGCGATACGTGTCGAACACGACATCGGCGATGCCCGGTGCGTCATCGCCCGGCACCAGCGCCACCTTGAGCCGAATCTGGTCGCCCGCCACCGGCTGCGCCACCGAAAACGACAGGTGGCCGCTGGCAACAACCTCGCCGCCGCGCAGGTCGGACGGATCGCGATCCAGCCACAGCCACGGCATCACGTCGACCGGCTGGCCGTTCTTGGTTGCGCCGACCACCAGCTCCACCCGGCCGAAATCCGGCACGTCGACCTCGTAGTCGTGCACGCCGGCCTCCAGCGTCACGGCATCCGTCCAGACCACCCAGCAGCGCGCGCGCTCGCACAGCGATTGCGCGGCGCCCAGCAGCTCGCGCTCCAGCGTCGGCACCGGGATACCGGGCAGGCGCGGCAGCACGTCGGGCAGCAGATCGAGCGCCGTGCGCACGGGATCAGTCCCCCTCGCCGTCGCCGTCGCCGTCGCCGTCGCCTTCGCCTTCGCCGGGCGCGGCAGGGGCATCCGGGTTGGCAGCCGTCTCGGGCTCGCTCTTGACCTTGCGCGGCCGGCCTGGTTTGCGCGGCTTGGCCTTGGCGCCGCCGTCCAGCAGCTTGTCGGCCGCGTCTTCCTCGCCCTCGGCCGGGCAGAAGTTGCCGCTGTGCAGCGCCAGCTCGACCGTGGCGTCATCCTCGATGTCGCACACCAGGTCGCCGCCGGCTTCGGCGCGGAACGTGTATTCACGGCGATCCGCGCCCAGCAACACCACGGTGTTGTCGGAGCGGCGCTCGCCAATGGCAATCAGTTTCATGGTGGTTCTCCTCGGGCCAAAGAACTGGCGACCGAGGCCGCCAGATCAGTTCAGGCCGCCAGCCTTACTTGCTGGCGCGCATAGGCACCGTGATGTGCAGCGTCCCGCCCGCGCTGCCGGCCGTGGTGAACTTCACCGCGATCTTGCGATCGTGGCCCACCGGCTTGACGGCCATCAGCGCGGCCGTCGGGCTCACCTGAACCACCGCGGGAGCGGCGCCAACGGCAACGCCGGCAGCCCACACCGCGCCGCCGTCGTCGGCGGCCGTCGACAGATCGTTGCCGGCGGCGTTCAGCAGGCCGACCGAGATCGCCGCCGAGCCGCCCAGGGCGGTATTGCCCACCACCATCGGTAGGCACGGCACGCAGCCGGCCGGCAGAATGCCGATCACGCCGACGTTGTTCAGCGTCGAGTCGGCCGCCACGCACGCCTGCTCGAAGCGCGGCGCGACGATCGCCATATCCGAAGCCGTGGGCACCGGCTGGCGCCCGGCGACGGTATCGTTCTTGTTTGCGAAAGCCATGATGAAAGCTCCTGTCCTTGGGGTTGACGATCAGCGCGAAGCCGCCGCGGAGTCGACCGCGAACACGCCCACGTCCTGGCTGCCGGCCTCGGTCACGTAGGTGGTCTTCTTCACGCCGAAGATGCTCGACGTGGAGATCACCACCATGTTGCCGTTGTCGCGGGTTTCCTCGTACCACTGGAAGCGCGAGCCGGTGCCGGGCGAGCCCCAGGCGGCCACGCCAGCCTGCGCGCCCATGAACAGCGCGCGCGCACCCTCGACGTTGCTGCCGCTGCCGCCGTCGGCGTAGCGGATCACGTTGCGGTGCGAGTGCAGGATCACGCCGCGATACATGCCGAGCCCGCCCTTGAAGATGGGCGAGTTGCGGCCCAGCGCCGTGGCAGCGGCCTTCTGCAGGTCCAGCCACATGTTGGTCGTGGCGTTCTTGCGCAGATCGTCCTCCTGCCAGGTGTGCATTACCAGCACGTAGTGCTTCTCGCCGTCGACCATGCACGGCTGCAGCACCGGCACATCGGTGGCGCCGCCGCCCTGCGTCTCGGCGCGCGTCACCAGCTTGTCGACCATCGCCAGGTCCAGCTTGTCGCTGGACGTGATGTTGGCCTTGCCGGTCGCCGAGCCGGGCGCGAAGTTGTGGTTCGCGTCCGGCGCGACCAGCGAATTGCCGGCGCGGCCGGTGAAGCCCTGGCGCAGGATGAAGTTGTCGTTGTTGCCGCGCGCGCCGGCCAGGTAGATGAAGCACAGCTCATCCATGAAGCGCGCCCACCAGTTGGACTGCTGGCGACGGGCCTTCTCGCGCAGGTTGTGGATGGTGCGTTTGCGAGTCATCCGGCCGCCGGTGTTCACACCGCAGCGAGCTTGGTCGATGTAGACCGAATCGGTGTAGAAGCGCTGGGCCTCCTCCTTGCCTTCGAGGATGTCGTCACCTTCGACGGGCTCCATGCGGAGTTCCATCAGCAGGTCGTACTTGATTTCCTCGCCGGCGTCGGATTCCAGATCGGTCAGAATCTGGATCGGCACTTCGGCCTCGTTGCCGCGCCCCATGAAGCGCTGGTTCCAGTAGGCCTTCTGCGACGCATCGAGCATCAGCGCGGCGCTGTATTTCTTGACTGCCTTGGGGTCATTCACCCCGACCACGGTGCGAGCCATTCGCTCTCTCCTTTAAAGGTTGTCGGAAACCTCCAGGAGCACTCCTGCGCTCGCCAGACAATGAGGGAGTCCTTATCCCTCTGCGGTCATCGTTGCATGCTTGGTTCTCAAGGCACCATCGTCGCCAGGCGCGGCCGGACTGTCGGACGCCTCGCGCCGGACAGGCACACAGGTGGGCGCCGTCACGCGCAGGCGCACCAGGCGCCCGCTCTTGTGCTGGAGCTCGACCGCCAGGTCACCCAGCACCAGGCGCTCGCCCGGCCGCAAATCGACTGTGATGTGCGCCACGGCCTCAGGTTGTCGCCATGAAGCGCGCATACTTTTCTGGATTGCGCGCGCGCATGTTGGCCACCGCGTTATCGAAGGCCTCGCCCTCCAGCTCCATGACGGCCGAGAACTCGGCCTCCTCGCCATCGGAACCCCCGGCCCCCGGCAGCGACGACACCGGCGGGGTGATGCCGGACACGTCGACGCGGCGCTTGTCGGCCGCCGCCTTCTTGGCCGCGGTCGCGTCGGCACCGCCCGGCGCGGGCAGCGTCTTGCCGGTGGCGCGGTAATACAGCTCGCGCCGGGCCTGGCGCAACAGGTCGACCTTTTCGTTTCGAGACAGCGCGACGGCCGGGTCCATGCCGCGCGACACCATGATGGCGTTCGCCTGCAGGCCCAGTTGATAGCCGGCCTTCTCGTCGTTGGCATAGTCGGGCTCGCCCTCGATCTTGTCGGCGGCGACCTCGGCAGCCAGCACGCCGGCTGCGGCTTGCCAGTCGTCGCTCTCCGCCTTCTGCTGCGCCTCGGCCGTGCGCTTGCGCGCCTCCTCGGCCAGATCGGCGTGCGTCTGCATGGCGTCCAGCTTGGCCTCCTCGCGCGTCAGCGCGCGCAGCTCGCGCGCGTATTCGTTCGAGGTGATGTCGCCGGCGTCGAGCCGTTCGTCGAGGTCCGAAAATTTCGCGTCAAGCGCCTCGCGCTGGTCGGCGAAGTCGTCCGGCAGCTGGTATCCGACGGGCGCAGCCACCGGAGCCGAAGCGGCCGGCGGCTGGGTGGCGAGCGCGCCGGCGTCGCCGCCCTGCTCGTCGGCCGCGGCAGCAGGGGCAACGGGTGCAGCGGGTGGCTGATCCCCCTGTCCGTCGTCGTCGTCATCGCCGCCGGGCTGCTCGTCGTCCAGCTCGATCTCCAGCGCCGCGCGCTCGTCCTCGCTTAGTAGCGCCAGGGCGTCGGCCCGCGCGTCACGCGGCACGATAGGCACTTCATTCGCGGGCGCCTCGACATCCTTGTCGGTCTTGTCGGTCATCTTCACTCTCCGGTTGGTTGCGGTTGCGGTTGGGAAACGGGTTGCGTGCCGCCCTGGGGGGAGGCAGCCGACTCGGCGGCGATCGCGTTCACGCGATCCTCCAGCGCCTGCAGTCGCTTGTCGCCAGCGGCCAGGATTTCCGCCTTGCGGACCTCAGCGTCCGCCTTGATGCGCGCGGCCATCGCCTGGTCGTCGTTGCGTGCCAGCGCAGCGGCCAGCTTGGCGCTGAGTTCCGACACCTGGGCCTGCAGGCGGTCGATCACGTCCTGGGCCTGCGCACGCGCCTGGGCCAGCGCGTCGGCAGCCGGCGCATCGCCCTGCGACTGGCCCAGCTCGGACTCCAGCTTGGCGGACTTGGCGTTGAGCTCGCGCACCTTGGCGCGGCGCTCCTCCAGATCCAGCTGGATCTGCTCGCGCTGGACCTCCAGCGCCTCCTGCTGCGCCCGCATCTGGGCCTCCTCGGCGGCCTGCTCCTCGGGCGTCGGCTCGCGTTCCGGGTCTTTCTCGCCCGTCACGGAGCGCAGCTCCTGCACGATCTCGTCCTTGTTCGGCAGATCGGAGAACTCGTAGGCGATCCGCATCATGCGCAGCGCGACCTCGGGCGGCAGGCGCTGGGCGATCTGCATCATCGAGTCGAACATCACCTGGCGCAGCGTGCCGGCGTAGTCCTGCTCGGACACCACGAAATCGGCCTTGCTGGCCGTCACGTCGTTGAGGATGCGCACCGTGCCGTTGGCGTCGACCTCGATCTGGTTGAGCTTCAGCCACTCGATGCGGCCCTTGTCCCCGGTCAGGCGCACTACCTTGTCCTCGGTCAGGAACTGCTCGATCAGGGACAGCTCCTTGTCGCCGCTGATCTGCGTCGCCAGGCGCAGGTTGTCGAACGGCTCGGTCGTGACCACCGACCCCTGGGTCTGGCGCGCCTTGATGGCCTCGCCGCTCACGGCGTTGGTCTGCCGGCCCAGGTTCTCGTCGGCCACGCCGCCCGACTTCTGGATGGTGGCCGCCGCCAGGCGCATCATTTCCACTTGGCCGGCAACCTGATCGCCGTCGCGCCGAATCTCGAAGCGCGCGCCGGCCTTGACCGCCATCACACCATCCGGACGGCTCGCTTCGTCGCGCAGCGTTTCCCAGTCGGTCGTGGCGTTGTCGTCCGCGATGATCTGGTTCGAGTTGATGAGGAAGTTCGCCTTGCTGGCCCGCTTGTTCAGGTCGAGCTGCAGGTCGCGCACGCGACGAATCATCCCGTAGGGCAAGCCGTCGCGCCCGCGCCGGTAGCACCAGATCGGCGTCAGCGTGAAGTCGTTGTGCCGGAACGGGGACGGCCCCATGTCGATCAGGCCGGCCGTCGTGAACAGGGCGACGTGCATGCGCATCATCAGCCGCTCGGCCACCGTCAGGCGCCCGGCGCCGACCAGCTCGCCCAGGACCGGATCGAAATCACCGACCACCGACCCGCGAAACGGACCGTCGAGCACCATCTTGACCTTCACCGGCCGTCGATACTGCGCCTCGTAGATCTTGACGCGCTTGCGCACCTGGCTGGAGCCCATGCCGTCGAGCGCCAGGCCGGAGCCTAGGAAGCGGGCGCCACCCGACGTGCGCTCGGTCCCGTGCATGTAGGTCGACAGCGGCGCGCCGAACCCCTCCAGGCCCTCGGCGTCGAGGTCGAACGACGCGCTGTCCTCGGCCGCCAGGCGCAGCACGCCGGCGCGCTCCTCGAACGTTGCCTCGGCCACATCCAGATCCACGTAGCGCCAGCGGAACAGGTAGCGGCAGCGCGACATGTCCTTGGCTTGCGCGGCGCCCCGGCTGTCGTGCAGCACGTTGCGCCAGCTCTCCCACTCCTTGTAGATCGCCTCCTTCGTAGGGTCGTCGCGCACGCCATCGTCCACCCACGACAGCCCGGCCTTGATCGACTCGGCGAAGGCCTCGCTGCGCACGTATACCGAGCGATTCACGTCGCTCATGTATTTCATCACCTTCGTCTTGATGTCGGCCATCTGCACGTCGTCCTCGACGCGCGGCAGCACCCTGGCGTCGACGCGCGTGCGCCGCTCGGTGCCGATCATCCAGTCGACCATCGGCGCAACCTCGTTGAACACCAGCGGCATCTGGTTGCGCTCCTCCAGCTCGGCCGCGTCCTCGGGCCGCCACTGGAAGTTGTCATACATGTCGGCGTCGATCGCCATTTCCATGCGGTTTTCGGACTGCAGCTCGCGCTCCTCCTCCAGCCAGGCCATCAGCTTGCGCCACTCGGCGCGGTTGTCGGCGCTGTCGAGCTCGTGGTCCGGCTTCGCCTGCCTGGCCTCGCTGTCATCCGCGAACAGGGAATCCCCCGGCGCCTTGCGGATCGCGCGCACGTTGTCAAGCGCCATAGTTCGCACCCTCGCCCACGTTGAACCGCAGTTCCTCGCCGCCGATGATCTGCCCGCCCTGGCGCGCCGTCATCTGGCCGTAGGTGGCGCGCGTCAGCTCAGGCATCGGCGCGCTGGGCATGCGAATCAGGTCGTCCAGGTGATCCACGATCAGCGAGGCGATGCGCGCCTCCTGGCCCTGCATCGTCAGAACCTCGGCCGCCTTGATCGCCATGCGCGCCGTGTAGCGCGGGTTGGTGTATTGGTAGGCCGCGGAATCCATGACGATGAACCACGGCGCGCCTCGGCGCAGCGTAGGTATGAGCACCATGGCGCGCTCATCGTTCACCCACGTGAAAATGACCGTGATGTCGCCCAACTGGCGCACCTTGTGCGCCTTGGCGGTGTTGATGCTGAGTCCCATTTGCCATCCTCGCTGCGATTCGGCGAGGTTGGCATGCTTGGCGCTCAGGCGGCCATCGGTCCTCCGCGGCGACGCACGAACCCGGTCCGCCCGGGCCGATCGCGCCGGACGCCGGCGCCCGGCCGCATGGCGTCTTCGGCGACGATGGCCATCAGGCCGAAACCGTCGGCGCCGTGGCTGGCCCAGTCGTGCTCTGGCCCCAGGCCCACGTCGCGGTCCTCGTCCCACTTCTCGTGATACCAGCCCAGCGCCTCGCGGCCGGCGGCCGTGGCGTCCTCGAGCTTGTCGCCCTTGGTGTCGGTGTCCGGCGCGCAGTTGAACCACACCAGCGGGAAGATGCGCCGCGCCGCCATCACGCGCGAGATCGCCGCGCCGCGCCCCTGGTTGGGGATCACCGTCACGCTGTAGCCTGCCTTCTCGAACGCCGTCTGGAAGCTGACCGCATACACCTTGTCGTGCGTGGCGCCGTCGTGCGGCAGGAAAATCTCGGTGCTCCCGGCATCGTAGCCGTGCGCGCGCATCCACTTCAGGTGGGCGGCCACATCCTGGCCGACCTGCTCATAGTAGTGCAGGAGACGGATTTCGCGGCCGACGAACTGTCCGCCCCAGAACGTGAACGCATCGGCGTTGCGGCCGGTGCCGCCGATGTCCGCGAACAGCCGGCGCTTCATGTTCGGGTCCGGGCCCAGGCGGCAGATGCGCCCCTGCTCCTTCGCGCTCGCCAGGTGCTTGGCGTAATACGCGCCCTTGATCGCCGTCGCGTAGGCGCCCTCCCAGATGTGGTCGTAGCTGTCGGGGTCGCGCTCCTTCCAGCGCCGGCGCAGGCGATCGAGGATTTTGGGGAACCGTGGATTGTCCCGCCAATTCATTTCCACCACCTTGATGCTCGCGTCGCCGGCCGCCTGCTGCCGGTAGCGCCGGTCCACCGCGCTGTTCTTGCGCGCCGGGTTCCACGTGACCCACAGCTCACTATCCTCCTGGCGCAGCGTCGGCTCCACGATGTTGAGCGTTTCCTCGCTGATCGGCTCGGCCTCGTCAATCCACAGCAGCAGGATTTTCGACTTCGACTTGATCGACTGGACGGTCTTCTTGTCCAGGCCGGAGAACTTGTAGCTGATCCGGCCGCTGCGCGTGCGGATGTACTTGGCGCCGACATCGAAGCGCTCGGCCAGCCATGGCTCAGACTCGATCGCCGACTTGACCTCGGCCATGCTCGAATCGTCCAGGCTGTTCAGGAACTCCCGCCCGCAGACGATGGCACCCTCGCGCCCGGCCTGGTCCCACATCACCGCGCGCACCGCCGTCATCTTGGCGAAGCTCATGGTCTTGCCGCTGCCGCGCCCCCCGTAGGCGCCGCGCACGCTCGCCGGCCCGGTGAACACCGGGATCAGCTTCGGCGGCAGGTCGATCTCAGGTGTCATCTTCCTTGGCCGGCTGCAGCGCCACCAGCCGGATTTCCTGAATCACCGCCGGCGGCTTCTGGCCGCTGTCCTTCTCATACAGCCCCAGGTGCTTCATCAGCATGTCCAGCGCCTGATTTTTGACCCACAGCTTGTATTTCACCTTGCCGTATTCGTCGACCTCGATCGAAGACACCGCCGCGGCCAGGTCCTCATCCAGCTCGTGCAAGCCCTTGACGCTGCCGTCCTCGTTCACCAGCCGGCGCGGGTCGACGAATGCCACGCGCGCGATCTCGCGCAGTAGCTTTTCGGCGGAAACATCGGCTGCCCTGGCGGCCTTGGCCCTCAACTCCGCAATCCTTGACACGACCTTGGCACGGTTCGCCAGAGCCGATGCTCTTTCGTGAACGGACTTGGCCAGCCACTTCTGCGACCCCGGATACGCCTGTCGATACGCCTCGGACTGCGACTTGCCGGACGCCACCATCCTTGCGAAGCGCTCCTGCTGGACAGTCAACCCTGCTGCCATTTCAACCTCCCTCCACCAGCGCCGCGAAGGCGCGCCCAACGGCGATGTTGATCGCCTTGTCCTTGTCCATGCGCCGCAGCGCCCAGCGCTGGCGCGTCCCATGCCAGCCGTCGCTGCCGCGATGGCACGCCGGGCAAAGCGGTGTTGCCGAGAACCACGCGCCCTGCTCGAACTCGTGGATTTCCACGCCGTGCGCGCCACACACCACGCACGGCTGCTGGGCCAGGAGGCCAACCCAGCGCTTTTCCAGCGCGGTCTGCGCCGGCTTGCCCCTGCTACGCATAGTCCCCCTCCCGCACGTCGTGAAACACTACGTCGTGCTCGGCGCCCCAGGCATGGATGTAGTCGATCAGCTCCGCGCACTCCCGGCGCGACAGCTCGCGCGTGCGCCGCGGCACCAGGTCGACGCCGTTGCCGTCGAGCGCCGGCAAGATCGTGACAGGCTCGCCGCTGGCGCGGCACCACGCGGCCACCATCAGGCGCTTCCACGTCTCCACGTCCCGTCGGGCGCCCGCCCACTCGACCTGCATGGCGACATCCGCCAGCGTGGCGTGCAGCCGGTCATTCTGTGCGCCGCTGCGTTTTTCCGGCCCGATCGTGCAGACCAGGCGATGGCCGGCCACCGTCATGGGCTTCACGTGGCTGCGCCAGGCATACTCCAGCACCTTGTGGGCCTGCTGCGGATCGCGCAGGACGAACGTCAGCTTCCCGTTCATGCCCTGATCTCCCGCACCGCGATCCCATGCACCGACATCATCAGGTGCCTCTTGATGCGCCAGGCGTCCGTCGACGCGCCCTTCACGTCCTCGACCACCTCCTCGCCGGTGGCGACATCCACCCACACGAAGTCAGCGAAGTAGCGCAGCGGTGGGCGCCGGCGGCCCGCCACCAGCACGCCGGGCGCCAACTCGAAAGGCACCTGGCGCCGCAGGTCGCGGATCTCGCCAGCCTTCAGGCGCCAGCACAGGTGCTGCCAGTGCCGATACTCGGCGCGGCTGTCGAACGTCAGGCCGTCCTCGGTATGCACCTTCTTGTTGCGATACTTCTGGTGGCCGCGCGCCACGGCCGGCGCTGTCGAAAAGCTCACTGCAACTCCCCCCCGCCGGCCGTCCACACCTGGCGCTCAAACTGCGCCAGCAGGCGATCGCCGACATCCTCGATGCCATCAACCTCGCTCACGGCTCCCACCAGGCCGGCGCCCTGCAGGCCCGCCAGCTCCTCCGGGGTCAGCAGGTAGCGCACGCCGTAGACCAGGCCGTCCGCACCGACCCGCAACTCGGCGTAGGCCTTCATGTCGCTCATGCCGCGCGCCGTTTCTTGAGGCGGACCACGGGGGCGGTGTGCGCACACGCCGGAGCGCGTGTCGCGGCGAAGCGCCAGACTGGCGCGCCACCCGGAAACCCGTGGTAGTTCAGGCGGTCGCGCCGCTGCTTGGCCGTCACCCTGCTGCCTCCGTCTTCATGCCGCGTCCCGCCTCGGTCAGCCGATAGCGCAGGTAGCGCGCGTTGCGCGGGTCGCCGGCGACCTCGACCCAGTGCATCTTCTGGGCGTAGCGCAGCGACCAACCGAGCGCGCGCGGCTGCTCCAGCCGTGCCGCGATCTCCCCGCAGGTCATCCAGCGCTGCGGGTTCTCCGCCAGCACCCGCAGCAGCTGGTGCGTGGCGCTGCCCTGCCACAGCTTGCCGGCGTTCGACGTATGTCCGGCACGCCGGCGGCGCACGGCGTCGACCCGGATCAGCGCTCCCCACATTGGCCACCCTCCTACGTCAGCAAAAGCTCGAAGCCCTTATCGTTCATCCCATCAGCCCCGCCCAAGGGTTCGAGAAATCGCGCCAGAGCCGCCCGCTTCTGATCGCGCCGACCGTGCTCAGAGCCACCCCGGTCTCCTTGGCGATCTGCTTGTAGCTTTTGTCACTGGCCTTGACCAGAGCGATCAGCTCAGGCCCGTGTTTCGACCGGCTGCGCTTCTGCTCGGCTATCTTTTTCCGCGCGGCCAGGTTGTGCTTGTGCCCGGGCTCGCCGGCGCGCGTCGTCTGCTGCAGGTGCGTCATGCACTTCTCGTGCTCACACATGGGCGTGATGCTGTCGCCGAGGCGCGGCCGCTGGCCGGACTTCAGCCGCCACCACTCGCGCCGCACGTCGTAGCGCTGGCCGTCGATCTTGATGATGGTGCGCCGGGCCCGGTCCCAGTTTCCAGCCCAGATCATGTGTCCGCCCTCGCGCACGCATTGCGACTCGATGTGCGCGCGCAGCCACACGTCGGTGACTCGCCAGTCCACGGCGACAAAGGCCCGAGACTTGCCGAGGCCGACGCGCTTGATGCGGCCATCTGCCAACAAGGCCTCGATCGCGGCCCGCACCGGTCTGCGAACGGCATACGTCATCGACCCACCCGCTATTCCGGTGATGGTCATCGGGCCTTGCTCCAGGAGCGCCAAGACCGTCTCCGGGCACCACGTCACAGCTTCCACTTCAACTCCTTCTCGATCTCAGCCTGCAGCAGCGCCGTCTCCGCGGCGCCGCGAATCTTTCGGATGTCGGCCAGGATGTCGCGCAGCCGCTGGGCGCCGGTGGCGCGCGAATGGCCTTCCAGGCGGATGCGTGAAACCCATTCCCGGGCCTCCATGGCTCGCATTTGGTCACGGTCGGGCTGTTTGCTCACGCCAGTTCCAATCAGATCGGCTCCCCGAGTACGACGGGCGCCTGGCCGCGCAGTTCGAACCCGCCACAGCGCTGCATCACGAAACGCAGCGGCAGATAGCCGGGTCGGCATCGGGCGTTTTCGCGCAGGTGTCGGCACTCAAAACACACCCGCCGGTCATCGCCAGATTCAGGCCGGTCGCGGTACAGCATTTGTTGCGCCAGGCGCTCGGCACCATCGGCGTCCAGGCCCTCGCGGATGAACGCGGCCTCGCGGCGCAGGAAGCGCGCGATTTCGGTGTCTGTCCAGTCGCCGCCGGTTGCTATCGTTTCCATAGTTGAAGCTCGCTATCGTTGTTGTAGCTATCACTCTCTATACAGCTACCTATTCCCTACATCTGCCCTTTGGTGGGCAGACCTAGCCCATCCCAGGTCTGCCTTCACATGTCTGCCCTTCGGAGCCGCCATGACCCGCCAGCCGTTCGACAATCGGGCGCTAGCTTCGCCACCCTTACCCCTGCTTCCTTGTCTTTCCCACGGTAGGGGGTCTTCCCGCGCCGCCGTGGTTAAACCATGTCCCCCGGCGCGGTGCTATGGCCTTGTCTGCTGCGGTGCTTGGATAACCGCATGTCCCTCTCTGGCTTCGGGGCGAAACGTGGCGTTGATTCGGCTACGTCATGACGTACCTCCCACCAGCAAGAATCTCCCGCTCGATTCGCCTTGCACCATTCGGCCATTCGGCCAGCGCATCAGCCCAGTCGGAGCCCTGAATGCCTTTCGGGTAGGCCACTCCAGCCCCGATCAATTCGGCGGCTCCGGTGGCCTTCTGAATGCCGGGATTGATGCCCGTGCGCGCTTGCGTGGCGTGGTCGTTGTCAGCGCAGATCACCACGTTGCCCGTGGGCCTAAGCCGGTCAACCACAGACACCAGATTGCCCGCGTCAAACGCCACCAGAACACGCGCAGAGCGCACAGACTGATAGACAGCCAAACCAGTAGCCAATCCTTCGCAAATGGCCGTCACAGCCGCGTTTTTGCGATCCATGACATAGGCCCCAGCCTTGACTGGAGCACCAGGCCAAAACCGCTTGTTGCCATCGGCATCAATCGTCTGAATGCTGGTGATCGACTGGCCGAACCACACCGGCACAACCAGCAAATCGTTAAACACGCGCAGCCCGGCACACCCGGCAGCGGTCAGGCCCTTGGCCTCAAGGTACGGGTGCAGGCCGCGCATCGGCCGCGACTCCGCCCACCTGGCACGCGCGCCGGCCATGGCCTTGATTCGGTAAGCTCGTTCTTCCTCGCGGCGGCGTTGCACCACGGCGGGATCAATCTGCGTCGCCCGTTGCGCGCCGGCTTCTTCCCACTTGTTCAGATCAAGGTCGGTGGCCCAGTTCTTGAAGTACCCGCGCCCATCAGGATGGAGCACATAGGCCCCGTTTTTCTTGCGCGGTTTGTCATCGGTGGCACACCGACGCCATCTGCCGTCCGCGATGACCACGCGCGGGCGCAGCCCCGATGCAGCCAATGCCTGCTCGAAACTCACGCCGCCTTCCTCCGATGCGCAAATCGAATTTGTTGCGAGCGGATTCGGTTGCGAACTTCCGCGCTGGGTGTCACGGGATGCGTGTTCTCGAACGCTGTGCGCGGCCAGGCCCCGGTCATGTCCTTGTAAATCGCCAGCGCCTGCCTGCGCGCTGCATCGCCTTTTTTGCGCTCCAGAACGTAGCCGCACACCATCGGCCAAACTTCGCGCGTCAGCTCGTTTTGGTAGCCCCCGGCGATCAGCTCCTTGAGCGTGCCGGGCACATGCGCCACTGACTCCTTGCGCGGGTATTCATGGCCACAGCAGGGACAAAACGGACGCGGGTCGTGCAGTGCGTTGCATGACGGACACTTCATCGGCTCCTTCTCGGCGGGCTTCTTGGGTTTTGGCTTGTTGCGCTGCTTGCCATCGTCCAACTCGTCAAGGCCAAAATCAAAGAAACCTTCGCACTCCTGAAAGAACCGCGCGCAGTTGCCGCTGTGATCCAGGACCACACAATTCTGCTTTCCGGTTTCCGGACTGATGCGCAATCCGCGCCCGAACAACTGAATGTGCTCAGCCAGGCTCTTGCGTAGCGGCCTCGCCATGATCACGCAGGACACGTCGGGCACGTCAAACCCGCGTGATGCCGCCGTGACAGTGATCAGGCCGCGAATGTTGCTGTCGCTGCGCCGGAACTCCTGCACTGTGTCAGCTCGGTCTTAGTCGTTGTC
>JRYH01009281.1_pt1 | contig 24559 bp, 23 predicted proteins | sample 235351 | NCBI WGS metagenome assembly JRYH01 (sample SAMN03074221, study PRJNA261480) | activated sludge metagenome | biome: Wastewater Treatment Plant; feature: Wastewater; material: Activated sludge; isolation source: activated biomass of a wastewater treatment plant treating wastewater... ...
GATTTCAAACTGAGACACTACCAGCTGGTGCGACATTGAGTGCGTTTGATCACCGCCCGGCCGGATGCGGTCGCTGCCGGCGCCCAAGGAACCACTCGTGCAGACCTCGGCGTTGAAGCCGTCGGTTACACTGCAATACGGAGAGCGACATCCTCGCGCTGCCGGACAGGGATCAAGCGCATACCTCGCTCCGTTCCTTTCAACCTTCTCCGAGCTCCACTTTGCATACCAGTCGGATGGCCACAGAAATCTAGTGCGCCTGGTTGACCGGAGTGAGTATGGCGTGGACAGGCTGGCATGTCGGACGCGTGCATAGATTGGTAGGAGAGAGCCGTAGCAGCAGCGGCCTCATCCCACCCACGTGGGTCACCACAGCCCCGCAATTCTCAGCCGGGGATCTTATCTGCAGTCCGGCAACCGATCGACGTATCGGACTGCTCATGATTTGCGCGTCGCAGCTTTGGGCGATGGTTTCCGCGTTTTAGTAGGGTGCTCTCCGATGTGCGCCCAGTGGGGCACCGGAGCGGGGGCGTGCGGATTTTCGCCGGCCATCCGCTCGAAGGCCAGGAAGTGCGTTTTCAGCGCCTGATTGGCGACCTTCTCCATCTCGCGAAATCGAAAGACGACCTCGCGCCCGAAAGGCGTCAGTCGGGCACCGCTGGCGCGACCATTCGGACTGATTTCGACAAGCGGCTCCTTGAGCATGGCGTTCATCACCTTAACCGTGGCCCACACTTGGCGATAGGTCAGCCCCACCGCTCGCGCCGCTCCGGTGATCGATCCGTACTTTTCTATGCCTTCGAGTATCGCCGTTCGGCTATACGGCGCTCGACATGGTGCTCATGGGATTGGTGCGCAAAATAGGGCTGTTTTCTCAACCGTCCCGAGCCGATAGAGACCGCGCTTTGGTCGCGCTGGATTATTTCGGTCTTGGAGATCTAGCGCTCCGACCGTTCCACGAAATGTCCGGAGGGCAACGGCAGCTCGTGATCTTTGCGCGAGTGCTCCTCGCGGACGCAGATATTGTCATCCTCGATGAGCCTACGTCGGCCCTCGATCTACGCAATCAGAGCCTTGTCATCGATTGGATCCGCCGGTTGTCGAGACAGCATGACATGACGGTGATCTTCACCACCCACCAACCAAATCATGCTCTCGCGGCCGCTGATGAGGCCTTGGTGATGTTGAGCAAAACACGGCTGGCGTTCGGGCCCGCGGCCGACGTGCTGGATGAAGGAGACTTGTCGCGTCTTTATGGGGTTCCCTTGAAGCGGTTTTCCGTCGAGCACGAGGGAAAGACCTTTACGCAGTTGGCACCTCTCATTTGAGGGGCTGCCGTGTCGGTTGCGCTCCTGCGAGGTGCACATCGAGGGTGGTTCGACGTCGGCAATCTCGACCCTGGAGACGTGACAAGCAGACTTGTCGAGCGGATCTTGAAGTCTATTACGGGTCTTAGCGGAACCGTTGCTGCTGTCGGCCGTCGCTGAAATTCCGCGTCGCGCGCCCGAGCATGGTCGTCTATATCGATCTGCGGAAAACCTGACTGATGGTCTTTATGGCGCCGGCGTCCTTCACATGATAGCCCGGGAGCTGCGAGATAGCACTGTGGAATTCCTCGCTGCGCATGACCGATAAAACACGCTGGACGGCGGCAGTTTCGAGAATATGGCTTCGGCAGACGAAGAAATAATCCTCGGTGAGGAGCCGCACGAAGTCGAGCCCGAACTGGCGTGCCGCCGATTCGACGCCGAATGCGACGTCGGCCAACCCGCTCGCGACATATGCTGCGACGGCGGCATGCGTGAACTCGGTATGCTCATAACCGTTGATCGCTGCACCGGATATGCCGTGCTGCGTCAAGAGCTGCTCAAACAGAAGGCGTGTCCCCGAATCCGAATCCCGATTGACGAAGCGAACGGCAGGATCGAGGAGCCGCTTGAGTTCCAGTATGCCCAACGGATTGCCGCGCTGGACCATTAGGCCCATCTCGCGCGTCACGAGCGAGATGACGCGATGAACGTTGGGGTTCAACCACCCTCTGCTGGCGGCGATCGCCCGCTTGCGGAGCTCTCCTTGCGGCAAATGCATGCCGGCGAGGTCGCAGCCGTCATGCGCCAGCGAGACCAACGAGTTCTGATTGCTGACGTAGCGTAGATCGACGCTGATGTCTTGCTCCCGGCTTAGGAGCTCGCGCAGTTTGGGAACCGCGAAACCGTGGCTTGCGTGAACGCGCAGCACAAGCGGGCCGTGCGGCAGCATCTGGTTGATCTCAGTTTCCAGCTCTTGCGACAGGTTCTGCAGCAGCGGCCTCAAGCGTGCTTCGAGGCGCTCTCCGGCCCAGACCAGCCTTTCTCCGAAAGGCGTCAGACGAGTTCCTGCGCCCTGGCGGCGTACCACCAGCGGCGTGTCGAAAAACTCCGACCATTTTTCGATCATGTTCCACGCGTGCCGGTACGACACGTGCGCTTTTTCGGCAGCGGCCGTGATTTTTCCCGAGGCTCGAATTTCGGCCAGAACGTCCAGCATGATCTGCAGCGACTGCGCATCTTCGCGGCGCCGGAAGCGCCAGATAGCCTCGATCTCGATCTCGATCATGCCGTCCTCCCAAAGCCTTCTTTGTGAGGCGTTCGGTTGCTATGATATGCAATAAATTTCATATCAACGTACTGCAATCGCTCCCGCTTCTCCAGCAAGAGACGTGGAGAAGGTTTCACATTTTTGCGGGATTACAAGATCCATAGCGTCGTTGAACTCCCATCGCCAGATCGCCGGCGCGATTGAGATATGAATACGATCGCATATCTTGAGGGTGCATCGCCTCAACTCAGGGTTTCAACGACACATACGTTCTTTGCCACGTTCATCTCCTGCACGGAGTTGGCCACGAGGCAGCGCTTCGTCTGGCGGCTTCGCGGGACGATGATTGAACTCCGATAAAGGGGGCAGATGGCCAGTCAGCGCAGTGAAGTTTCCGCCGTGACTACGCCTGTGTGAACGCAGGCTCAAGGTCCAGCCGCGTCGCAAAGCTCATGAAGGCGCGTGTAAGTGGAGGCAACGGATCACGATCTGCGGCCACAATACCGATCGATTGGGTATGCACGGGCTCGATCAGATCTAGAAAAACTAGATTTTCGCAGCCCGCAAGAAAGTAGGTGAAGGTATGAGGGATGATGCTCGACCACTTCCCACTACAAACGTGGGAGCAGACGGCAAGGAATGAGTCTGTCGTGACCGTGGGCGCAAGCTTGAACCCCAAGGAGCGGGCGAGGTTGTTGAGAACCCGGCGGTGTTGCATGCTTTCATTGAGCAAACAGAGATTGCTCGCGACCGCATCCTTCCATGTGATGGCGGTCTCATTCTCCGTTCGGAAGTCCCGACGGGTGACGAACAGGTATCGCTCGCGGTAAAGGGCCGCCTTGCGTACGTGTTGGAGCGGCTCGTTTTCCAGGTAGGTGAGGCCGACATCCAGATCGAACTTTTCCAGCGCGCGCTGGATTTCGGTCGATGCCATGGAATGCACTTCGATCACAACATGGGAATGCTTCGAGGAGAACGGCGTGGTGAGCTCCGCGATCGCAGGCATCGCGGCGGGAATGACGCCGAGCCTCAGGGTTCCTGTGAGGCAGCCGCGAAACACCTCCATGTCCTGCTTCAGGCTTTCGTAGCCTGACAGGATTTGTCCTGCCCAATCCACGACGCGTTCACCTTCCGGTGTGAGGCCCATGAAGCGGGAACCCCGGACGACAAGGCGCATATCGAGCTCGCGTTCGAGCGCCTTGAGGCCCGAGGACAAGGTGGGCTGCGTAACATTGCAAGCTTCCGCCGCCCGGCCGAAATGCTTCTCGCGCGCCAGCGCGACGAGGTAGGTCATCTGTCGGATGAACATGGAAAACCTTTAATGCGTGAGGATCTCCATTGGTCCGAGGTCAGTCTCGGACAAGGATTTCGCGAGCGGGAGAGCGCGAGTCTCATCGCTATAGTGAACAGTATATAACGATAGGCTGCGGTTATCGCAGGCGCAAGAGTGCACGTTGATCTGGAAAAACCGTCGACTGATCGACAAATGAGATCGTGGCTCGATTGAAGTTTGATGACGAGATTTGCATCGACACCACGGCTGGTAGGGACACGACTTGTCCATAAGCGGGCCCAGGTCGCCGCAGCGATTTCGCACTCATTGCCGCGGGCCGCGACGTCTACTTGTGGGACCTTGCGGTCGAAGGCGGTGCACACAGAGTGCAGGTGAATTTCTCGCTTGCCAGCTGGCGTACATTTGTTCATTGGTCAGGCCTATGCCTTCAAAGGAGATCGCTCGGCGAGATGAGTGTTCGATGTGAGAGCGCTCGGAGGCGTTTAGGTTCCTGGTGGTCCTCCCGGTCTTCAAAACCGGTGAGACCGAGTAGCTCGGTCTGGCAGGTTCGATTCCTGTCCGCCTCCGCCAATCGCTGCAACCCCGATACCGCCGAGTTGATCGACGGTCTGCGCGACGAGCGATGACGACGCACGTCATCGCGACGGCTGGGCACGTCGACCACGGCAAGAGCACACTGGTGCGCGCGCTGACCGGGATGGAGCCGGACCGCTGGGAGGAGGAGCGTCGGCGCGGGCTTACCATCGATCTCGGGTTCGCCTGGACCACTCTGCCCTCCGGCCGGGAGGTCTCCTTCGTGGACGTGCCCGGCCACGGACGATACATCCGCAACGCGCTGGCCGGCTTGGCGACGGTGCCGGTGGTGTGCTTCGTGGTGGCTGCCGACGAAGGTTGGTCGGCGCAGTCCAGCGACCACCGCGATGCCGTCGCAGCGCTCGGCATCCGCCACGGGCTGATCGTGGTGACCAAGGCAGACCGCGCGCCCGACCTCGTGGCCGCGACTATCGAGCGTGCCCGCAGCGAGCTCGCGCACACCGGCCTGCGCGACGCGCCAGCGGTTGCCGTATCGGCCGTGCAGGGCACCGGATTGGACAAGCTCAGGCAGGTCCTCGACGACGTCCTGGCCGAAACGCCCGCGCCAGATACCGGCGATCGGCTCCGGTTGTGGATCGACCGCTCGTTCAGCGTCTCCGGCGCGGGCACGGTGGTCACCGGCACCCTCGTCGCCGGTACACTGACCAAGGGTGACCGGCTCGTGGTGGTCGGCCAAGGGCGGGAGCCGCGCGAGGTCGTCATCCGCGGCCTGGAATCGCGGGACGCACCTGCCGACGCCCTGCAGCCGATGAACAGGGCCGCAGTCAACCTGCGCGGGGTGCCCGCGGAGGATGTGGAGCGCGGCCAAGCCCTGATCGCACCGGGCGCATGGCTCATGGCCACGGTCGTCGATGTGCGCCGCATCGGGGGTGTCGCGCTCGACGCGGTCCCTGCACAACTCACCGTGCATGTCGGGACGGCGACCGTGCCGGCTCGGCTGCGCTGCTTCGATGCCGAGCACGCCCGGATCATGCTCGATTGGCCGCTGCCGTTGACCGTGAGAGATCGGCTGCTGCTCCGTGATCCGGCACGTCATGTTGTGCTCGGCGGCGTCAGTGTGCTGGACCCCGATCCGCCGCGGCGGCTGCGCCGCGGAGATGGTGCCCGGCGCGGAGTGGCGCTGGCCGCCATGCCACCCGAGGGCGACGTGCTGGCCAAGGTGGCCAGCCGGGGCGCCGTGGAGGTGGACGACCTGCGCCGGATCGGCCTGACGGTTCCCGATGCCGCACCGCCGCCCGAGGTTCGTGAGCTCAGCGGCTGGTGGGTGCACCTTCCCACGTATGACGCCTGGCGACGCGAGGTGCGAACCCTGGTGGAGAACGACGCCCAGCGGGACCAGCTCACGCCCGGCGTCTCCCAAGGGGCCGTGCGCGACGCCCTTGGCACACCAGCCGCGCACTTCATCGATCAGCTCGTCGCAGATGCCGACCTCGAGCAGCACGATGGTTACGTCCGGCTGCCGCGGGTCCGCGCCGACCTTGGCCGCGCCGAGGCCGGGGTGGCCAAGCTCGAGGCGCGGTTGCTCGCAAATCCCTTCCTCGCGCCGCTGGCCGGCGATCTCGCTGCCCTCGGCTTGGGGGCCCGTGAGTTGGCCGCAGCCGAACGTGCCCGGCGGGTGTTGCGTCTTCAGGGAGGTGTGGTGCTGCTGCCGTCCGCGCCGGAGCTTGCGATACGGGCACTGGCGCAACTGCCTGAACCGTTCACCACCAGTCAGGCACGGCAGGCCTTGGGTACGAGTCGCCGGGTGGCGATCCCGCTTCTGGAATACCTGGACCGACGCGGCTTGACGCGCCGGATCGATGACGACCACCGCGAAGTGGTGCGGTGAATCGATATCGACCACAGGTGTTGAAGCAGACGCGAGGCTCTGATTTTTTGGTTTGACGGGTCGCCTCGCTTGAAAATGCTCTAGCCGCCGCCACCTTTTTTGCGGTTCTGGACGTGCTGGAAACCGAACCTGCCCTTGATGCAGAGGTTCCCGTGGCTGACCGAGTGATCGTGGGGCGAGGTCACCTTGACGATCTTGTTGTCTTGGACATGCAGGGTCACGTTGCAGCCCACCCCGCAGTAGGTGCACACTGTGGTAGTCTCGGTCTGCTGCGACTCGTCCCAGGTGCCCGCCGCGCGCATGTCGTACTCGGACTTGAACGACAGCGCTCCCGTCGGGCAGACCTCCACGCAGTTGCCGCAGAAGACGCACGCGGAGTCCGGTAGCTCCACGGCGAACTCGGTGGAGATCTGGGCGTCGAACCCGCGCCCTGCGATCTGGATCGCGAAGCTGTTCTGCCACTGGGTCCCGCAGGCATCCACGCACTTGTAGCAGAGGATGCACTTGTCGTACTCGCGCACATAGAGGTCGTTGTCGATCTTGTCCGGCTGGGCCATCGTGGCCGCGACGCTGCCGTCCCCGGCGTGGTGCTCGCCCGGCTCGTGGACGTCGCGCCTGAGGCTCTCGCTGGCCCTTGGGCCGTAACGATCCGTGTCGGCCTCGTAGCGCTCCATCCACTCGTCGATCCGCGGCGTGGTGGACAGGTCGACCGAGGAGCCGAGCAGCTCCAGCACGAGGCGACGGCTGTGCCGTACCCGTTCGGTGTCGGTCTTGACCACCATGCCGGCTTGGACCTTGCGGGAGCAGGAGGGCACGAGGACGCGCGAGCCTTCGAGCTCGACCATGCAGACCCGGCAAGCGTTCTTGGGCGTGAGCGTGTCGCCGTAGCAGAGCGTCGGCGTGTCCTTCCCCGCCGCGTTACAGGCCGTCAGGATGGTGCTTCCCTCCGGGACGCTCACCTCCTCGCCGTCGATGGTGATCGTGACCATCGGGGCGGACGTGTCCGTCTTGCCGAAAGCTCCCGGATCGTGTGCGTTCATCTACTCTTCTCCAGGACATCGAGGCGGTCGATGGCCGACTCGATGGCATTCCAGGCGGCCTGGCCGAGACCACAGATCGAGGCATCCTTCATCGCCCGGCCGACATCGCGCAAGAGGAGAGTGTCACGCCCCTTGACCCCGGCGTCGCCGCGGTTGTGCGCGATGCGCAGCAACGCCTCCTCCTGGCGCACCGTGCCCACCCGGCAGGGCACGCACTGGCCGCAGGACTCGTCGCGGAAGAAGCGCGCGATGCGGAGCAGAATGCTGGTCAGGTCGACGGTGTCGTCGAAGGCCAACACCACGCCCGAGCCCAGAGTGGTGTTGTTGGCGCGGACGCCCTCGAAGGTGAGCGGGATGTCGAGCTCGTCTCCCCGCACGAATCCGCCTGCCGCGCCGCCGAGCAGCACCGCCTGCAGAGTGCGGCCCTGCGGAACCCCGCCGGCCAGCTCGAGAATATCGCCCAGGGTTGGACCGAACGGCACCTCGTAGACGCCGGGGCGCACGAGGTTGCCCGACACGCAGAACAGCTTGGGCCCGGTGGAGCCTTCGGTCCCGATCTTGGCGTACTCGGCGCCGCCCATCTGCACGATCAGCGGTACGTTGCACAAGGTCTCGACGTTGTTGACCACTGTCGGCTTGCCGAAGAGTCCGGATTCGAACGGGAAGGGCGGCTTGGTGCGCGGTTCGCCGCGATAGCCCTCGATCGAGTTGAAGATCGCGGTCTCCTCGCCGCAGATGTAGGCGCCGGCGCCGCGCCGGATCTCGAGCTCGAAGTTCCACCCGGTGCCCAGGACGTCGGTACCCAAGAACCCGCGTTCGCGGGCCCTTTCGATGGCATTGCTCAGCATCCGGTAGGCGCGGGGGTACTCGCCGCGCAGGTAGATGTAGCCCCGCTCCGCGCCGATGGCGTAACCCGCGATGGTCATCGACTCGATCAACGAGAACGGGTCGCCCTCGAGGATGGCGCGATCCTTGAACGTGCCGGGCTCGCTCTCGTCGGCGTTGCAGACGAGGTAGCGAGGCGTCGCAGGCTGCTTGGCGGTGCTCTCCCACTTGATGCCGGCCGGAAACGCCGCTCCGCCGCGACCCATCAGCCGGGAGGCCTTGACCTCGCCGACAACCTGCGCGGGTCCCAGCTCGAACGCCTTCCGCAGTCCGGCGTAGCCGTCGGTTGCGAGGTAGTCGTCAATGCTTTCCGGATCGACCTGGCCAACACGCTTGAGCAGCATCAGGCCCTCTTGGCCGGCCTGTGGCACGGCCATGATCGGCGGCGCCTCGGCTGCGAGTGCCGCGGGACCAGCATCCAGCGCGAGGACGATCTCCTCGGCGGTGGCGGGCCCGATCAGGTGCTCGTGAGCTGGGTCGCCAGCCTCCACCGCCAGTGCGGCCGGGGCGCGCTCGCACACGCCGAGGCAGGGACTGGGCTTCCAGCCGTTCATGGCACTGGCCGGACCGAGCTGCTTCTTGAGGTCGGCACAGACCTTCTCGGATCCGCGCGCCATACAGGCGATGTCAGTGCAGACGTGCACAATGCGCTTCGGCCGCGGGCTGGTGGATAACAGCGCGTAGAACGTCGCGACGCTGTAGACATCGGCTGCCGACACGCTGAGCCGCTTTCCGATGTAGTTCAGGGCGCCGGGACTGATCCAGCCGACGCGGTCGTTCACCGCGTGCAGCGCCTCCAGGACGAGGTGCCGCCGGGCTCGTGCCGCATGACCGGTCCGCGCGCTCCGGTGGTCCTGCTCGTCGCGCTCACCGCCATGCCAGCCGCCTTCTCCGGGTCCACCAAGCCGCCGATCGATGGCATCGCGTTCCTCCGCGAACGGCTCGGCGTTGGAGAACTTCAGATCCACTGCTTATCCTTCCTATTTCGCGGTCGCGAACTCGTCATCCCGGACCCCGTGATCGATGATGTTGGCAACGCGCTTCTCTCTGGTCGGATCGTCGTTGGTCTTCTCCACCTTGACCGCCGTCGCCTTGAACTCCGCGGTTCCAGCGATCGGATCGTTCGCCTCGATGGTGAGCGCGTTGACGTCCACGTCGTCGGGGAAGTTGCACGCCATGAAGAGCAGCCCGGGACGCAGGGCCGGATCCCGACGCGCGGGTGCCAGCACGGATCCGCGGCGCGACGTTACTCGGACCACCTCGCCGTCGTTGATGCCAAGCCGAGCCATATCCTCCGGAGAGATGTCGACGCAGCCGCCCAGGCGGATCGGCGAGTTGAAGCCCTCGGTCTGCACGCCGGTATTGTAGTCGGTCAGTCGCCGCCCGGTCGTCAGGCGCAGCGGGAACTCGTCGTCGAGCTTGTCCACGGGCAGTTTGTGCTCGACGATGCCGAACGCCGCCGGGCGTCCGCGCTTCTCGGGATCCTTCTCCCAGAGCCGAGCGTGCAGGAACGGTGTCTCGGGTCCGTCCTCGTCGGGGAAGGGCCACTGCAACCCACCCCGTTTCTCGAGCAGCCGGTAGGACATTCCATGGTGCGCCGGCGACACTGCACGCAGTTCGTCCCAGACCTGCTCTGCAGTCTGTATCGGCCAGACGTGCCCCATGCGCTCTGCGACCAGGCGGATGATCTCGATGTCGTCCTTCGCGTTCCCGGGCGGCTCCAGTGCCTTGCGCACGCGCTGGACTCGCCGCTCGCTGTTGGTGAAGGTGCCCTCGCTCTCGCACCACGCCGCAGCGGAGGGGAGCACCACGTCGGCCAACGCAGCGGTCTTGGTGAGGAAGATGTCCTGCACGACCACGTGGTCCAGGTTCTCCAGCCGCCTGGTCACCGCCGAGGAGTCGGCGTCGGACTGCACCGGGTTCTCACCCACGATGTAGAGGTTGGTGAGATGCCCCTCGTCCATCGCCTCCATCATCTGCGAGAGCGTCATGCCGTACTTCGTAGGCATTGTGACGCCCCAGATGCGCTCGAACTTCGCCCGATGCTCGGGATTCCCGACGTCCTGGAATCCCGGCAGGTTCTTGGGGATCGCCCCCATGTCGCCGCCGCCCTGGACATTGTTCTGGCCGCGTATCGGAACCAGGCCCGAGCCCCAGCGGCCGACTTGGCCGGTGAGCAGCGCGAGGTTGCACAGGGCCCGCACGTTGTCGGTGCCGTTGTGATGCTCGGTAATGCCCAGCGTCCAGCACAGCTGCACGCGCTCGGCCTTGCCATAGTCGTGCGCGAGCTCACGGATCAGCTCCGCAGGCACCCCCGTCTCACGGGAGGTGGCCTCCAGTGTCCATGGCTCGCACGCGGCGATGTACTCTTCAAATCCGGTAGTGGCGTTCGCGATGAACGCCTCGTTGACCAACCCGGCGTGGATGATCTCGCGACCGACACCGTAGGCCAGCGCAACGTCCGTGCCGACATCCAGACCGAGCCAAGCATCGGCCCACTCTGCCGTCTTGGCCCGACGCGGGTCGACCGCGTAGACCTTGGCCCCCTTGTGGATCCCCTTCAGGGCGTGATGGAAGAAAATCGGATGTGCTTCGCGGGCGTTGGAGCCCCAGAAGATGATCAGATCCGCATCCTCGATCTCGCGATAGGACGAGGTACCGCCGCCAGCTCCGAATACCGTCACCAGACCGGCGACGCTAGGAGCGTGTCAAGTTCGGTTACAGGAGTCGATGTTGTTGGTGCCGATGACCGCCCGGGCGAACTTCTGGGCGATGAAGTTCATCTCGTTGGTCGCGCGCGAGCAGGAGAACATGCCGAATGCGTCGGGCCCGTGAAGCTCGATGTTGCGGCGGAAGCCCTCGGCCGCGCGATCAAGAGCCTCATCCCAGGAGGCCGGCCGCAGCACACCGTTGTCGCGGACGAGCGGCTCGGTGAGTCGGGTGTAATTCTGCTTCCCCTTCTTGCCCATGCCTGCCTCCTGTATCTCGCTCGATGTGATCATATACTACGATCCCCATTGATCTTGATATATGAAGGTTTCTGCATATTTGTAAGGTTCTGCCCGTCACGGACGCTTAATCATCAGAAGACGGATCGTCCGAAGACAGACGACGTCGCGGTGCTCGGGGCGGAAAATCGCTCGACCGCGTCGGCGATGAGCCGATAACCTTCCGTTCTCGCCGGCACCCATCGTTTCAGCCCCTCCAGGTCGAGCAATGTGCGCACCTCGGGATCGTCATACGACATCGCCAGCAGCAGCTCGGCAAATCGCTCGATCCGGTCCGCGGGGGCACCGTTGAGAACCGTGAAGTTGCAATGGTCGTAGGGCGGCGTTTCCAGCAGCCGGAAGGTCGTACCAGGTGCGATCGTCCCGTCCTGCTCGAACAGCCGGTAGTTGCCCTCGATGACGCACGCCGCATCGACATCGCCGCGCATCAGCGCCAAAGCGGCGTCGCGTTCGCCGCCGATGTGATCGCCGTGCTTGCCGACCAGGATGTCGAATGACACGACCTCGAAGTCGCGGTCCGGCTCGAGGCCCTGAGCGGCCAGAACCTGCAACGGGATCAGCGTGGCCTGCGGCGAATCTTTCGCCCCGACCGCGACCCGCTTACCCTTGAGGTCGGAAACGGCACGGATCGGTCCCTCGCGCTTGGCGATGACGGTGGAGATCAGATCGCGGTCGGTGTCGCGCATCACGATCGCCTCCACCTTTCGTCCCGACGCCTCGGCAAGCCGCACGGTTTGCAGCCATGCCAGCGGCGAATTCCAGGCGACATGAATGAGCCCGTCCAAATGCGCCTGAACCTGCCGCTCGTAGTTGGTGAAGAGAATGTAGTCGAACGGTAGGCCGTGCTCGGTGAAATAGTCCTTGAAGCCGTCCCAGATGGTGACGATCTTGGGATCGTAGGCAACCGCGCCCAAAATCAGAACATCCGCGCTCATCGCATTCCCCCTCAGAAAAGCGGCTGGCCGCAGACGGCCTTGCCGATGAAGTCGTAGATCACGTCCGTGGTCGGAGCCATCACGCCAGCCGCGCGCGCGTCGCGGAAAAGCCGCTCGATGCCGAGATCCTTGCGGAAGGCGGCGCCGCCGCAGACGCGCATGGCAAGGTCGAGCACTTCGTTGACCGTCTCGCCCGCGGCCGCCTTGCATTCCAGCACGCGCAGCATCGTGTCCGGGCGTTTCGCCTCGACCGCCGCCACGGTGTCGACCAGCAACGCTGCCGCCATGTCGGTCTTGACCTGCATGCGCGCGACGTAGTTGCGGATGGTCGGAAGGTCCGCCAGCGACGCGCCGGTGTCGGAATGCCGGGTCTGGCCGACATGCGCGATGGCGCGGCGCAGCCCGCCTGTCATCAATCCCACGGAGCATGCCGCGTTCAGGATCTGGAAGACGGGCAGCACGGTGCCCATCATGATGTCGAAGCCCTGCCCGTCGGCCCCCAGCATGGCGTTGCGGGGAACGGTCACGTTCTCACCGACGACGGGCGATGAATCGTTGCCGCGAAACCCCATACCCTCGAACGGACCTTTGACCTGAATGCCCGGCGTGGAGCGCGGCACCAGCCAGAGGGTGCTCAACCCTTCCGTACCCAGGGGCTTGGACGACCAGATATAGAGGCTCGCTTCGGAAGCGGACGTTATCCAGCTCTTGTGCGCGTTGAGGACGACTGCGTCGCCATTCGCCTGGGCGGTGCCGGCCGGCGCCCAGAAATGGCTGCGCGTGCCGGCCTCACTGAAGGCCAGCGTGGCGAGGCGTGTCCCCGACGCGGCCTCCCGCCGGATGTCCGCCGGCGCGTACGTCTCCAGTACCGCGACGGCACTGTAGTGCATCGCCGTCACCATCGCCGTAGAGCCGCACTCCTCTGCGATGCGCCGCACGATCCGCGTCGCGCCCGCGAGGCCAAGTCCAAGGCCGCCCTGCTCGGCAGAGCTCAACGCGCCCAGCAGCCCAGCCGATTTCAGCGCTTCGATCGAGCGCGCGGGGAATGCGCCGCTGCGATCGACGCCGGCGGCGGCTTCCATAATCGTGGTAGAACAGATCTCCTCGAGCGCAGACTCGAAGGACGGTGTCGTCGACGTGACCATTGATCCTCCCATGGTCCTTTTTTGGGAAGGTCGGCCGCTGGCACGTCCTCCCGTTCTGTCCTGCAGGTGTCTGAATTTTCGGGAGCGGCCCCTCTACACCCGAAACCGCTCGGCCGCTCGCGCGATGACGGCGAGCTTCGCTTCTGCATTCGAGTGCGAGCAGATCGGATTGTCGGCGAAGGTCGCGAAGCCGCAGTCAGGATGCAGCAGCACGCGCTCGCGGCCGAAGAGGTCGGTCGCGCGCCCGATCCTCGCCGCCACCTCCTCGATCCCTTCGGTTGCCGGCTGCTTCTGGTTGACGACGCCAACACCGATGCGCGCCGTCTCCGGCAGCCGGCGCAGCACCTCCATCTCGCCGGCACGCGGCGTGCACATTTCCAGCAGATAGGCCCCGACCTTCATGGCCGCGAGCGTATCGACCAGCGGCGCGTAACTGCCCGACAGGGCCACGCTCTCATCCGGCGTCCAGTTGCCGCGGCACATGTGGACGGCGATACGGTCGCGGTCGAACCCGTCGACCACCGCATTCATCAGATCCTTGGCGAAGCCCAGCTCGTGCGCGGGGCCGAGCGATTCCGACAGCGCGCCGCACATGAAGCTGCGCTTGTTCTTCGCGCCGCTGAAGACGACCTCCGACAGGACCGGCTCGTCGAACTGCACCAGGGCCGCGCCGCCGTCGAGCAGGTCCGCGAGCTCCTCGCGCAGGACGCGCACGAGGTCGGCCGCAATCTCCTCGCGCGAGGCGTAGACTTGCTCGGAGATGCACTCCAGCCACATGGTGCGGGCGAGCAGATACGGGCCGGGGAGCGACACCTTGACCGGCTTCGACGTCACGGCGCGCAGGAAATCGAGCTCATGGCCGGCGATCTGCCGACTGCGGCCGATCGGGCCGAAGACGCCGGGATGGCGCACCTCGTCGGCAGGCACGTCCAGTGCGCGCAGCTCCGCCGCAAACTCCTCCGGATGGTCCACCAGGGGAAGAAGGTCGACCAGCGGCACGAGCTGGCAATTGTCGAGCCGCGTGGCCACGAAGCTGGCATAGCTGTCACGTCGCTGCTCGCCGTCGGTGATGACGTCGGCACCGGCTTTCTCCTGAGCGGCCACGGCGAGGCGCACCGCGTCGTCGGCCGTTTCGTGAAAGGCCGCCTCGTCGAGCCGGCCCTCGACATAGGCGTGCATGGCCTCCACCATCCAGCGCGGACGCGGCCAGCTTCCGAGTCCCATCACCGCGAGCGCGGGAATCGCCGGTGCGGAGATTTTCTGCGCGCGCGGCGCCAGCGGGACGGCCGTGGACGCGCGCCCCGCGAGGATCGACGCCGGGACGTCCTCAGCCGTGCTCCGCTCCTCCAGCTTGCCCTTGCAGACAAGAAAGCTCCGCTGCCTGCCGTCCTTGGTCCACGAGACAAGCTCATTGCCGGTCATGCGGCACCACGCCGGCAGATCCTCATCGACCGAGATTTCAGTGGAGCGGATCTCCAACAGTCCTCCGCGCGGCAGCGGATCGATATGCCTGCGGATCAGGAGCAGCAGGCCGTTCCCGCAATCGAGATCTCCGCCGTCGAAGCTGACGTCAGGCTTTTCCGTATGCGTGGCGACTGCCTTCATGCCGGGGTCCCTCGGGCGATCGCCTTAGTAGCTGACACTCGGACAGCCCTCGCCCATGAACTCCACCAGCTTCGCCCCGCCGACGATCACCGCGCCGGGAACCACCTTGGTCTCGTCGAGGCCGCGCTTCTTGAAGCAGGGCGAGCAGACATAGATTTGGCCCCCCGCCTCCACGAAGCTGGCGATCAGGTCCTTGAGGGGTGCGAACCCCGCCTCGTGCACGTCGTCCGCATAGCCCTGCTGGGATATCCGCGTCCCTTCCGTCGAGAGAAAGACGATCGCTTCCTTGTCCGATGCGATCGCCGCATTGGCGACCACGAAGGCGACGGTCGCCTTGTCCGTGTCGTCCTTCGCGCAGGTCAGGCTGACCACAAAACGTCCCGGCATGTGCGTTCTCCTTTGTCATATCGGTTGCTTGCAGGCGTGAGGCAGGCGGTTCTGTCCTTGGCGGACCCCCGCTCAGTCCCATTCATTTTTCGACTTGATCCAGAAGGTCCCGCTTTCGGGGTCGTGGCGCTGCAGTTCGTTGCCTGTGAGGCGGCACCACGCGGGCAGGTCGAGCGCCGCGCCGGGATCGAGGGCGACGAGCTTCAGCATCCGTGAGGGCATCTGCTTCAGCCTCCTGCGAAGCTCGACCAGAAGCTCTCCGCAGCCCATATGGCCCGCGTGCCATTCCTCGACGGCGTCGGGACAGCCTTCATGCAGACGACACGGCATTCGATGCACTCCTCCGCTGCCGCCAGGAAGGCCAAAGCCTGCCGCAAGGCGTGCCACAAAGAGCAGCTACGAGCCCGCAGCCACGCGAACACGCGGCAAACCTGTTACGATGTCATGCTTGCTGAAGCGGAGCTTTCATGAACGGCCTACGCAAGGAGCGTAACCGCAGCCCGACCGGGCATGAGATTTGAAAGTCGACTTCTATCGAAATTTGTATTGGTCGCACCACTGTGGGTCAAGGGGCTCCGCCGACCCGGGCGACAGTGCGAAATGGTCTCTCAGTCATCTGCGGAAACCGGCCGAACCTAAGTCGCAGATCGTGCGCAGGATGACCCGAACAACGCGCAGAGACTAAGTTTATACTCTATATCAACAATAAGTTGTGGCGGTGCGGACAGTCCGGTGCGAACTGGTCTCCGGTCCGTTTCCCATGTTCCCACCGCGGAAATCCCTGCGAACAGCGAAAATATCAGCGATCATGCCCAAATCAAACCCAGGCCGCCCGTAGGTGCGAAGGCTAAGCGTCTGAGTTCGCGTTGGTTCTCGCCGTCTTTGCCGATCAGTTCCCTACCCGCTGGAACAGGGAATAACAGGGATCCCGGCCAGACGCTCTCGCGCCGGCTGCACCCCCTCCGGGCGGGTCTCCCACCGAGCTCACGAGCGTGAGAAAAGGTGTGGCACGCAAACGAACCGCCCCTTCATTTTGCGGTTGCGGATCAGGACGGGGTGCCTGATTCTGTGCTCGTGGATGCTCCGCCCTTGGGTGGGAGTTTCCAAGCGAGCCAGTCAGCAAGGAGTGAACGACGCCGGCCGCGCTTTTGTGATCCAGGTCCCGCGAACACCCCGCTTGGACCTGGCGAGCGCCGCAGGACGTCGGGACACTCGATTGGTGACTTTCCTTCCGGAGGTGAACGCGTCCGTTCACAGAACCGGAAGGAAAAGTCGATGCCCAAGAACCGAACTACCAATACCCTGATCCCAGCCGCAGTCGGTCTCAAGCCGGTACTCCAGGAGAAGTCCCGGAAGCGTCGGCGGACGCAGAAGACTCTCACGTTGCTTCAGCAATCCGCTCCGAGCGGGCGCAACGATCTCGCACCCTCGCTGAAAATCGAATATCTGCCGACGGAGGTCCTTCGGCCAGCCAACCGGCGCATCCGCCGGGCTGAGGCTGATCAAGTGGCCAGGGTCACGGCGAGCATCACGCAATACGGCATCTGCTGTCCCGTCCTTGTTAATAAGGACGGCCGGATCATCCACGGACACGTGGTCTGGGAGGCAGCCCGTCGCTTGGGGCTCGAAAGGATCCCCACCACACGGATCGACCATCTGACAGAGGCCCAGCAGCGCGCCCTGCCGATCGCGTTGAACCGTATCGCTGAAACCGGCACCTGGGATATCGAAGCCCTGAAAATTGAGTTCGAGGACCTGATCGAGCTCAAGGAAGACGTCATTGCGACCGGCTTCGAGCTTGCGGAGATCGATGCCCTGCTTATCGAGGATGAGTCGGATGAACCGGAAACCGAAGTCCTCCCGGAGCTTCCTCAGTCGGCGGTCTCCCAGACGGGCGACCTCTGGCTGATGGAGCACCATCGGCTCGCGCAAGGCGACGCGCGAGAGCGGTGTGTCCATGCGCACCTGTTCTCAGATACGGAACCTGCAAGGCTCGTCCTGACCGACGTGCCGTTCAATGTCCCGGTCCGGGGGTACTGCACGAGCCAGTCGCACCACCGTGAGTTCGCGATGGCGCACGGGGAGCTCAGCCGGGATGAGTTCTCCGCGTTCAACATCGATTGGATGCGGCCATCGCTGGAGCACCTCGTCGACGGCGGCCTCCTCGCGACGTTCATCGACTGGCGAAGCGTCGAGCTGGTCCTGGCCGCCGGCCGCGAACTCGATCTGGATCTTTTGAACGTCATCGTTTGGGCCAAGCCGCATGGCGGCCAGGGGAGCTTGTGGCGATCACAACACGAGATGCTGCCGGTCTTCAAAAAGGGGACCGCTGCTCACACCAACAACATCGAGTTGGGCCGCTGGGGGCGCTACCGCGGCAACGTCTGGACCTATCCTGGCGCATCGACCCTCGGCTCTGAGGCCCGCGAAGGGCTGTCGGTGCACCCGACGGTCAAACCCAGGGTGATGCTCGAGGACGCCCTGCTCGACGTCACGGATCGCGGCGATGTCGTTCTCGACTGCTTTCTGGGTTCGGGATCGATGTTGCTCGCGGCGGAGACAACGGATCGCATCTGCCGCGCGATCGAGATCGACGTCGCTACTGCGACGTCGCCATCCAGCGATGGCAGCAGATGACCGGACGCGAGGCGGTCCTCAGCGAGACAGGCGAAACCTTTGCTGAGGTTGCTCTGAGACGTGGCGTAGCGCCTCAAACCGAGGGAGAACGCTGATGTCCAAGAAGCCTCCGAAGAAGCCGTCAGGGGGCGGTGTCGGCTACTGCCGTCCCCCGAAGGCGCACCAGTTCAAACCCGGCCAATCCGGAAACCCGAAAGGCCGGCCCAAAGGTGTGCCCACCCTCCAGGAAGCCATGACGAGAGAGGCGGCAAAACTCGTCAAGGTGAAGCAGGGTGACGAGATCGTATCCGTTCCAAAGGTGGTCGCGCTGGCGCGCCGGGTGCTTGCCAAGGCACTCGACGGCGACCTCGCCGCGACCCGCATCGTGTACCAGCTTTCTGCCGAACCCGGCACGTCGGAGGCCTCAACTCAGAAGGAGGCGTTTGTGCTCCCCGATGACGACGTCATCAGGCGCATGATGCAGCGCTTCGATCACCTGAATACCCCACAAGGAGACAAGTGATGGAACAGGAGCCGACTCCACCGAAGCCGACCGGCGGAACGGGACCAGAGTTTGAGGCCCTGATCGAATTCGCACGCGCCGACTTGATGTGCTTTGCCGAACTCGTATTCCCCGTACTCCATCCCGGCAAACGCCTTGCCTACGCTGACTACCTCGACGTCCTCGCTGCCGTCCTGATGCGCGTGGAGGAAGGCCGTTACAAGGATGTGATCATAAACCTCCCGCCGCGACACATGAAATCGATGATGGTGTCCGTCCTCTATGTCGCCTGGCGCCTTGGCCGTGACCCGACGACCAAGTTCATCACGATCTCTTACGGAGACGACCTCGCCCACGACCTCTCCGCAAAGGCGCGGACGCTGATGAAGTCAGAGATCTATCGGCGCATCTTTCCCGAAACGATCCTGGACAAGCAAGCCGTTGACTACGTCCGCACAACTAAGGGCGGCTGTCGCTATGTAACCTCCGTCGGCAGCGACATCACGGGGTTCGGCGCCGACGTGATCATCGTCGACGACCCCATGCAGCCCGATGATGCAGCCTCCGAGCACGTCAAGGAGCGGTTTCGCAGTTGGCTCGACAGCTCCGCTCGCACCCGTCTCGACGAGTCCGCCAAGGGTACTTTCATCCTCGTGATGCACAGACTTGCACCTGACGACATCTCGGCCACACTCGAACCCACCGCCGACTTTGTACTGAAGCTACCGCTCGTTGCCGAGACGGAGGAGGAATACGTTCGTCACAACAAGCTCATCTACTACCGCTGCCCGGGGGACGTGCTCAATCCGGAACGCATGACGGCTGAGGACGCCGCGAAGCTGAAGGCACGCCTACCTGGCCACGTCTGGGACGGACAGTACCAGCAGCGTCCGACAGCAGGTGGGTCCGGCATGCTCTCCTTGGAAAGGTTCCAACGCTTCGACCTATCGAAGCCGCCCCGCTTCGAGCTGACCATCCACTCATGGGACGTCGGCGCCACGATCAGCGGCAATGCGACCGTGTGCACCAAGTGGGGACTGGCCCCCAACAAGGACAAGCGCGACGCGCTCTATCTGACACAGGTGATGTCGGTCCGGCTCGAGCTGCCGGAGGTCGTTGCCGCGATCAGATCCGAGATCGAAAGGGAGCGACCGGCCCTTGTTGTGATCGACGAGCGCGGCGCTGGCATCGGCGTGGTCCAGCACCTGAAACGCTACGGCTATCAAAACATAACGTGGTCTTCAGACACCAAGGAGCCCATCGGACTCGCAGCCGCACCTCGGACACGACCGTCTGACCCGAAAATCGAGCGCTTTGGGCGCGCGATCCTGCGTATCAACGACGGGCAAGTGCTCATCCCAGTGGCTGCACCTTGGCTCGAGAAGTTTCTTTATGAGGTTGCAACATTCCCCAATATCTCGGACGACGATCAAGTCGACAGCATGAGCCAGGTCGTCGCAAATCTTGACCGCGCGATCGCCAGCGCAAGGCGCAACCAACGCAATCTGGGGTAGGATGGGGCGACTACGGTGACGTGGGCGAAGTTCCGATAAGCCGAGAAAGCGGACGTGAAGCATGCCGAAGGAGGGGGCAGCGTCCCTGCGCACAATCATGTCTGCAACGCCGTCAGGAACAGACGATCTTCTCCGCGATCATCCATCCTACGCTTCATACTTCGGGCCGATTGGTGTGCAGAAAGACGCCTAATCCTGGATCAACTGACCCCCGAGGCGCCCGGACAGTGTTTCCAACAGATCAAGTACGTTCTCCTGGAAATGGAGATCGGTCGTTGCCTCATAGGCGCCTAGATTGGCTATGGAGTTCGGCCGACGTTTGTCTTGCGAGAGTTTGGATTGACCCTCATCGAACCGAAGATCATTGCACCCGACAGCTCGCATTGGGCGAAGTGGCTCGACGCGGCCTACGCGAAGGATAGCGGTCGGCGGCAGCGAGCGCAGGCGCTGCATGAGAAGTTGATGGCACAGGGCCGCATCCCTCTCTTGTCCTGGCATCATCTCGAGGAGTTGCTGGGCGGCGAAAATGATGACACCGCTCGCGCGCGGGTTGCCTTTCTCCAGGGCCTGCCCATGCTGGCCTATCTTCGCCTGCCCAAGGACGAGGTCGGGCTCGGGTCGATCGTGCAGGTGCTGGCGGCGGAGGCGATCGCAGCCTCCGAAGGGCTTGGCGATCTCATATCAATTCGCGACCGCGCCCGCGAGCTGTTGCTTAAGACGGGATCGGGCACGCAGGCAATCGGCGAAGAGGCTTGGGTGTGGGAGGCGGTCCGGCCGATGCTGCGGTCCCACAAGAGCAAGACCGACATGATCGCTGCGCTCGGTCCGTTGCAGACGTTCGACGAAAACCGGACGATCGGCGAACTGGCAAAGTTGGCGGCAAATCCTCCCGATCAGATGCGCGTGCAGCTCAGCCGGATCCATGCGCAGGCGCTGCTGGAGGCAAAGCGGAGCACCGGCGGCGATGCCGCGCGTGCGCGTACGATGGCCGATGATTTCATAGCGCGGGTCGTCCCGAATATGCCGTCGCCAGGCACAACGGTGCGTGAGTTTCTGGTATCGACGCTCGTTGGCCACGGCCTGGACGAGGAGGAAGTCCGAGACGAGTGTGTCCTCGCCGATCTCAGTCGGCTGGCGCTATTCAGAAGCCAGCTTCGGGTGGTAGCGTCGGAGACGGGCCGATCGTTCGAGGCGCTCAAGAAGGTGCCGATGGATGTGTTGCCCAGCCGGGTCATCGGCGAAGCGCTCAGGACACATGGGCAATCGAGGCCGCTCCGCCCAGGGAGTGACCTCAATGATGGCTATCTTGGCGTCCTCGCCGCCTATTGCGCGGTCCTGTATGTCGACAAGCGCACCGCCGAGGACTTCACGCGCGCGCAGCGCAAAGAACCCCGGCTCAAGGGTTTGATCGGCGAGATCACCAAGGCGGCGGACTTCGAGGCGCTGCTGGGGCCTACCCCATGTTGATCGCGCGCAGGGGTGACGACCGGGGGCGGATCGAAGCGGCGCAGGCGGCCAAGGGGCCAGCCTATACCTGCCCGGGCTGCGGCGAACCGGTGACGCTGGCGAAGGGGCGCATCCGGCGGCCCTATTTCGGGCATCGCCCGGGGGGCGGTCTGTAGCTATGCCGCGCTTGAAACCTGGGAGCATCAGCAGGCCAAGGAGGACTTTGCCGCCGCCTACCGCGCGCGCGGCCTATCGTGCGATGTCGAGGTGGAGGTGCTGTCGATCGACGGCGATCGGCGCGCCGACGTGCTGTTACATGCGCCGGGCGACGGCTATCGCGTGGCGCTCGAGGTGCAGCATAGCACGCTCGACTATGACACCTTGGAGCGACGCACCGGCGCCTACCTAGCCGCTGGTGTCGCGGTCATTTGGGTGCCAATCCTCCGGAAGCGTCTCGGCGAACCAAGCCGGATCGCGGGAACCGAAATATTTTATGTAAGCCGTTATTCGGCACCACCCTGGCAACTCTGGATCCATGACCTTCAGGGGCAGCTATGGTTTTACGACCCGGTAACACGCGGCGTTTGGCGCGGGATGCTCGACAAGTGCATGCTCTATCGCAATCCGACGTCCTGGTTCGAGAACGGCGACGAACATAGCGCCGGCGGTGATTGGTACGCCTCGGAGCGTTGGAGCAGCCTCTTCCTCCAGGGACCATTCAGCCTCTCTCAACTCCGAGCGCGACGCGTGAAGCGGGCACCTCACAAGCGGCGCGGCTATCATTTCCCCGGCGGCATTGGCGCCGACTTCGTGCTGGTCGACGAACCTGCCGACTATACCATGCCGGTGCGGATCGGCCCCGCCCCGATTGAAACGGCGGGTGGCTTTCACCATTACCGCGTAGAGCATCGAGTCGGCGACGCTTGGGTCGGCGCATCTCTGGTAGGGATGCCCCTTCCCGACGCTGTTGCGCCCGCGCGCGATCGCGAACAGTGAGCGCTGGCCGGATCGCACAGGCGTGAACGGCTATAAGCACGTCGGTGCTGCCGATGATCCCACCATACTTAGCGCCGGCCAGAACGTCGAAAGGGCAACAGGACATAGGTTGGACGGGGACTCGCCAGATCAGGAGATTACTGCCGGCTGGGGTTCGGCAGAACCAAAACAGCGTTGTCGCAACGTGGAATGCCGAGAAAACAGTCGTACGGTATTGCATCTCGACTTGCGGGGGTCGCTGTCTGCTTGATCGGCGAGAGCATAAATCTCGCGCCACGTGCTATGCCCAGAGCGAAATCTCTACGACGCTGATCTGAACTTTCCTCCTACTTGATATTGTCAGGCCAGGTGGGCAGCTCATCGGCACCGTCAATCTTGGTATATGTCGGCGTTCCGTCATGCTCGACGAGAGGGCTGAATGCCCCTGCGGTTCTCGCATAGAGGCCCACAAATAGATCGAGTGAAGCACCTTTCAGGTCGAGCATACAATTGTCCATGTCGATACCTGCATCAGTCCGGCGATACATGGACTCCGAGTTGTTGGGCCAGTGAACCTTGAACCCGCACATGACATCACGCCCATCGACGAGAACCTCCATTAATCCCTTGTAGTGTGCATCGTAAGGAATCGCCTTGCCTTTCTGCTGGCCCCAGACTTGGCGCGCGAGAAGTTCAACTTGAAAGAACGCAGCGACAAAGGCCTTCGCAGCCAGCAGCTTCTTGTCCAGATCCGCGTAGGCGATCGTGAAGGCGCTTGTTCCACTGAGACCGCCACGGCACCGGAAGTCGTCATCGGTCAAAATGTAATCGGAATGTGCGATGGCATTGCGAAGCTTGTTGTCATAGAAGTCATCGAAGATGTCGCCGACATCGACGCCGAGTGCCGCTGATAGCTCCTTGATGAGTGCAATCTTGCGTCCGGTCGTGATGCCTCTCTTGGCATAGTTCTTCTGCTCCTTGGAGCTGAGCAAGGCGAAGAAAGGATTGGGGCTGTAGCCCTTACCAAGCTGGAAGCGCAACAGGTTCGTGAGCACCTCGTAAGGGGCGTCCATCTCGACGATGTGCGAATAGAGCAAAAGGCCCAGCCGCCAGGGGGTTTTGTCAGGTTCCTTGAAGTGGGCAGGCGGCAATTCGACATTGAAAAAGCCATTGATGTCGTTCAGCACCGCGCGGGATTCCGCGTAAGGATCCCACCCGCGATCTTCCATACCAAGCACGCGCAGGAGCGAGGCAAAATAGCGAATGATGTCGTTGCTGATCGGATCGGGGGGCAGAAAGATCGGCTTGAGCCGCTCTACGTAGCGATCACGGGTTTCAGCGAATGGGTCTGAGGATGCTTCGACCATCTGAAGCTGCTCCTACCGGAAGTTGCGCATGGGCATCGCGTGTGGCCGGCCCAACTGTCCAGCTGCGGCCTTGGCGATCAGGTCGAGCCATCGTTCTGTGAACTTGGCTTCATCTTCGCCATCAATGGCCAGAGGGCCATAGGCGACCGACACGGTGTGCATGGCAGGCGACAACGCCTGAAAGAGATCCTTCTCATGGATCTCAAGCGCGTAGGGCTCATCACGCTGTCCACGGTTGCGGCTGAGGGCACTCGTGTAAAAGGCGATCTCGTACCAACGATAACCGTTTCCATCCTTGCGATCGGCGTAGATGAGCGATGCCGACCAAGTATATTCGCGACCATGCTCTTGCGGCCTCGTCGTCACGGCGATGATGGATGATGCAATAATGTCCCAGCCAAGAGATTGGACGAGGTAGTGCAATTCAGAGCGCTGCCACCAGAAATTCATCAACGGCCTCGGGCGCGCGAACCAATCCAAAGCGGGCCGCACCAAACTCCAGCATACCCTTGAAGCCCGGCTTCGCACGGTCATAGATATGTTTGATTTCATCTTCGACACGGCGGGTAATCGCCTTGAGCTCTACTATCGCCGTTGAGGCTAGCTCAACGCGGCGCTTGCGTTCTTCGTCGCGCTGAGCGCGTTCCGCGTTCTGGCGAGCGGTGCGCTGCTCGACGATGGCAGCAGCATCGGTCAGCGCTTGCCGTGCAGGTGACAGCGCTTTCGTCTCCAAGTGATCTTCGGCAAGAACATCCCGGCACCTGGTGATAGTGGGCCGCGCTGCTGGGAGCTTCCGTAACATGAGTGATGCGAATGTCGCTGATGTGACCCCCTTCTTTTA
>JRYH01000120.1_pt1 | contig 24551 bp, 24 predicted proteins | sample 235351 | NCBI WGS metagenome assembly JRYH01 (sample SAMN03074221, study PRJNA261480) | activated sludge metagenome | biome: Wastewater Treatment Plant; feature: Wastewater; material: Activated sludge; isolation source: activated biomass of a wastewater treatment plant treating wastewater... ...
AAGGAATGGTGGGCCGTGTAGGATTCGAACCTACGACCAATTGGTTAAAAGCCAACTGCTCTACCTCTGAGCTAACGGCCCATCGATCAACCGTTACGGGGCGTGCATTTTAACCCGGATGGTTCACCCGGATGGTTAACGTACCGCGTCGGGTCCGGCCGGCCGGCGGCGGCGAAGCCTTGACGGCGCAAGGCGCAAGCGTCGCAGGTGCCGCACGCCCGGCCGTCGGGAGAAGCGCGGTAGCAGGAGACGGTCAGGCTGTAATCGATGCCCAGCGCGGCGCCGCGGCGGATGATCTCGCCTTTGCTCCAACCGATCAGCGGCGTGGCGATCCTGGGTGCCTGGCCTTCGATGGCGGCTTTCGTCGCCAGGCCGGCCAGTGCCTGGAAGGCGGCGATGTATTCCGGCCGGCAGTCGGGATAGCCGGAATAATCGACGGCATTGACACCAATATAGATCCACCCGGCGTCGAGCACCTCGGCCAGGCCGAGGGCCAGGGCCAGCAAAACGGTGTTGCGCGCCGGAACGTAGGTCGGCGGGATTCCTTCGGCCGCCGGATCGTGTTCGGGGACGGCGATCGCATCCGAGGTCAGCGCCGAGCCGCCGATCGCCTGAAGATCGATGGCGATCGCCCGGTGCGTCGCGGCGCCGAGGGTACGGCTGATACGGCCGGCGGCTTCGAGTTCGGCACGGTGGCGCTGGCCATAATCGACGGCCAACGTGTGGCATTCATGGCCCGCCTCGCGTGCCAGGGCGAGACAGGTGGCCGAATCGAGTCCGCCGGAAAGCAGCACAACGGCACGCCCGGGTAGGTCGGTGGCCCTCGGTTCCTCTTTCACCGTTCCCCCTTCATCGCCCCGCGGTCATCGTCCGGCGACCTCGCCCCACAAGATTTTGTGCAGTTGCACTTGCAGCCGGACCGGCAAGCGGTCGGCCAGGATCCAGCCGGCAAGTTCGGCCGCCGGCAGGGTCTGCCAGACCGGCGAGAACCACACCTCGGCCAGCGCCGTCAGACTGCGTTCGGTCACTTGCGCCCGCGCCCACTCGTAGTCGCGGCGCGAGGCGAGGACGAATTTCAATTGATCGCCGGGACCGAGGCAGTCCACATTCGCCCAAAGGTTGCGGTGCGCTTCGCCGGAATCCGGGGGTTTGAGATCGACGACTTTGACGACCCGCGGATCGACCGCGGCCAGCGGCAGCGCGCCGCTGGTTTCGAGCGACACGCAATAACCCAGGTCGCAAAGCCGCGACAGCAAGGCCGTCACCCGCGGCTGGGCGAGCGGTTCGCCGCCGGTCACGCAGACGTGGGAAGTACCGAAGCCGGCGACCTGCTCCACAATCTCGTCGAACGTCCGCCACGCACCGCCATGAAAGGCGTAGGCGGTATCGCACCAGGTGCAGCGCAACGGGCAGCCGGTCAGGCGGATGAAGACCGTCGGCCAGCCCACGGCCGCCGCTTCGCCCTGCAGCGAATAGAAAATTTCGCTGATTTTCAGGCGCGCCGTACCGGTCGCGGGCAAGTCCGTCGCGGCCGCCGGGCTATTGGGTTCAATAACGGCCTTCAAGGCGCATCGCGCGCAGGCGGTTTTCGGCCAGGCGCGAGAGGGTCGTGTCGGGGTATTCGGCTTTGACCTGCTCCAGCGCGGCGCGGGCCGCCGGCCAATCTTTCAGCTCGTAATGGCTGTAACCGATCTTGAGCAGCGCGTCGGGGCGCTTGGCGCTGTCGGGGTAGTGATCGAGCAGTTCCTGGAAAGCGGCGATCGCCTGGGTGAAATTGCGCGAGCCGTACCACGATTCGCCGAGCCAGTACTGGGCGTTGCCGGCCAGCGGGCTGTCCGGAAAATCGGCGATGTAGGCGCGAAACGCATCGGTGGCCCGATCGTAGCGCAGGGCCTTGACTTCCTGGAATGCGGCGTCGTAACGCGCCTGTTCATCGGCCGCCGGCTGCGCCACCGGGTGAGCTGTGGCAGCCGCCGGGGCGATGGTCGAGATTTCCGGTTCGACGTCGATCGGCGGCCGGACTTCAGGCATGTCTTCCGCCGGCGGGGCGGCGCTCTGTCCCGTCGCCGGAGCGGCCGAAGCACCGCCCCGGACGGCCGGACCGGCGGCGGCCAAAGCCGTCAACCGCTGGTCGAGATCGAGAAACTGGTCGCGCTGCCGCTGCTTCAGGCGGTCGATCTCGTGTGTTTGCGCTTCGATCATGCCGCGCAATTGCCGGATTTCATCCTGCAAGGCCTGTACCTGGTACACCAGATCGCCGGGTTGGCCGGCGGGTGTACTCTGGGCGAAGGCCGCCGCGGCGAACAAGGCGGCCGGCGCGAGGCCGGCCGCCATCGGGATGTAACGCGACGCTCGCATCGTCAACGGCTGGTGTAGACGATCTCCACGCGGCGGTTCCGCCACCAGCAGGACTCCTCGCTTTCGCGGCACACCGGGCGCTCTTCGCCGTAGCTGACGACTTCGAGCTGGCTGCGCGCGGCGCCCTGGGCGGTCACCGCCCCGTTGACCGAATTACCGCGGCGTTCGCCGAGGCCGAGGTTGTATTCCCGGCTGCCGCGCTCGTCGGCGTGCCCTTCGAGCGTGACGCGGGCGGTGCCGTGGGCCCCGAGGTAGGTGGCGTGGGCGTGCAGCGTGTCGCGGAATTCGGGGCGGATGTCGGATTTATCGAAATCGAAATAGATCACCCGCTTGCTGAGCAAGCTTTCCGGGTTGTCGAAATTGCGCGCATCGGTCCAGTCGCGGGGGTCGAGCGGCTTGACGGTCGGTTGCACCGGGGCCGGCGGCTGCTCCTCGGGCTCGGGCTGGATGACCTCAGTTTTGCTTTTGCAGCCCACTACGGCGGCGAGGACGGCCATCGCCAGCCAGGGGCGGATGGATAACTGCATGGCATTGTCTCCTGTCAGACGGTTCATGGTTGCACACTTAAAACGTTTGTTCGTTAACCGGTAAGGACCGGCGATTATGGCAAGGCACGGGCATCAAAAATCATCGAACGCGCGGGGACCACGCCGGTTCCCGCACATCGCCCAGACGTTGCACCAGCTTCTGTCTGACCCTGCCGTCGATCGAAACCGCGGCGAGCACACCGTTCCCGGCTTCTTTCGTGGCATACAGGATCATCCGCCCGTTCGGCGCGAAGCTCGGCGATTCGTCCAGCCGACCGCTAGATAATACACGGAATTGTCCGTTTTCGCGATGAAAAAGTGCAATTCGGTAGTCATTTCCATTGCCGTGCGTCGTCGCCAGCCACTGGCCGTCGGGCGTGAGCGCCGGGCGGGCGTTGTATTCGCCCTGGAAAGTGATCCGTTCGGCCTCGCCACCGGCGGCCGAGATACGGTAGATCTGCGGCCGGCCGCCGCGGTCGGAGGTGAACAGTATGTCGCGGCCGTCGGGCGTGAACACCGGTTCAGTATCGATGGCCCAATGGTGGGTGAGTTCGGTCAATTCGCCGCTGGCGAGGTCGTAGAGGTTGATCTCCGGGCTGCCGGCGCGCGACAGGGTCAACGCCAGCTTCTGGCCGTCCGGGGAAAACGCCGGGGCGCCGTTGATGCCGCGGTGGGCGGCAATGGTCCGGCGCTCGCCGGTATAGACATTCTGGATGACGACGGTCGAATTGCCGCGCGCGAAGCTGACATAAGCGATCCGGCTGCCGTCCGGCGACCACGCCGGCGACAGCAAAGGTTCGGGGCTGGCGACGATGGTTTGTTCGTTGTAGCCGTCGGAGTCGGCGACCACCAGTTCGTAATTGATTTTCTCGCCGGTGCCGCTGGCGACGACGTAGGCGATGCGCGTCGCGAAGGCGCCGGGCACCCCGGTCAATGCTTCGTAGATCTCATCGGCGATGCGGTGCGCAGTGAACCGGAGATCGCCGCCGCGATCGACCATCGTCTGCTGCAACAGCGGCCGGCCGCTGAATACATCGAACAGGTGATAGTCGATTTCATGCCCGCCACCGGCGCCTTGGCGCACCGTGCCGATGACCAGCGCGTCGTTTTTCAGCAAGCGCCAGGTGCCGAAACGGATGTCGGCCGGCTGCTGCGGGCGTTCGATCATATCCTGCTCGGCGAGCGGCGCGAACTGGCCGGAACGGTACAGATCGGCGGCGATGATGTCGCTGACCCGCTCCACCGGCTCCGGATCGTCCGCCTGCCAGGCGAACGGCACGATGGCGATCGGCAGCGCGCTATCGACGCCCTGGACAATTTCGATTTCCAGCCGCGCCTGGGCGGTGGCGGCGAGTAGCGCCGCCGGTAGCAGCACGGCGCAACAACGGAACGCAAAACGGGTTTTAGTCATCGGCTGGTCGCTATTCAAGTCATCACCCATCGTAAGTGAAGTTGAAGTCGATTTCACGCTGAAAGACGCTCTCGAAACCGCGGTACGGCAACTCGCCGGAGCGGAGCACGGCGTTGACGATCGAGCGCCGCGTCGCCTCATCGGCGTTGCACGGGGCGATCGGCGTGGCGCTGACCACGTGGCCACCGCGACTCTGCACGACGCGCATCCGGCAGCGCAAGCCCGGTCTGACGATCAGCGGCCGGAGCCAGTTGGCGGTCACCTGGGCCGTAATGGCCGCGATATAACGCTCGGTGAGGGTCGCGACGGCCTGCGCCTGGGCGGCATCGGCCGCCGCCTGGCGGGCCGCGGCTTCGGCGGCGGCACGTTCGGCGGCCTGCCGTTCGGCCTCGCGCGCCGCGGTTTCGCGCGCCAGCCGCTCGCTCTGTTCGCGCGCCGCTTTCTCCAGTGCGGCGCGTTCGGCGCGCAACTTTTCGAGTTCGCGCTGGCGGGCCAGTTCCGCTTCGGCGGTGCGGCGCTCGGCTTCTTCCGTCCGCCGTCGCGCCTCGGCCAGCGTCTGTTCACGGCGGCGTTCCGTCTCGCGGGCGCGCTGTCTTTCGAGTTCCTGCTCGCGCTGGCGGGCGGCGTCCTGTTCGCGCTGCCGCTGGGCTTCGAGTTCGCGCTGCCGGCGCGTGCGTTCGGCGGCTTGCCGCGCCGTTTGTTCGGCCAGGTCACGCTCGGCCCGGCGGCGAGCCTCGGCGGCGGCGTTGAGCGGCGCCGAATCGACGATGCGCACCGCCAGATCGAGCGCCGGCCGCGGCGGCGAACGCCAACGCCAGTCCAGCGTGCCGATGATCAGCAGAATAAAAAAAATCACATGGACGAAAAAGACGAAAAAGACCTGCGCCAGAGCGGAAAGGACCTCGCGCCCCCGGTGGGCGCCGGCGGGGCGCAAGGCCAGCGCCTGGCTCATCGCCCCTCGCCGAGCGGCGGATCGCTGAGCAGGCCGACGCGCCGGACCCCGGCCTGTTGCAGCAGCACCATCGCCTGATAGACCTGGCCGTAGCTGACGGCTTCGTCGCCGCCGACCAGCACCTCGAGGTCGGGGTTGTTGCGCACAAAAGCCTGCATTTTCGTGACCAGCGTCTCGCCGTCGATCAATTCCGGCCGGCTGTCGGTGGTCAGATAGTAATCGCCGCGTTGATCGACCGAGACGACCAGGGCGTTGAGTTCCTCGCTATCGATCGGCGCCGCCGCGGTGTCGGGCAACTCGACCTCGACGCCCAGATTGAGCAAGGGCGCGGTGATCATGAAAATCACGAGCAGAACCAGCATCACGTCGATATACGGCACGACGTTGATTTCCGCCATCATCCGCCGCTTGCGGCCGCGCATCACGCCCCTCCGGCGCCGTGCAATTGGCGTTCGAGCAAGGCGATGAATTCTTCTTTGAAGTTGTCGTAACGCAGTTCCAGCCGCTCGACCTGGTTGGAATAGCGGTTATAGGCGATGACCGCCGGGATCGCCGCCAACAATCCCATGGCCGTGGCGATCAGCGCTTCGGAAATGCCGGGGGCGACCATGGCGATCGTCGCCTGGTGGGCGCTGCCAAGGGCGTGGAACGAGGTCATGATGCCCCAGACGGTGCCGAACAGGCCGATATAGGGGCTGGTCGAGCCGACAGTGGCGAGAAAGCTGAGGTGCTGTTCGAGGCGGTCGGTCTCGCGGGTCAGGGCCAGACGCATCGCCCGCTGCACGCCCTCGACGACGGTTTCGGCCCGCCGCCGCTCGTGGCCGAGTCGGGCGAATTCGGCATAGCCGGCGTCGAAAATCCGCTCGATACCGGTCAGCGCCGCAGCGCCGCGCTGCATGCCGTGGTGGATCTTGGTGAGGTCGGCGCCCGACCAGAAGCGCTCTTCGAAATCGTCAGCGCCGCGCACCGCGCGGCGAACCATCCGATGCTTACGGACGATCACCCACCATGAAGCGAACGAAGCGGCGAGCAGAATCGACATCACCGCCTGCACCATCACGCTGGCGGAGAAGATCAGATCGAGGACGGGCAAGGTGCTTTGGGTTATGGCTTGTTCCGGCATGGCAACTTTGTGTAGGGGTAACGGGTCAACGCCAGCAAAATGTCCGCTGGAATGCGCCGCGGCCGGAAGCCGTCGGCGGTGACGCATGCGGCATGGACCGTGGCGCGGGCTAGAGGTTCGCCGCCGCGGCGCAAAATCTGCGCCAGTTGCAGGCTGGCGCGGCCGACCGCCTCGACGGCGACCGTGGCGCTGAGTTCGTCGTCGAGGCGCGCCGGGCGGATGAAGTCGAGCGCCAGGCGATAGACGGTAAAGACGATATTGTGCGTCGCCCGCAGTTCGCTTTGCGCAAAACCCAGGTGGCGCAACCATTCGGTCCGCGCCCGTTCGAAAAAATGCAGGTAGCGGGCGTGATAGACCACGCCGCCGCCGTCGGTGTCCTCCCAATAGACGCGGACCGGCCACGAAAACGGCGCTCGTGCGTCGTGTCCCATTCACTCCCCTTCCGGCGCGGCGAACAGGTCGGCGGCGCCGGGCGGCGGCTTCAAGCCCAGCAGGCCGAAAGCGCGCGGCGTCACCATCCGGCCGCGTGCCGTGCGCGTCAGATAACCCTGCTGGATCAGGTACGGTTCGACGACATCCTCCAGCGTGCCGCGTTCCTCGCTGAGCGCCGCGGCGAGGCTGTCGATGCCGACCGGCCCGCCGTGAAACACCTCGACCATGACATTCAGCAAGCGCCGGTCCATCACGTCGAAACCGCGTTCATCGACTTGTAAAAGGTTCATCGCCGCGGCGGCGATCGAGCCGTCGATCGTGCCGTCGCCTTTGATCTCGGCGAAATCGCGCACCCGGCGCAACAGGCGGTTGGCGATGCGCGGCGTACCGCGCGAGCGGCGGGCGATTTCGGCCGCTCCGGCCTCGCGGACCGGGACACCGAGAATGCCGGCCGAGCGGGTCACGATGCGTCCCAGTTCGGCATGGCTGTAAAACTCGAGACGCTCGACGATGCCGAATCGGTCGCGCAGCGGCGAGGTCAACAGCCCAGCGCGGGTCGTCGCGCCGACCAGCGTGAAGCGCGGCAGGTCGAGCTTGATCGAGCGCGCCGCCGGCCCTTCGCCGATGATGATGTCGATCTGGAAATCCTCGAGCGCCGGATAGAGAATTTCCTCGACGACCGGCGACAGGCGGTGGATCTCGTCGATAAACAGCACGTCGCCGGGCTCGAGATTGGTCAGCAGCGCGGCGAGATCGCCGGGCCGTTCGAGCACCGGCCCGGAAGTCTGCCGCAGGTGAACGCCCATCTCGTGGGCGACGACGTGGGCGAGCGTTGTCTTGCCCAGCCCCGGCGGACCGAAAATCAGCAGATGATCGAGCGCCTCGCGGCGCCGGCGGGCGGCGGCGAGGTAGATTTCGAGTTTTTCGCGCAGCGCCGGCTGGCCGACATATTCGGCCAGCGTCGCCGGCCTGAGGCGGCCCTCGAAGGCCAGATCCTCGGTGCCGCCGGCCGGCGCGATCAGGCGCTCGGCGGCCGGCGCCCCGCCGCCTTCGTCAATCGCGCGCTGCCGCTCACCAGCCATCGCTCACCCGGCCGGTTTCAGCACGGCGCGCAAGGCCCGGCGGATCAGTTCGGCCACCTCGATATCCGGCGCCTTGACCTGGGCGACGAGGCGCGCCGCCTCGGCCGGTTTATACCCGAGGGCGACCAGCGCCGCCTGCGCTTCGCTTTCCCGGCTGCCGGCCGCCACCCCACCCGGCATCGCAGCACCGGCTTCCAGCCGGTCGCGCAATTCGACGACCAGGCGCTCGGCGGTCTTCCGGCCGATGCCCGGCAAGCGGATCAGCGCCGCGATATTGCCGTCGGCGATCAGCGCCCCGAACTCGGCGACCGTGGCCCCGGACAGAATGTTCAGCGCCAGCCGCGCCCCGACGCCGCCGACTTTCAACAACTGCCGGAACAGCCGCCGCTGGGCCTCATCGAGGAAACCGAAAAGCGCCTGGCCGTCCTCCCGGATGTGCAGGTGGGTGATCAAACGCACTTTCTCGCCGGCCGCCGGCAGATCGGCGAACACCGAAAGCGGCGTCTCGACTTCGTAGCCGACGCCGTGCACATCGACCAGCACGACGGGCGGCGTCTTATGAACGATGGTGCCTTCGAGACTGCCGATCATGGGCTACGCTCATCGCCGAAATGATTGAGACTTGCCTCTTTCATGAACCATTCACGGCGCGGAAATCCGCCCCCACCTGTGCTTCCCCCACTGGCGGGCAAGGGTTTGGGGAGGGTCGAGCGGTCGATGTGTTGGTTCACGATTGACGCCAGGTTCTCGCGGTTGACTTCGCCACCGGCCAGCGGCGCGCGGTCTGCAAATGATGATAATGGCAGATCGCGACGGCCAGCGCATCCGCGGCGTCCTCGGCGAGCGGCGCGGCGAGTCCGAGCATCAACCGCACCATGTGCTGTACCTGGTTTTTATCGGCCCGGCCGCGGCCGACCAGCGCCATCTTGACCGCGGTCGGCGCATACGCCGTCACCACGAGCCCGGCGCGGACAATGGCGCACAGCGCCGCACCACGCGCCTGGCCGAGCTTCAGCGCCGAGACCGGGTTGCGGCTGACGAACACTTCCTCGACCGCCGCCTCGTGCGGGCGGTGCGCGGCGATCAAGTCGCTGAGTTCGCCGAAAATCACGCCGAGGCGGGCCGGGTGATCGCCGTCCGGAGTCACGATCACGCCCTGCCAGACGAGCGCCGGCCGTCCGGCATCGCCGGCAATGACCGCCACACCGGTGCGCCGCGAGCCGGGATCGATACCGAGGATACGCAAGGGTCAGCGGCTCACGTCAGGCGGCGTGGAAGAGACCGGCTCAGGCCCACGCCTCGTCCGGAATGCCGGCGTTGGACCAGACATTCTGCGTGTCGTCGAGGTCTTCGAGCTGGTCGAGCAGTTTGAGCACTTTTTGCGCTGTTGCGACATCGACATCCACCTCGACGTCGGCGCGCATCGTCACCTCGGCGTTGGCCGGGTCGAACCCGGCACCGACCAGCGCTTGTTTAACGGCCAGAAAATCGCCCGGCGCGGCAAGCACTTCGAGCGACCCGTCATCGGCGCTTTTGACATCCTCGGCGCCGGCCTCGATCGCCGCCTCGAACAGCTTCGCCTCGTCGGTCCCCGGCGGATAGTCGAACACGCCCTGTTGCCGGAACAGATACGCCACCGAGCCGTCGGTGCCGAGGTTGCCGCCGCTTTTGCTGAACGCATGGCGGACCTCGGCAACGGTCCGGTTGCGGTTGTCGGTCAGGCAATCGACCAGGATCGCGACGCCGCCCGGGCCGTAGCCCTCGTAAGTCACCTGCTCGTATTCGACGCCCTCCAACTCGCCGGTGGCTTTCTTGATCGCCCGGTCGACCGTCTCGCGCGGCATGTTCGCGGCGAACGCCTTGTCCACCGCCAGCCGTAATCGGGGGTTGGCCGCTGGATCGCCGCCCCCGGCGCGAGCCGCAACCGCAATCTCGCGGATCAGGCGGGTGAAGATCTTGCCGCGTTTTTTATCCTGCGCGTTCTTGCGGTGCTGGATATTCGCCCATTTACTGTGACCGGCCATCTCGATTCCATCAGGTGTAAGCAACCAAATATAGTAACTCGTTCTTGGCTCCCCGTCATTCCAGATACTGCGTCGCCATGATCCCGAGGCCAAGTCTTCAGCAGTCCCCTGACGCCACACCGCCGTTCGTCGGCAATTTGCCGCCGCTCGTCGGAAAAGTCTTTACAATCGGCGGCCAAGCCCTTGAAAATACAACCGATTATGAATACCCGACCCAGAGGATTTACGCTACTCGAGCTGCTGATCACGATGACCGTGCTGGCGCTGCTGGTCTCGCTCGCCGTGCCGAGCCTGTTCACGTTTATCAACAATAACCGCTTGCAGGCGCAGACCGATGAGTTGGTCACGGCGTTGAACGTCGCGCGCTCGGAAGCCGCCGTTCGCCGCCAGACCGCCGGAGTGTGTTCGACCACCGACGGCGTCAACTGCGCCAACGATGCCTGGGACCAGGGCTGGATGGTGTGGCTCGATACCAATGGCGATGGCTTGCCCGGTCCGCCGCCGACCGAAATTCTACGGGTCAGTATTTACGGCGCCGGCCTTCCGGCGGCGCAGCGCGTGACAGTGACCGCCGGACCATTGCTCAGCGGCCCCGTGTTGTTCAACTCCGCCGGGATCGCCAATACCGGGGGTGTTGAAACGCTGACCGTCAGCAAGTCCGGAGCGCAGGTGATCAACACGATCAGCCTGACACCGTTCGGGCAGATCACGGTTACCGAGTCCGTACCATGAACGCACAGCGCTCGCCCATAAAACCGCTCGCCGCCGGTTACACGTTGATCGAAGTGATGATCGCGGTGTTCGTGCTATCGATCGGTCTGGTCGCCCTTGGCTTTTTGCAGGTGGTCAGCGTCCAGGCCAGTTACAACGCCCACAACCGGGCACTGGCGAGTATCGCGGCGCAGGATATGGCCGAGAGGATCCGCGCCAATGTGGCGGGATACACGAATGGCCAGCACGAAAATATAACAACCGCCAGCGGCGCCGCCAATGCCTGTGACGGCAACGTCAATTGCACCACGCAGCAATTGACCGACGCCGATTTCGCCCGCTGGCAGCAACAACTGGCTGCTGTATTACCCGCCGGCCAGGGCATTTTGTGCATGGACGGATCGGACGGCAATATCAACGATGGTGTGCCGGGCGCGGCGCTGTGCAGCGGCGCCGGCAAGAACGTCATCAAAATCTTCTGGCGCGAAAGCCTGAGCCAATCGGACGCCAACGCCCCGGCCGGCCAAGCTCAGGATAACGTCTGGCGCGCCTTCGGCTTGGCGGTGTACCCATGAATCCCATGTCCTCAGCCAAGCAGCGGCATCTCACCCGCCAGGCGCACGAGACAACAGGCGCTCGCATGGCCGGTTTCAGCGTTATCGAACTGATGGTCGCGATCGGCATCACCGCGGCGCTGTTGCTCGGCATCGTCCAGGTCTTCAACAGCGCCAAGGCGAGCTACAGCGTGCAAACCGGCCTGGCGCGGGCTCAGGAAAGCGCCCGTTACGCCACTTCGTTTATGCAGCGCCATCTGCGCGAGGCCGGTTATTACCCGTTCGCGCAAACCACAAATCCCAATATCAATATGGGCTGGACGTTGCTCCCCAGCCAAGTGCCGGCGCCAGTTTCATCGTTGTTATCAAGCGAAGGTGGCGGCACGGCGAGCGACAGTATCACGGTGAACTATTTCAGCGAACGCGACTGCTTCGATCAACTCAATGCCAACACGATGACGATCGCCATCCCCGGCATTCCGGCCACCACCGCCCCCAATCTGTGGCACAAGCAGGTCACTTTCAGCCACGACGCGGTCAACAACCGCCTGATTTATACCTGCGCTTACGGCCAACCGACCCCGGCCGGCACACCGCCGGTGCAAATCAACGCCCAACCGATGATCGATGGAGTTTATACACTGCAGTTCCTATACGGTCCCGATATCGATAACGACGGCAGCCCCAACCATTACGTCGATGCCAATACCGTCCCCGCGGCCGGCGGGTTCGCCGCCGTCGTCAGCGTCCAGATCGGCCTGATTACCGGCATGACCCAGCCGGTCTCGACGCTGCCGGTGGATGCCAATCCAATCAACCTGTTCGGCACTAATTTTCCGGCGACCAATCTGAACTTGATCCGGCGCGGCGTCATCACCACCGTACAACTGAGGAACCTGACGATATGAACCCCCATGCCCGCATCGTTCGCGCGCGCGGTTCGGCACTGCTGCTCGGTCTTTTGATCTTGATCGTGTTGACGCTGCTCGGCATCGTCGCGGCCAGCAACAGCGTCATTGAGGAACGGCTGACCGGCACCTACCGTGACATGATCACGGCCCAGGAATCGGCCGAGGACGCGCTGCGCGATATGGAATACAAATTACTGCTTCTTGACCGTACGCCCGGACGCCGGCAGTTTGGCACAGGGGCGCTGGAGAGCGGAACCGGTTGCGCCGCAACGGGTACGGCCTGTTCGACAGGAGGCTCGGTCATCCCCGACCATTTTTTCGGCGAAATCGGAGGGACGCTCGCCACACAGCCGGAAAGTTGGTGGCTGGCTAACGGAACACCCTATGGACTCGATCCGGTCAGCGGCACGCTGGCTGCGCCACCGGTCCCGAATGTCGCCGATCAGCCGGTGACCTATCCGGAGTTCCTCACTTTCGATCCGGACGATTTTGGTGATTCCGGGTCGCCGCGCGGCATCAAGTATTACCGCATCGCCAGTATGGGATTCGGTGCCCAGCCGGACAACAGCGCTCTGCTCGAATCGACATTCGCGGTCTCGGTGTCAGCGAATTGAGCCCCGAATTAAGCCCCGATACCGCTTCTACAGGACATAACGTCATGAAGGTCAAACCCGCGTACCGCCGCCTGCCGATCGCCGCCGCGGCCTTTGTCGTCGCCTGCTTCGCCGGCATCTCTTTCCCGGCCGGGGCGATGCTGCTCAATCTCCCGAACAACCCGTTGTTCCTCGGCCTCGGCGTCGTCCCCAACGTCTTTATCAAACTGGACGATTCCGGCTCGATGGATTGGGAAACGCTGACCGCCGACCACTTCATCTCGTGCCGTTACACGTCGATTGTCGGTATCTCGTGTCCTACTTTCGGATTGTGGCGCGACACGATGGTCCATGTCGGTCCCGGCGGGACCACTTCTAATTGGTATTACTATTCCGACGTCAGCGAAAGCGCTTACGCTCACAACTGCCCCGGTTGGAGCGGCGGTGGCGGCGCCTCGACGCGCGACTGCCTGGGCCGCGGCGTCGATCCGATCGACCTCGATTGGCGCTTTTTTTCAAGCGATCTCAACATTATTTTCTTCGATCCGCAGGTGACCTATCAGCCGTGGCGCGGTTTTCCCGATGCCGATTTCAATGCCGTCCGGGCCAACCCGCAAACGGGGCGCCCGGGCTTTACGCAAACCACGGATCTCAACGCCTTCGGCGGCTTCAAATTCGCGATATGGATCGACAATAAAGGTTTTCCGGAAGCCACCGGTCCCAAACCCAATCCCGCCAACCCAACCGATACCCCAAACGGCAAAGTGGATCTGTGGGACAGCCACGTCCGGGTCACCGTGACCAACACCACGGTCACTTGCACCCGGATCGATTACGCGCCTTCGGGCGATGACCTCAATCCAACATCAACGCCACTCACCGCCGCGACTTGCGCCCCGTTCATCAATAACCAAAGTCTCGGCGAATTGAAGCAGAACATCGCCAACTGGTACCAGTACGCCCGGCGCCGGCACATGGTGGCACGCGGCGCGATCAACGACGTGGTGCTCGCCGCGCCCGACTTCCGTTACGGCATCTCGCTGATCAACCAATGGGATCAATTGTTCGTCGAGATGCCCGCGGCATCCACCACCAATTTCACCGCTCACAACGACGACCTCCGGCAACAGTTGTTGGACCACCCGTGGAGCGCCTTCGGCACGCCGCTGCGCAGGGCGCTGCAACGAACCGGCGATTATTACCTTGGCAGCTTGTCCGGCAAACCGAGCCCGATCATCGAAAGCTGCCAGAAGAACTTCACGCTGTTGTTCACCGACGGTTTCTGGAACGGCGGCAATCCCGGCGTCGGGAACGTCGACGGCGACAACGTCAGCAACACGTTGGCCGACGTGGCACGCCGTTTCTACGATACCGACCTCAGCACTTCGCTGCCCGACAACGTACCGGTCGATACCTTCGACGACAATCCCCGCCAGCACATGGTGACTTATACCGTGGCCTACGGCCTGCCGACCGGTCTGGTCGATACCGACGGCGACGGCTGGCCCGATCCATCGCTCGTCGAATCCAGCGCCGAGTGGTGGAACACCAGCGGTGATCCGATTCAACGCGTCGATGACCTGTGGCACGCGGCGTTCAATGCCCGTGGCCAGTTCATTGCCGCACAGCGGCCGCAGGAAGTGGTCGATGGCATTTTCGACGTCTTGCAGAACATCGCACTGCGCGCCGGCTCGGCCGCTTCCGGTGCCGCTAATACCGGTTCTTTTTCGACAGCAAGCCAAGTGTTCCAGGCCCGTTTCGACAGCCGCGACTGGCACGGCGAATTGCTCGCTTTTCCGGTCAACCCGGACGGCAGCACATCTGCTGTTTCGGCCTGGGAATCACATGTGGTGTTGAACGCCCGTTCGCCGGCGACCCGGACGATCGTCACCTACGACCCGGTCACCGGCAACGGCGTCAATTTCGATACGGGCTTTGCGCCGCTCCTTGCCGCCCTGTCGATCGATCCCGATACCGGATCGCCCGATACGCTCGGCGACGAGCGCCTGGCCTATCTGCGCGGCGACCGCAGCCGCGAAGGCACCGATTTCCGCGCCCGCAACTTCGTCCTCGGCGACCTGGTTAATTCCGATCCCGAATTCGTCGGCGCGCCAGGTTTTTTCTTCGGGTTCAATAACTATCCAGCGTTCTTCGACGCCAACCGCAACCGGCGCCAGGCGCTTTATATCGGCGGCAATGACGGCATGCTACACTCATTCGCTACCGATAACGGCGCCGAGTTGTTCGCTTACGTACCGAGCCGGGTAATCCCGCGTCTCAACCGGCTGACCGATCCCGATTACTCGCATGAATTTTTTGTCGACGGCTCGCCGCGTTACGGCGATGCGTTTTTCGGCGGCGCCTGGCATTCGGTGCTGGCCGGCGGGCTGCGTTCCGGTGGGCAATTGGTCTATGCGCTCGAAATCACCGATCCCGAAACGTTTGGCCCGAGCGATGTACTATGGGAATTCACCGATGAAGACGACGCCGACCTCGGCTTCACGTTCAGCCGGCCGCAGATCGCGCGGATGCAGAACAACCGCTGGGCGGTGATCTTCGGCAATGGCTACAACAACACAGTGGCCGACGGTAACGCCTCGACCACCGGCCAAGCGGCGCTTTTTATCCTGTTTATCGACGGCGGCCTTGACGGCAACTGGACGGCCAGCGATTTTCGCAAAATCACGGTCGGCACGCCGGACGTGGCCAATCCGAACGGCCTGGCCGAACCGGCGGTTGTCGATCTGGACAACGACGCCAAGGCGGACTTGATTTATGCCGGTGACCTGAATGGCAACATGTGGAAATTCGATGTCTCGTCATCCGATCCGGGAAGCTGGGAGGCCGATTTCAGCGGCCAGCCGCTGTTCCGTGCCCGTGATGGATCGGGCCAGATGCAATCGATCACCAGCCGGCCGTCGGTCAAACGGCACCCGGCCGGCATCAACAATGGCGTTCTGGTGCTGTTCGGCACGGGGAAATTCATTGAAGCAACCGATGTGACGACCCTCAACCAGCCGGTGCAGTCGTTCTACGCGATCTGGGACCGCGATGCGTCGCCGACGATCGACACCACCGATCACGATTTCAGCCGCAGCCAGTTGCACGAAACGACGATCGGCACCAGCGGCGGATTCCGTGTCGTGACCAATCCCGACGGTGACCAACCGGTCTGGTTCAACACTTCGACCGGCAACCCCGAGGATCGCGGCTGGTTCGCCGACCTGCCGCAAGCCGGCGAACGCATCGTCCGCAACCCGCTGCCGATCGGCGATATCGTCTTCTTCGTGACCCTGGTCCCCGACGATAACCGATGTGCCGCCGGCGGCTTTGGCTTCCTGATGGCGCTCGACGTCCGAACCGGACTGGCGCCCGAGTTCCCGGTTTTCGATATCGACGGCGACAACGGCTTCGGCGTCGGCGATTTTCTGGTTCCGCCCGGCAACGGCGATCCTGGCACGCTGCCGATCGGCTTCCAGACCACCAGCCTGCCGAATCTGCCGGCGATCATCGAGGATAACCGCGATATCTGCGAAATCGATCCCTCGCTGCCGCAATGCGCCGGGTTTACCCCGACGGAGCCCTACACCGCGACCGGGGCCCCGCAAAATGGCACACGCGCTTGCGGCGCCGACAGGGGCCGGGCGTTTTTCTTCACCACCGGTTCAGACGGCTCGATCACGCTGACGACGGCTAATTCCAACCGCTTCAACTGCGGTCGGCAGAATTTCCGACAATTGCGCTGAGCGACGGCGACGGACAATTTCAGGAGACAATGCGATGCAAGCTAAACTCATATTATTCAGCGGCGTGTTGCTGGCCACCGCCCTGTTCGCCGGCACCGCACCGGCCCAACTGGTGCCGATCGATCAGGATAGGTCGGCGGCAGATGAACGCCCGCTGCCGGTGGAACTGCTGAAACCCGAACGCGAGGGCCGTTTCCAGAGCAGTGACCCGCGACGCGGCACCGTGCGTATCGACGGCCGCAATTATCCTTACGCCAGCACGTTAAGGGTGTTTGTCGAAGATCGGGAAACGGCGCTGTTCAACTTGGTCGAAAATGCCCAGATCCGCTATCAACTCGACGGCCGCGGCCGGGTGATCGCGATCTGGACAACCCAAAACGGAATCATCCCCTCATGAAACGGCTATCGTCGAAAGACAGGATTAACGGCTTCACGTTGATCGAACTTCTGATCACGATCGCGATCGTCGCCATCCTGGCGGCGATCGCGATCCCGAGTTACCGCGCCCAGGCGATCCGCGCGGCGCGCACCGAAGCGCTCGACCAACTCCTCGCCCAAGCCCAGTTCCAGCAGCAGTTCTACACGCAGAACAACCAGTTCAACGGTACCGCCGCGTTCACGACTACGAGTGGCCGCTACCAGATCACAACCGCTCTGGCCAACGCCAACCAGAGCTACACGCTCTCGGCGATACCACAAGGCGGCCAGACCGATGACGCCTGCGGCACCCTCACGTTGACCAATATCGGCGTCCGCGGCATCTCCGGCGGCGGTAACCTCGCCAACTGCTGGGCCGGCAGGTAAATTGCCCGGACATTACAGGTCGGTAATCGTTCCGCTGGCGGCTTCGGCGGCGAAGGCGATGGTTTCGGACAGTGTCGGGTGCGGGTGGATGGTCAGTGCTATATCGTGTGCGGTGGCGCCCATTTCGATCGCCAGGGCGCATTCGGCGATCAGATCGCCGGCGCCGGGGCCGACGATGCCGGCGCCAAGCAGACGCAACGATTGCGGTTCGAATAACAATTTCGTGAAGCCCTCGTCGCGGCCCATGCCGAGTGCCCGGCCGCTCGCCGCCCACGGAAAGCGGCCGACTTTGCAGGCGGCGCCGCGGGCTTTGGCTTCGCTTTCGGTCAAACCCACCCAGGCGATTTCAGGATCGGTGTAAGCCACTGATGGAATGACCGCGGCGTCGAAGGCGCTGTTTTGCCCGGCTGCGATTTCGGCCGCGATTTTCCCTTCATGGCTGGCCTTATGAGCGAGCATCGGCGGCCCGTTGATGTCGCCGATGGCAAAGATGTGCGGCACGTTGGTGCGCAATTGCCGATCCACCGGAATAAAGCCGCGGTCATCGACGGCCACCCCCGCCGCCGCGGCGCCGATCGCCCGGCCGTTGGGCCGGCGGCCGATGGCGACCAGCACGCGGTCGAAAGTCTGATCCTCGGGCGCCGTGCCGCCCGCCGCCGCGGCGAAAGAAACGCGGATGCCGTCGTAGCCGGCGTGGATCCGACCGATGCCGGTGTTGAGATAAATTTCGCCGCTCTGGCGCAGGCGTTTGGCGAGCGGTTTGACCAGGTCGGGATCGGTGCCCGGCAGCAGCCCGGCGGTCAACTCGACGATCGTCACACGGCTGCCGAGTCCGGCATAAACGGTGGCCATTTCCAGGCCGATAATGCCGCCACCGATGACCAGAAGACGGCGTGGAATCACCGGTAGTTCAAGCGCCTGCGTCGAATCCATCAGGCGCGGATCGACCGGCAGATTGTCGATTGGCAGTGGGGCGGCCTCGGAGCCGGCGGCGATGATTGCCTGAGCGAAACGGATGGTCCGAACTGCACCGCCATGAGTGATTTCGTTATCGGTTATTTCGATGGCCTGCGGCGAGACGAAACGGCCGGTACCGTGGATCACCGTCACTCGGCGCCGGGCGGCAAGGGCATTCAGCCCTTGGGTCAAGCGGCCGACAACCTGGTCTTTCCAGTGACGCAGGGCATCGAGTTCGATCTGCGGCTCGCCGAAACGCACCCCGTGGGCGCTCATCGCCTGGGCTTCGGCGATCACCTGCGCGGTGTGCAGCAGCGCCTTAGATGGGATACAGCCGACATTGAGACACACGCCACCGAGGGTGGCGCTGCGCTCGACCAGAATGACCTTCAGGCCGAGGTCGGCGGCACGAAACGCCGCGCTGTAACCGCCCGGACCGGCGCCGAGCACAAGCAGGTCGCAATCGGTTTGCCCAGCCGCGGACGGGGCCGCCGGCGCCGGCGCCGGGGGTGATGTTGGCGCCGCGCTCGCGATTGCCGTCGGGGCCGCACTGCTTTCTTCGCCTGCCACTTCGAGCACCGCGATCACATCGCCGCTGTTGACCCGGTCGCCTTCGTTCACCCTTAATTCCACGAGACGACCGGCGTTTGACGACGGGATTTCCATCGTCGCTTTGTCGCTTTCCAACGTGATCAGCGATTGTTCTTTTTCGATCCGCTCGCCGGCTTCGACCAGCACCTCGATCACGCTGACGTCGGTGAATTCGCCAAGTTCAGGTACTTTTATATCAATACGTTGCATGTTTATGGTTTACCTGGTATTTTCAGACGTATAACGCCGGAGCAGCAGCGTGCGGTCGCGCTGCACCCAATCGAGCGTGCGCAGGAAGTTCATGCCGAGTAGCACTTCGCCTTCATATTCCGGCTGGATCACGGCCCGCAGATCGTATTCCCGGAACGGACCGAGCGCGACCTCGTCGAGGCGCGTCAGCCAGCCTTCTGTCAAACCGTTCGCGGTCTGCACCGTCACCGGTGCCAGGCGGGGCAGGTTCAGTTCACGCGCCAGGTCGGCGGGTATGGCGATCGAGGTGGCGCCGGTATCGAGCATGAAGGTGACAGCCCGGCCGTTGATCGTGCCGTCGGCCAGGTAATGGCCGGCGTGATTTTGCTTCAGGGCCAGTTCGGCGACGCCGCCGCTCACCTCGCCCATCGCCTGCCGGTTGGGATGTTCGCGCCGCGCCTCGAACCAACCGAACAACAACGTCAACGAGAGCAACGCCGCCAGCGCCGCCATCCAAGCCGCAAGACGGGCAGCGGGTGAACGGGTCTGGTCGCCGGTCATCAATTAGCCGAATAGGGGTAATGAGGTAATCGGGTTTACAACAACACCCGGCGGAAATCCTCCAGGCGGCTGGCGATAAAGCGCGTGAAGCGCGCCGCCGCGGCGCCGTCGATGACGCGGTGATCGTAGGACAACGACAAGGGCAGCATCAGCCGGGGTTCGAACTGTTCGTCGATCCACACCGGTTTCATCTGGGCGCGCGAGACGCCGAGAATCGCCACTTCCGGGGCATTGACAATCGGCGTGAAGGCGGTGCCGCCGATGCCGCCGAGGCTGGAGATCGAGAAACACCCGCCCTGCATATCGGCCGGCGTCAGTTTGCCTTCCCGCGCCCGGCCGCTGACGGTCATCAGTTCCATGGCCAGATCGATCAGCCCTTTCTGATCGCAATCGCGGATCACCGGCACGACCAAACCGTTCGGGGTATCGACCGCGATACCGATATGGAAGTAACGCTTCAAGACCAGGTTTTCGCCATCCGGCGCCAGCGAGCTGTTGAACTCCGGATCATTTTTCAGCGCCGCGACCGCGGCCTTGATCAAAAACGTCACCAGGGTCAACCGTGTGCCCTGCTCGCGGGCCTTCAGGTCGTTTTCCTTGCGAAAGATCTCGAGTTCGGTGATATCGGCTTCGTCGTGTTGCGTGACGTGCGGGATCGTCGTCCAGTTGCGGTGCAGATTGGCGCCGGCGATTTTACGGATGCGGCCGAGCGGCCGGACCTCGGTGTCGCCGTAACGGGTGAAGTCGACCGCCGGCGCTGCCGTAGGGGCCACCGGCTGCGCCGCCGCGGCTTGCTGCGCCACCGGGGCGGGCGGTTCGACGGTCGGCGGTGGCGCGCTAGCGGCCGGGACCTCGACCGCGGCCGGGATCTCAACTGCGCTGGCGGCCGGCGGCGGTGCCGCCTGCGCTGCCCGATAGCGGTTGAGATCGTCTTCGGTAATCCGACCGGACGAGCCGCTTGCCGTCACCTGATCAAGGTCGATGCCCCATTCGCGGGCCAATTTGCGAACCCCGGGGCTGGCGTGCGGCAGTGCCGTACTGGACTCCGGGGGTGGCGTCTGTGATGGTGGCGTCACCGATGGTTGTGCTGCCGGGGGCGGTGGTGACACGGCTTCGGCCTGCGGCGCCGCGGCGGGTGGCGGATGGACGATATCGGCGGCCGCGCTCTCAGCCGGCGGCGGCGTGACCGGAGCGGGCGGCGGCGCGGCTGTTGCCGGCGGTGTCGCCGGAGGCGTCGGCGCGGGCGCCGCCGCGACCGCTGCACCGGCGGTTTCGATCTCCGCAATCACCGATCCTTCAGATACCGTATCGCCGAGCTTGACGTGCAGGCGGCGTACTACGCCGGCCATCGGCGACGGGACTTCCATCGTCGCCTTATCGCTTTCCAGTGTAATCAGCGATTGTTCGGCGGCGATTTCGTCGCCTTCCGCCACCAGGACTTCGATCACATCGACGTCGGCAAATCCGCCGATATCCGGCACTTTGACTTGTTCCAGCGCACTCATCTATTAAAATCCATTGCTTGGTCGGTTAATCAAACTGTGAACGGTGGCGGCCGGTCGGCTTCGATGCCGAGCCGCCGCCGGCCGTCGAGCAACTCGGTGCGGCTCATCTGGTTTTGCCGATAGAGGCCGTAGAGCGCGGCATAGGCGACATGGTAACGGTCGACTTCGAAGAAACCGCGCAACCGTGCGCGGGTGTCACTGCGCCCGAAGCCGTCGGTGCCGAGCGTGATATATGGCGTATTGGGGACGTACTCGCGGATTTGATCGGCATAGGCCCGCTGATAATCGGTGGCGGCGACCACCGGCCCCGCCGTTTCGCGCAGGCATTGCGTGACATAAGGCACCCGGGGCTGCGCATCCGGGTGCAGGCGGTTGTGGCGCTCCGCCTCGATACCCTCGCGGCGCAGCACGTTCAAACCCGGTGTACTCCACAGGTCGGCGGCGATCTCGAAATCCCGTTCGAGGATGTCGCCGGCGGCGATCACTTCGCGCAGGATCGAGCCGCAGCCCAGCAACTGGACGCGCCGCGGCAACTCGGCACCGCGCCGCAAGCGGTACATGCCGCGGCGGATGCCTTCGGCGGCGTCGGCCGGCAACGCCGGATGCGGGTAGTTTTCGTTGAGCAGCGTGACGTAGTAATACACGTCGTGCTGTTCGTGCAGCATCCGATTGAGCCCGTCTTGGATAATCACCGCGACCTCGTAGGCAAACGTCGGGTCGTAGGCGACGCAATTGGGGATCGTCGAGGCCAGGATATGGCTGTGGCCGTCTTCGTGCTGCAAGCCCTCGCCGTTCAACGTCGTGCGCCCCGAGGTACCGCCGAGCAAAAAACCGCGCGCCCGCTGATCGCCGGCGGCCCAGGCCAGATCGCCGACGCGCTGAAAGCCGAACATCGAGTAATAGATATAAAACGGCATCATCGCCAGACCGTGGTTGGCATACGACGTTGCCGCGGCGATCCACGACGACATCGCACCGGCCTCGCTGATGCCTTCTTGCAGGATCTGCCCTTTCTTGTCTTCCTTGTAGAACATCAACTGGTCGGAATCGACCGGTTCGTAAAGCTGGCCGACCGATGAGTAAATACCCAACTGGCGGAACATGCCTTCCATGCCGAAGGTGCGCGCTTCATCGGCGACGATCGGCACGATGCGGTCGTGCAGCGTCTTGTCGCGCAGGATCACGGCCAGGGCGCGGACAAATGCCATCGTCGTCGAAAACTCGCGCTCTCCGGAATCCCGGAGCAACACCTCGAAGGCTTCCAACGGCGGTACCGGCAGCGGTTCGGCGGTCACCCGACGGACCGGCAGTTCGCCGCCCAGGGCTGCGCGCCGGGCCTGGAGATAACGCACTTCCTCGCTCTGCGGGCCGGGGTGGTAATACGGGACTTCGGGGAGCTGGTCGTCGCCGATCGGGACGTCGAAACGGTCGCGGAAATAGCGCACGCCGTCGTCGTCGAGCTTCTTTTGCTGATGGCTGATGTTCTGGCCTTCGCCGGAACGGCCGAGGCCGTAGCCTTTGATCGTTTTAGCCAGCACCACTACCGGCTGGCCCTGGGTGTTGACCGCTTCGTGATAGGCGGCATACACCTTGTGTGGATCGTGGCCGCCGCGGTTCAGGCGCCAGATTTCCTCGTCGCTCATACCGGCCACGCGCTGCGCCAGCTCGGGGTACTTGCCGAAGAAGTGCTGGCGTACGTAGGCGCCGTTCTGGGCTTTGTACTTTTGGTAATCGCCGTCCACGGCTTCCATCATCCGGCGCCGCAGCAGGCCGTCGTGGTCGGCGGCGAGCAGCGGATCCCAGTACGAACCCCACAGCACTTTTAGCACTTTCCACCCGGCACCGCGGAAGACGCCTTCCAGCTCCTGGATGATCTTGCCGTTGCCGCGCACCGGGCCGTCGAGACGCTGCAAATTGCAGTTGACGACGAAAATCAGGTTGTCGAGCTTTTCACGGCCGGCAAGCGAGATGGCGCCGAGCGATTCGGGCTCGTCGGTCTCGCCGTCACCGACAAAACACCACACCTTGCGGCCGGCGGTGTCGGCCAGGCCGCGGTCGCCGAGGTATTTCATGAACCGCGCCTGGTAGATCGCCATCAGCGGGCCGAGGCCCATCGACACGGTTGGAAACTGCCAGAAATCGGGCATCAGCCACGGGTGTGGGTACGACGACAGGCCGCCACCGACTTCCTGCCTGAAACAGTCGAGTTGCGCCGCGCTCAACCGCCCTTCGAGGAAAGCGCGGGCGTAGACGCCCGGTGAGCTGTGGCCCTGAAGATAGAGCAAATCGGCGCCGCCCGGCGCCCCGGGGCCGCGGAAGAAATGATTGAAACCGACATCGTACAACGTTGCCGCCGAGGCGAACGACGAAATATGGCCACCCAGTTCACCGCCCCGGCGGCTGGCCCGGACCACCATCGCCATCGCGTTCCAGCGGATGATCGAACGGATGCGGCGCTCCAGCGCCGGATCGCCCGGCGCGGCCACCTGGGCCGCGGGCGGAATCGTGTTGACGTAAGGAGTGGTCAGAGCGGCGGCGGGCTGACCCGTCCCCGGCGGCGCAATGCCGAGCGCTCCGGCTTCGGCCTGCAAGCGGGCGAGCAGGAAAGCGGCCCGCTCGGCGCCACCGGCAGCGGAAACGCCGTGCAGCGCGTCGAGCCATTCGCGTGTTTCCTGGGGATCGCGATCGACCGATCGCGTGCTCGCTTCGTTCATGCCCGATTCCTGATACATGACAGCCATTATAGGCTCCATTGTCGGGTGCTTGCCTTGGCCGGGGCTAGCAGCCTGTCGGGCTTGCAAACCGCATGCCGTTGGGTTATAGTCCAGCCGCTCTCCATGCAAGCAGCACACCGTGGCTTGCCACGGCAGGAGTAGCAGACAGCGGGCATCGTCAAAACCTGCTCCGATGCCGCTGTCAAACAAATCCGGCGTTGCGGTCGTTCCATCCCCATACCCTCCCGCGACCCGGGCCGGTCACACGGCGGGACTCGTTCCCGCCGTTGTGTTTTTTGGGGCGCCATGACCCGTTCGAAGAACCCGGCCGCCTTCCGGGCCCGCGGGCATACCCGGTGGCGGTGCAGCCCACCGGCTACTTGCAGCCGGCGCCGTTCTGCTTCATGATCGCGCGCCGATGAACAAAGCCAAATCACCCCCTCCGCCGACGACCCGGCAACGTTACCAGGCCGAGGATATCGAGGTCCTGTCCGGCCTGGAGCCGGTGCGCCGGCGCCCCGGCATGTATACCGACACCAGCCGGCCCAACCATCTGGTCCAGGAGGTCGTCGACAACAGCGTCGATGAGGCGCTCGGCGGCTTCGCGAAAACGATCTCGGTGACCCTGCACGACGACGATTCGATCGAGGTCACCGACGACGGCCGCGGTATGCCGGTCGATCTGCACCCCGAGCATCAGCTACCGGGCGTCGAATTGATCCTGACCCGGCTGCACGCCGGCGGCAAGTTTTCGCACCGCACTTACCGTTTCGCCGGTGGCCTGCACGGCGTCGGGGTCTCGGTGG
>JRYH01009596.1_pt1 | contig 24514 bp, 21 predicted proteins | sample 235351 | NCBI WGS metagenome assembly JRYH01 (sample SAMN03074221, study PRJNA261480) | activated sludge metagenome | biome: Wastewater Treatment Plant; feature: Wastewater; material: Activated sludge; isolation source: activated biomass of a wastewater treatment plant treating wastewater... ...
CGTGGCGTGGCGCGCACCCTGCGCACCCTGTCGGGCCTTGCCGCCCTGGCCGCCGTCGCGCTTCATGCCACGGCGAGCTTCGCGCAGGCGACGGATCCGATGTTCGCCCGCGTCGCGGCCTCTCTCGCACTCGGCGGCGCGCTTCTGGTGGCGCCTGTCATCGCCCCGCTGCTCCGCAGGCGCGCGCCGAAATAAAAAGCCGCCCGCTTGCGCGGACGGCTTCTTTCGGCAGGTCAAGCTCTCTGGCAACCGACGGGGAATGGAATCACCAGTTGAGCTTCACGCCGCCTGTCCCTTGCCAGCCTTCGATATCGCCGAAGTGGTATTCGCCTGCGCCATAGAGGCTGACGTTGCTGGCGAGCTGCGCATCGATGCCGCCGCCCACCGAGTACCAGGTGCCGCTGACGTCGCTCGCAAACGCGACGCCGTCGACATCGCTCCGGCTCTTGCCCTCGAACTCCTGGTAGATGTTGAAGATCGCATACGGCGAGACGAAACCGCCATCCGCCGGCACCCAGTTGCCCTGCACCTGCAGGCCAAGACGGCCGACGAGGCTTTCGCTTCCGGTATAGGAGACAGCGAGCGCGTAGGAGTCCTTGAAGTCCTCGATCGTCAGATCGGTGTAGGCAATCTGCGCCTGCGGCTGCACGACGAGCCCGCCCCCGAGCGCGAAGCCGTAGCCGATCTCGGCCGATCCGGTGAGCGCATCGCCCTCCGACGCGCCCTTCGCGTTACGCCCGCGCGCGGCCATGTCGAAGTCCATGAAATCGACCTTGACCACCGTGTCCACGTAAAGACCGGTACCGGCGCGACCCGCCTCGTAGAAGGTGGCATAGCCGCCGAACGACCAGCCCTCGGCATCGACCGACGACGAGGAGGCGCCGCCGAAGATGACCGCATCAACGCTCGCATCCGCCGTGCTGTAGCCGCCGAACGCACCGACCGCCAGACGGGTGCGACCCTCGGTGGCGATCGTCCCGCCGATGCCGGCCAGAACGCCGCTGCTGCGCTGTGAGAAGTCGAAGCCCTGCTTGGCATCGACATCGACATCCGAATAATGGCCGCGCACCCACATCAGCCCGTCGGCCCGCGTGACGCCGTCGTTCTGGCCGCCACGGATCTCACCGAGCCGCTTGTAGAGCGTATCGAGACCGCCCGCGACCAGCCGCTGCCCGACGGACGGCGCCGTCGTATAAGCCGGCACCTGATCGAGCAGATCGGACTGCAGAAGCGCCGCGTCGTCCGTGACGGCCAGCGTATAAGCATAGGGCCCCGCCACGACCTCCTCGCGCCCGCTGAGCGCATTGGTCGCCAGACGGAACGAATCCGCCTGGAACGCATCCGCCCCGCTCGTCACGATCTCGACGCCGTCGCGGCGGCCGTGCCCGGTCAGGTCCCCCGCCCCGCCGACGTTGTTGACGTAGAGGGTGGTCGTGCCGGCGACGGCCCCGTTGAGGACCACGCGGTCGGTCGCCGACGCGCTCCCGCCCAGCGCCGCATCGAGGGCAACGTGGCCGCTCTGCGCCACATAGGGCCCGTTGATCGTCACCGTATCCCCGACCACGCTGTTGAGCGTCGTGATCGTGCCGCCGTTGACGAACGTGGCCTCGCCCGTGTTGATCGTCACGTTGGCGGCCGCTCCCGGAACGGCAGGGCCATCATCGTCGTCGTCATCATCGTCATCGGCGGCCGCGAACGGCGCCACGTCGTCGTCGTCATCATCGTCGTCGTCATCGCCGCCCCCGCCCACACCCGGCAGAGCGCCGATGCTGAGAACGCCGCCCGTAGCGAAGGTCGCGTAATGCTCCGGGAGCCCGGCAAGGCGGCCGTTGCCGGCGCCGCTTTGCAGCTCGAAGTGCTCGGTCTCGATCTCGACCTCGGCGCCCGCGATCTTGAGAATGCTCGTCCCGTCGACCGTGATCGACTCCTCGATCTCGTACTCATCGTCGGTGAGCGTCAACGTCGAGCCGCCGGCAATAGCCAGATGCTCGAAGGCCTCGACCTCGCCCAGCATGAGCAGGCTTCCGCCCGTGACCGTCAGCCGGTCCTCGCCGCCGCCGCCTTCGAAGCCCGTGATCTCGCCCTCGTCTCCACCTTTGAGCACGAGGTTGAGCGGCCCGTCGCCCGTATTGACGGCGCCATCGAAGATGAGCGTGTCGTCGCCATCCCCGAACTCGATCTCAGCCGCCTTGACGACCATCTGGTGATCGTCGTCGGGATTGGCCGGCGCGTTTGCGAGGGCCTCCGTGAGAGCCGCCGTGCTGAGCGTGGCATCGCCACCGTTCGCGGCCGCCGCCGCCAGCGCCTCGAAGTACGCTTTGTCCTTCGAATTGACGGGGTCGAAGATCACCGTGACGTTGGCCGGGTTGACGCCGCCCACATCGCTGGCGCGGAACTCGAGCTCCTCCGCCTCGATCTCTCCCGAACGAAAGTAGATCGTGGGATCCACGGGCCCCGCCAGGCTCGCGTTGCCACTCTGGAACTCGATGCCTTCCTCGTTGCTGAGGCGCCCGCCGTCGAACACGATGACCGTATTGGTCGAGCCGCGCCGGATCTCGATCGAGCCGCCCGTCATCTCGCCGCCCATGAACAGGATGTGCGGGCTCGTACCCGCGCCGCTCTGCAGCTCGATGTCGTCGAATGTGCCGCCGAAGATGAACATGCGGTCGATATCGCCCAGGGATCCCACCGCATTGCCGAGGTTGATGTTGCTCGTGATGGTGCCGCCGTTGACGACAATGAGATCGTTGCCGATCCCAGTCGTGACGCTACCCGAGAGCGAGGCCCCCTCGTTCACGGTCATTTTGTCATCGCCACCCAGGAGATCCACCCCTCCGGCATGGGCATCGTCGCACGTCACGACGTCATTGCCCGCCGTTCCGGCAGGTCCCGGATTGAAGCTGCAGGCCGCCAAGGCCTGCGGCGAAACGGAAACGCTGAGCAGCATCGCCAGCGAAAAGGTTGCAGCCGCCTGCGTGAGTCGTCTGGTCTTGAGCGTAACGCGAGTCATATCGTCCCCCATCCCCGGATGTTGGTGAAAGCACTATCGATTTTTTTATTTTTCAGATGAACGTCAGGGACTTAGGCCCTGCGCCCCGTCCACAGATTGTGATCGGCGGCTAATCCCCGTCCGCCACCCTGTCGCGACGCGCAGGCCAACTCGAGCTCAAAGGAACACCCCACATGCCACCCTCCCGGCCTCGGCTTTCTCACGGACAAGTCCCCGCGGCGCCGATCATTGATTGTTGGTCGCCCGCCCCACCAAAATGCGCAAAGCGAGCCTATGTAATATTTGCAAAGTTGCAGGGCGACAGAGGATTTGAAAACAGGACGAATTCCCTACCTCCGTAGGATACCGATGGTAGATCCGCGATAGTTGCAAAAATAGCACGATTCAGGCGCCTATTCCCTATCCGGCCGGGATGTGGTGTTGACAGGATAAGTCCTGCCGTAATCGTTCGCGCCGAATCGGTGGCCGAAAATCCGGTGCCACGCTCACAACGCGCGGACCAGAACGAACGCGTCGGCATCGCCCGGCGACGGATCGCGTCGCGAAGCACCGTTGAGGAAGCGGAGTTCGACGGGGGCGCGCGATGTATGGAGCCGTAGCGACGGTCGCATTTGTGGGGGTGGACGCGCGCCCGGTCGATGTGCAGGTGCGCATCACGCCCGGCGCCTCGGCGTTCATGATCGTCGGGCTGCCGGACAAAGCGGTGGCCGAAAGCCGCGAGCGCGTCCGCAACGCGCTCCATGCCGTCGGGCTCGGCCTCCCTTACAAGCACATCACCGTCAACCTCGCTCCCGCCGACCTGCCGAAGGAAGGCAGCCACTTCGACCTCGCGATCGTGCTCGCCCTCATGGTGGCGATGGAAGCCATTGCGCCGGAGGCGGTCAAAGCCTACGCCGCCATCGGAGAGTTGGCGCTCGACGGCTCCATTCGCCCCGTGCCTGGCGCGCTTCCAGCGGCCATCGGCGCGAACGCCGTCGGCAAGGGTCTCATCTGCCCCGAAGCGTGCGGACCGGAAGCCGCCTGGGCCGGCGAGAGCGTCGACATTCTCGCCGCGCCCCACCTCCTGTCCCTCGTCAACCATTTCAAGGGGCTGCAAACGCTCTCGCGTCCCAGGCCGGCCCTTCACAGAACGCCCGCAACCGGCCCCGATCTGCGCGACGTGCGCGGCCAGGAGAGCGCCAAGCGCGCCCTTGAGGTGGCGGCGGCCGGCGGGCACAACCTGCTCATGATCGGCCCGCCCGGCTCAGGAAAATCCATGCTGGCCGCGCGCCTGCCCTCGATCCTTCCGCCCCTCACACCCGAGGAGATGCTCGAGGTCTCGATGGTCCACAGCCTCGCCGGCGAGCTGATGGGCGGCAAGCTCTGCACCGAGCGCCCGTTCCGCACCCCGCACCATTCGGCGAGCATGGCCGCACTCGTCGGCGGCGGCACACGGCCCCGCCCCGGAGAAGCGAGCCTCGCCCACCTCGGCGTTCTCTTCCTCGACGAGCTTCCGGAATTCCAGCCGGCGGTGCTCGATTCCCTTCGCCAGCCGCTTGAGACCGGCGAGCTGATCATCGCGCGCGCCAACCATCGCATCGCCTACCCGGCACGCATGCAGCTCGTCGCCGCGATGAACCCGTGCCGCTGCGGAGGAGGGCCCGGCCACTCCTGCAAACGCGGCCCGCGCTGCGCAGCCGACTACCAGGCCCGCATCTCCGGCCCCCTGCTCGATCGGATCGACATTCAGATCGAGGTGCCGGCCGTGTCGGCGGCCGATCTCGTGCTGCCACCGCCGCCCGAAGGTAGCTCCGAGGTGCGCGCGCGTGTGACCGAGGCCCGCACCCGCCAGCGCGAGCGCTTCCTCGCCCACGGCGAGCCTTCGGCACGCACCAACGCAGAGCTCTCCGGACACCTTCTGGAGCGCCTCGCCGCGCCCGATGCCGCCGGCCTGGCCCTCATTCGGCAGGCTGCCGATACGCTCGGGCTTTCAGCCCGCGCCTACCACCGCACGCTGCGCGTGGCACGCACGCTCGCGGATCTCGACGGAGCCGAGACCGTCGCCCGCATCCATGTTGCGGAAGCGCTCTCCTATCGCGGCGAAACACTGCGGCCCGACGGCCCCCGTCCCGGCCCCGTCACGGGCCGCGAGAGGATCGGAGCGAAATGAAGGATCGCTCCCGCATCATATTTCAATATATTCAATGCGCACGGTTCTGCCCCCGCAACGGCGGACGGCGGAGAGGCGAGAATGCGAAGGCCCGCACAAAAGAAAACGGAGGCAAACGGGCTGATGCCGTTCGCCTCCGCGGATTGAAACCCGGATCTCAGTCCTTGATGTTCTTCTGGATCTTCGCCGCCGTGACGGTGTTCTGCAGGAGGCACGCAATCGTCATCGGGCCGACGCCGCCGGGAACCGGCGTGATGGCGCCCGCCACCTCCGCACACTCGGCGTAGGCCACGTCACCGACGAGCTTCGTCTTGCCATTCTCGCCCGGCACGCGGTTGATGCCGACATCGATCACCACGGCGCCCGGCTTGATCCAATCCTTCTTGACCATCTCCGGACGGCCGACGGCCGCGACGAGGAGATCGGCCTCGCGGCACACGGCCGGCAAGTCCTCCGTCTGCGAATGCGCAATCGTCACCGTGCAGCTCTCGCGCAGCAGCAGCGCCGCCATCGGCTTGCCGACGATGTTGGAGCGGCCGATGACGACCGCGTTCACGCCCTTGAGTCTCGGCATCACCTTCTTGGCCAGGATGGCCGAGCCCGTCGGCGTGCACGGCACGAGCGTGCGCTCGCCGATCCAGAGCCGGCCGACGTTCGTCGGATGGAAGCCGTCGACGTCCTTGTCCGGATCGATCGAGTTCAGAACCTTCTCGGCATTGACGTGCTTCGGAAGCGGAAGCTGAACGAGGATGCCGTTGACCTCCGGGTCCGCGTTGAGCTTCTGCACGAGGTCGAGGATCTCCTGCTCCGAGGTGGTCTCGGAGAGCTTGTACTCGAACGACTTCATGCCGACCTCGACGGTCTGCGCGGCCTTGTTCTTGACGTACACCTTGCTCGCCGGATCCTCGCCCACGAGCACGACGGCGAGACCCGGGGTCAGACCGTGGCTCGCCTGCAGCGCCTTCACGTCCTCTGCGACCTGTTTGCGAACTTCGGCCGCGATAGCCTTTCCGTCGATGATCTGCGCTGCCATGGGATCCCTTCCTAGCGGTTCTGAAAGTAACGGCGCTTGGCGCCTTGAGCCTGAATGTTTACGCGAGCGCGGCCAGCCTTTCGGCGAGCCGCGCTTCAATATCCTCAGCCGGGCCGGAAATGGCCACAGACTTGATCCGTGACTTGCCCCCGCGAGCCAGACGCAGGCTGCTTTTGGACAGGCCCAGCCAATCGGCCAGGAGCGTCAAGAGCGCCGCGTTCGCCTCTCCGTCGGAGGGTACGGCGCGAACGCGCGCTTTGAGGGCGGGGCCCTCTGCGGTCGTCTCAATGCCGTCAATTGTATCTTTGGACGATTTTGGCGTGATCCGCACGCGCACGATGACGCACCCGGGCCCGGAACGGGCAGAAATAGGCGGGGCGTCTCGCCGCATCATCCGGAAACGACGGCGGGGATCATCACATTGCGGATGAGGCCCTGCAGGAAGAAGCATCCGAGGAGGAGAATGAGCGGCGAGAAATCGATGCCGCCGAAATCCGGCAACGCATTGCGGATGGGCCGAAGAATGGGCTCGGTCACGGCCGCAAAGGCCTGGGCCAGCGCCCGGATGAATTTATTGTAGGGATTCACCACGCCGAACACCATGAGCCAGCTCAGGATGACGGAGGCGAGGATGATGTAGACGTAGAGCTGGATCAGGTACTCGAGAAACGTCAGGAGATAGACGAGCAGGTTTTGCATCTGATTCTGAAGCCCCTTCCGGCATCCGTGCCCGACGTTTAGCCGCTGGCGCCGCTGGCGGCAAGCCGGACGGCGCCCCGACCCACAGACCCGGCTCATAGCCTCGCCCTCCGCCCGCGGGACCGGCCACCAAGGGCCCAAATCCCCAGCGCCACCTGCGCCGTTTTCTTGACAATCGGAGAGGCTGGACAGTAAATGCGCGAACTTCCGGCCGCCTTGACGCGGCCACCGGCGGAACGCGCGGAAACGGTGCGGTCTTGCCGGGTTCCCATGGTACGGGGCCGTAGCTCAGATGGGAGAGCGCTGCAATCGCACTGCAGAGGTCAGGAGTTCGATCCTCCTCGGCTCCACCAGTTTTACGGTCTATTTAGACCATTGATGTTATTGACTTATTTTCAGGCTACTTCATGTCATCAACGGCGCCTCTAAGTTGGCTGAGCCTAACGCCTTGAATGACATTGATGATCCCGGTTCGATTCCGATGGAGTCAAAGCTGTAAGATCATGGCGTTCGACGTTGAAAAATATCTGTCCCACCTCGATGGGTACGACATGACCCATCAGCAGAAGGTCGACTTCATCAACGCGCTTCAGGAATTCGCGCAAATGTTCGTCGACGCGGCATGGGATTTCGATCCGAACAATCCCACCCACGTCTGCATTCAGAAATGTGCTGAGGAGCTCAAGGACGAGCGCTCTCGCCAGAACCAGACAGGACCTGAGCGAGCTTGAAAGAGATTGGTTGGTAAGGCTCCACTGCCACGCCTGTTGCGCAAGTGCAGATAAGCCCCGGAGGGCTGTTGTTTTCGGGGCCGACACTCGAGGCCGAGTCCCTCCAATTCCGGACATAGTCGACGGCGCCCTCCGCATCGCCGATCAAGCATCACTCGATGTCGCCTTCTGGGATTATTCAACTATGCCCCAGCGTAGCGATGCCGAGCAAGCGGACATGGCGCACTCCTATCAATAATGGGATGACCACGTTAACAGCTAGGGTCGCACTACCTCCGTAAGCGGACACCGGTGGAGTGAAGTCGGCGGAATTAACGGCGCCTTTGGTTCAACCAACTTTCCATGATGTGCGCAACACGGTGGGTCATGGCTTGAACGCTCACCCCGTATTTTTTAGCTAACGGTCTGAGCGCTTCCTCGTTCTCAAGATCAATTTCCTGCCCCTGCAGATCCTCGACCAGCATGCGATAGGGCATTAGCAATTCAGCCGCGAATCTGTTCGCTTCAATCTCCTGCGGATCGATCGCCATCGAAGAAACGTCATCGCGCAAGTTCACTCGGAATGCCTTGTCGACGTAGGTCTCGCCTTCATGCAGGACGAGGTGACCGCATTCATGGGCAATGGTGAACCGCTGACGATTGGAATGATGACTAGAGTTGACGCCTATCACGACCCGATCTTCGCCTCGTACGAGGATGCCGGCGAGTTCTCCTTCAAACGGCGAGTATCGCACTGTGGCGCCAAGCGAAGTTGCAATCTTCTCGACGGGGACCGGCGCACGAGCGACGCTAAATTCTGACAATAGCTTCTCGGCAATGAGCCTTATCTTTTCCTTGGATCGCGCCTTTGTCCGCGTTGCGTTCATCGTACAGCCCCCTCTAGCTTAGTTTTCGTGCCCATTGAAGGATCGTCTTATCGATCTTCTTGTCGCTCTCCTCAGCCAGTTTCTCGGCCACCCAAGAATCGGCATGCGCAGCGACTGGCAAAAGGGCGGCCGGCGCCACCTTGAGGGCCTCGGCAAATTGATAGACTTGGTGGGCCGCCAGATGCTGACGCCCCTTCTCGATATTGACGATCGACGTTCGGGAAAGTTTGACGCGGCGGCCAAGTTGTTCCTGCGTCATGCCATCGCCAACCCGTTCTCGATGCTGGCGAATCAGATCACCGAGCTCGCGATAAAACTTGCTGACTTCGTCCTTGGTCATAGAGCGAATCTCGCACAAGACATCACCAATGTCAAATTTCGCAAACTGTTTGTATTACTTGTCTTATAAGTAGGCAGTTTGACAAACGCAGGATTCCGTGGGAGCAGTGGGGCATCCAACGGCCTAGAGGGAAACGGCCGTTTCAGACGGGGGATCGCTCGATGAAGGAAGCAGTCGATACGGCGACCGACGGTTTGCACAACAGCGATGACGGGGCGTCGGCTGTCGCCGACGTCACGCGGCACGTCAGCACGAAAATCCAGATGATGCTGGTGGCGCGGGCTGCCGGGCGTTGCCAGTTCCGCGGCTGCAACGAGTTCCTATTCGAGCATCCTCTAACGCGCGAAGACGGCAACTTTGCCGAGAAAGCGCATATTGTGGCGTTCCGCGAGCGCGGACCGCGCGGCAGGGACGGCGACCGTCCGGCTGATATCAATAGCATCGCCAACCTGATGCTGCTGTGCGGCCGCGACCACAAGCTTGTCGACGACAACCCCGAAAAGTACATCAGGTCCGAGCTGGAACGGCACAAGGCCGAGCACGAGCTACGCATGCGCCGTCTGACGGCGCTGACTTCGGACATGCGCAGCACCGTCCTGCAGATTAAAGCCCGAATCGGCGACAACGTCGTTGACATCTCGGAGCAGGAAATCTGGCAGGCGCTGTACCCGCGTTATCCGTCGGAGCGCCTGCCCCACCTCCTCGATCTTACAGGGCTTGGCGACGAAAAGGCCGGGGCGTTCTACGACCTTGCGGCCGAGCGCATTCACCAGGAAGCGGCCAGACTGTACTTGCCGGGCTCCGACCTGCATACGACGAAGCGGCTTGCGGTGTTCGGCTTGGCGCCGATGCCGTTATTGGTCTTACTCGGTAGTCGCCTCAGCAACAAAGTGCCGGTAGACTTCTACCAGTGCCACCGCACGAGGCCCGATCGCTGGACCTGGTTCGAGTCCGGCGAACCTGTGCGGTTTGCAACCGGCCAGGTAAGGAAGGGCACGACCGACGCAAAAGCGGTCCTTTTACTGTCGTTGAGCGGCAAGCTTTCGATCGCCGACGTACCCGCGACCATCGGTGACGACGTTCCTGTCTTCGAGATCGCGCTCGACGGCCCTCGTCCGGACACAGGCTTTCTCAATCGGCGCGATGACTTGGAAGAGTTCAGGCGCGCTTATCGGTCCCTGCTCGCGGATCTGCGCGGTCGCCACAGCGGCCGGGTCGAATTGCATTTGCTGCCGGCAGCGCCAGCGCCGGTCGCAATAGCTTGCGGCTACGACCTGTTGCCTAAGGTCGATCCGGATTTGGTCGTCTACGACAACATCAAACCTTTCGGTTTTATTGAACGATTGAAGGTGAAAAATCATGAGCGCTACTGATTATTTAAAGGACTTGCTGGCATCGCAGGCGCTGCCGGAAGGCTGCCCGGAACTCGCGGCACTGGATGCCGTGCGCGACCACGTTGAGCAGTTGATCCTCAACGCCTATCCGGACAGCGTAGTGCGGTTTACGCATGGCGGTTCGAGGGCGAAGGGCACGTTGGTGAAGGAAGACTACGATCTCGACTTGCCGGTGTATTTCGAGAACGAGGATACGGGACCTGGCGATACCCTCGAAGACATCTACGAGAACATCGCAACGCTTCTGGAAGAGCACTACATTGTCAAGCGCAAGCGTTCAGCGCTTCGATTGCGCGACAAGAGAGGGCGCGACCTTCGCGTCGACTTGGTGCCCGGCCGCTTCACGGACAGCACCCGTTCCGACGCCTATATCCACCAGAACGAGGGCGAGAAGGATCGACAGAAGACCAATCTAGAGACGCATATCAGCCACGTTCGCGATAGCGGCTGCACAGATGAAATCCGCCTGACGAAGCTGTGGCGGACGCGCAATGGCGTAGAGATCAAGACTTTCCCGCTTGAGCTCTTGGTCATCGTGGTCCTGTCTGAAGATGGCAGCGGCGATTTGGAAGTCCGCTTCCGGCGCGTCCTTGAAGCGTTCTCGGATCGCATCGATGAACTGCAGATCGAGGACCCGGCAAACCCTTACGGGAACGACCTATCGCACGCGCTGACCGACGATATGCGACGGGCCCTCGCGAAAACGGCGTCCGACACGCTAGCCGCTGTCGACGACTACGGCTGGCAGCACGTATTTGGCGAGGTCGCGCAACGCCAAGCTGCGGCGCCTCGGATTACTGTCTTGCGCTCGGCCGTTGCCGCCACGCCCGTGCTGACGCGGCCCTGGAGCGACGCCGATGACGACGACATGGTTTGAGCGTGACCCGGCGGCCTTGGGTGTTCTGGAAGCAACCCTCCGCGCGCGCTATCCGACGCTGCATGCGTTGGTCACCGAGGGCACGGTGACTGTTCAAGGAACGTACCCGGTTGTTCACGAAGGCCACGTCATCGACCGATATAGCTTGAGCATCGTATTGCCGGCCGACTATCCGCTGTCGTTGCCGACGGTATTCGAGACGGCCGGGCGCATACCAAGGGAGGAAGATCGGCACGTCTTCCCCAAAACGGGTGCTCTCTGTATCGGCGTTCCCGTCGCGTTGTGGATCGCGCTCGGCGGCAACTTCACTATCGACCGAGTGTTGGACGTTCCCGTCCGGAACTACCTAATCGGCAACTGCATGGTCGAGGCTGGCGATACATGGCCGTACGGGGAATGCTCTCATGGGGCCAGCGGTGTACTTGAGTTCTTCGCTGAAACGATTGGGACCGATGATCCCATGAAGGTGGCCGAACTCATTGATGCGCTGATCAAGGGCAAGCAGCGCGGGCACTGGCAATGTCCTTGTGGCAGCGGTGCCATCATCCGCAACTGTCATCGCGAAGCGATCGAGCAACTTCGCTCAGCGCCAACTGAAGTGCTGGCCCACTCCGGCCTCTACATACTGGACTTGGTAAAGAAGAATCGCGCAGCGGCGGCGGCCTGATATGTCCAAGTCGCAATACGGGCGTTGCGAATAGCAGCATCGAATCAGAGGTGGCTATGTCGGAAGAAACTCCGGATCCCGAAGGCGCAACGTTCACGGTTCCGCTGCGCTGGCATCACATGAGCGGAGGGGTCGTCTTTCTCGTTGGAGCGAACAAGCTCGGATGGATCGTGGCTCCCGGCATCAATCCCATGCGCCCGATTACCCTGACCGACGTCAACGCAGCTGTGAAGCTGTTCAAGCCCTATAAGGCCATCCGCGTTCTTGGCCGCACGATCTACCAGCATGCCGACGACTTGCACGATCCCGTCGCCGATCATTTCGTGCTGTCGGCCACGACGGCCGCGCACAAATGCCTTGCCAACAACCAGGAGCACCACTGGAGCGGCGTTTCGACATGCTTTCATTTGGAGGATCGCGGTGCTGAAGGCGTTCTTGCCAGCCGGATCACGTCACAGATTCGAATCTGCACACGCCGCCTTGAACAGCTGTCGAAGGCCTACCGCACCGTACTCTCGATCGTGGGAGCGCCAGACAATCCTGACCAAAAGAGCATCAAGAACGACAAATACGCCCAACACATCGGAACCGAATTCCGATCCTTGTTGAATGAGCTCTACGGGCTCCGCGACGCCATCAGCGCTGCCGCCTATCGCCTGCGCTACGGATTGGACCAGGGCTTCCGGTCGGAACCGTTCCGACGCGCTGTTGTTGGCGATAAGAGCGCGTTGAGCCGCTTGATCGCTCAATCAATGTATGACGCTGACGGCGACAGGCTTATCGACCGGATGTCGCTCTACCGCAGCGTGGCGTTGCATTGCCTTGGCAAGACGCAACCGATCTTCGGAGACGGTTATCAGCAGCTGATGGCGAATGGCCCACTTGGCTATATCCCATACTTGGTCTACCCCCTCTATGACGATATAGAGCGCATGCGTGAGATCGAGCGCGGATCGTCGAAAGGCATTCTCCGGGCCGCTTCGCAAGAGGATGCCAAGCGCTTCCTAAACATTCCCGATCATCTCGACGCGCTGGAATTCAGTTTCGACTGCTACGTTAGGCTCCTGCGGATCGCGGAGCTTTTGGCACAAGAGACCGGTTTGCCGTCGCGGCATCACACCATCACGGATGATGACATCATCGAAGGGACGTTCACCGACGCAGATGGCAATATTACCCGCGTCAAACGGGATGGCACGACGGGTCGCCTCGTCGAATACTAAAGTCAGTTAAAATTGCCTGCGTCCAGCGGATCGACTCCGCCTGCCGCGCTTGCCCCACTCGCCGGCACGGTAGAGATCCCGTCCATGAGGTCTAAAGCACCTTCAACAGCGGACATGTGTGACGGCTCTGTCATGGACGCGTGCTGAGGTTCGATCGATGTCCGCTTGTGGGACAATCCCGCAATGTCGCAAGCGCGGCGATGCCGAGAAAGCAGTCGTCGCTCGGTTGGTCAGGCAAGCATCTCGTGGTCGGCTGTGTCATGTCCGGTTGTCATCCGAACGCGACCCTCGAGTACAAAATCAGTCGGGGCCATGACCTGCCGTCAGCAGGAACCCTTGTTAGCTCGATTGCTACAACGCTAAGCGGTGCGCACACGTAGACGGCGTCGCCGATCTAATTCGCGTAGGCCTGAGGCATCAAACCGTCGATCCGGAAAGCCGGTCAGCGGTTGACGAGCTTCGCCAGTGCACGGTGAGCCAATGGAGCGGGTTGATGCCATTGAGCTCGGCGATTCTAATCAGCGGCGCGATGGTCACACAGTTTGGGGCGCCCTTGTCGCTGGCGGTGTCTTCGCAAGCGCCGCCGGCATAATCTATCGGCACCGGTAAGCTTATGATATACGGACGATTATCGCGCGGTGAGCGCAATATGTGACGAAGCTGACGGCTCGACGAGTATGGCCTTGGAAAGGGCGTGAGGCGGCCTATGGCGGAAGTAGATCTGACAAGAGCCTGCTCGCAGGTAGGACGCTTTCTGTACGAATTCGCGATCGTCGAACACGAGATCAATGAAAGTATCGTTCAGATATTGGGTCTCAAAGGCGACGCTGCCGACGTTGTCGCCCACAGCGTCGACTTCTTTCGCAAGGTCAACATGCTGAGGACAGTGGCCGTTGAACTGGCGCGTGGAGCCGACAAGAAAATGGTCGGCAAGGTTTTCAATAGAATTGCGGAATTGAACCTCGATCGCATCTTGATGGCTCATAGCCCGTTCGAGCCGGCGGCAGACGAAGCCGTGCAATTCAGGCGAACCGTCGCAAAGGACGGCAATGTCAAAAAGCAAGACCCGCTGTGGTCCAAGCAGAAGTTCGAGGACGCCTATAAGCAGATGGGCGAAGTAACGGCGAACCTCAAAAAACTCCGCCCATCGTTGACGATTTCAATTAGCGAGGACGGGAAGACACTGCTGGTAAGTCAGTACATGTATGAGCGGCCATGAGGATTGCTGGACGTTTCTCGTACCCAAGGCACCCTCTTCGGTTGGCTCCGACTCAGTGAATCTGGCATGATGCCGCAGATAGAATGACACCATGGAAAGGCGTCATGGCAGACGAAGACGATGATGATGAGAGCGTACCAGCAGGCAGCTCCGATCAACCAGACTCGAATAGAGGATCAAAGCCGGCGAGCATGTACGTGCGCCACGCTCTTCGGAGGTTGGCTGGACCCGACTGGCAAGCACATTTTGTGAATTCACAGCGGCTCGCCGACCAGCTTCGTGGCATCACAGCCGCAAGTGATCATTTCTCGGCTGCTTCGCAGCTAGCCAGCGAGATGCAGAAGATGACCGCCGCTTCCGATGCGCTCGCGAAGATGGCGCGGTTTGGTTGGCCCAGCGGCGTCAGCGAAGCTCTAATACACGGACTTCGCCCCTATTCCGCTGTCAACGAGGTCCTGAAGCTTCAAGCTACCGGTGGCGCGCTTGAACATCTGAAACAGGTCGGTCTGGAAGCCGGTCAGTTCAGCGCAGCATCCGGGCTCGCGAGAGATATGCAAGCCTCCGGAACGCTTTCGGCTGCAGCCCGCATGGCTCTGCCGTCGTTCGAGTCAGGTATCGCAGCCGAGCTTCGCCGACTGCAAGAAAACATGGCCGTGTTCCGGCCCGATCCAAACCTAGCTCGGATTGCCAGAGATTTCTCGGCCACGCTTGCTCCGTACCAGTCTCAGTTCCAGGCAATTTCGAGGGCCATCGAGTCCGCGACAGCAGCTCTGCGCCCGCAAGGCGAGATGCTGCTACGGTTGGCCGAAGAGGAGCGTGTCGCCCAGTTTATCCTGGAGCTGGGCTTTGTTCCCCATGGAGAACTCTGGGAGCACATAGCCGAGATTGGGCGACCCGACGGCGCCGACCTCGCTGATTTCTCGGAACGGCTAATCGGCGAGATCTGGCCTGAGCTTGCCAAGAAACTTGCTCTCGAAATTCCCAACTGCATGAACGATGCGAAGCTTCACGCGATATATTCGCAGATGCTTGCCGCCCACGAGGCTGGATTGAACGAGATGGTTTTGAACAGCGTGCCCACGGTACTGGAGCGTGCGGTGAGCCTCGCGCGCGGGCCGGGCGAGAAAATGCGGACTTTTGAATGGCTGGAAACGGAAGTCTCGGAGCTTCCCATTAATCTGGCTGGCGGCTATCGCGGCTACCGCGTCTGGACGATCCTCATCGACCATACCTTTGCAGGATGTTGGACCGACGCTGATGCAGACGCGAGCAAGTACCCGAACAGGCACGCCACGGCTCACGGCAAAGGTACCCGCGCGGCGAGCAGAGTGGACAGTCTCAACGCGATCCTGCTCACCCACTTCGTGATCACGACGGCAAAAGCCGTTCGAGACTACAAGGGTGCCGAGGCAGCCTGACCAAGGTCGATGCCATCCCTGGAGGCGATACACTTCCTCATCAAAGCGCTGCCGCGCGTCGCTTCCGAGATGGCATTACGCGTGCTCGCCTAGCCAGAAGTGGCGGCTGAACGCTCTGGGTCATCATGATCCGTCCGTGCAGGCGGTGCCACTCGTCATACTGCCCTTGAGGCTGCCGACCGGCGAACAAACTGATCCCGTCGTCGTGGAGCCGAGTTTTCTCACCTCAAACCCGTAGAGCCACTTCTTGTTTGAGATCGGCCGGCATGTCCGATTTGCCCTCCCCAACGGACATCGACCGGCGCAATCGATCAACTCTTATGACTACATTCGCCCACGGTAGAGAAAAGACTCTGACTCTGCCTATCTAAGTTCGAATCCTAGTCCCCCAGCCAACAAAATCACATACTTATCGAACTTCGAGATCGCACGAGTATCGCCCGGCGTACGGCGAGCGTACCCGTTCAAGCATGCGTGAAAGGCGCGCATCGGAGTAAGCTGTCGTAATCTGAGTGCATCCGGCACAAAGTCGACAGGACTGTCGAGCTTGATAAAGGATAGAATTTGAGCATCACCGTCCACACGCTCGACGCCCGCGACAACGTCATGCTTGAAGTGATGCGCGACCACTTCAAGTTGTCGCCCCACGTGATGCACCGGCAAATTCAGGAGGTCGCACACGCCACGTCGGCACTTTTGAGAAAGAAGGGCATCGATTACGGAGCCTTGCGGTCCGCCCTCGTGCCGCAACAAGACCGCCACGAGATGGCGCTGCTCTTCAACATCGATTTCAAGGCTTCGGGCTCGTACAGCTACCCCGTTCACCAACGGCTCCTGCGCCTTTTCAATCGTCAAAGCAGCCACTCTCTCCTCCATGGCGACATCACTGACAAGGGCTGGGGAGCATTCGAGGAGGCGGCCCGGAATCTGGTGCGCGTAGGACAGCGCCGGTTCGAGAGCCCGATGCTCTACGCGGTCTACGTCAACAACCTAACCGACCAGATGCTGGCCGACATCCACCGGGGGATGGGGGATTACCCTCTCTATATCGGCTACGTGGACACGACCTACGGCTCGATGTTCAAGGCTTTGCTCTCGACGCAATTGGTCCATGCCTACATCCAGCACCGGGGTATGACCCTCGGCCAGCACGAGGACGACCGCCACGAGAACGAGGACGTTGACCTCGTTGGGTTAGGCCTGGACGAGGGCGGCTACAAGATGCGTAGCGTGCCAGGCATGAACTTCATGCTGCTGCTTAGCTACAAGATCGAGCGGCCCGTTGTGGGGGGCTACGAGACGGATACCGAGTTTTCGCTCAACGCCATCAGCCCGATCGCCCTGCCGCTGGAGAGCTGCGAAATCGAGATCGATCCGCGAAAGTTCGAGTACCTTTCGCGCGAGAAGGCGAAGAGCCTGCAAGGGCTGGGTCTCCTCGACAGCCACATGGACCAGCTCAAGGTGATGGTCCAGGAGCGTATCAGTGGCAACTACATCTACAGCATGACCCAAGACGACACCCACGGCGTCAGCCGCTTCAACATCATGATCGAAGCGAGGCCAGCGGATACGGGGCGGTGGTTTCGAGCGATGGTGGGCCTGGAATACAAGCCCGAGGAAAGGCGCTTACGGCTCATCACCTTGATGTAGTTGAGAGACGGACTGATGCCGCACGCGTCCCTCAGCTAGATCGGGTGCAAGCGAAGCGGCACCTTTTTGGCAAGCTGACGAGGACGACGCCAGACATGTCGGTGCTCGGCAATGGGTTGAGTTACCCTCAGAAAATGCCGAAATATCGGGCTCAACCAGTCAATATCCTTTGCCAATTTGAACGAACAACGCCAAACTTTCGGGGGAGAAAAGTTCAACATGGCGAATGCTGACCAACTGAGAGCGTTACTGAAGGCTTACGCCCACGGCGACGAGGCTCAGTTTCAATCTGTCGCCATGCAGATTGCCGCCAACGAAGCGCGTGCCGGCCATGGCAAGCTTGCCGAAGAGCTTCGCAACCTTATCGACACGGCGAAGGTGCGCGTCCCTCAAGCGGGACCGACACCCATCCCGATCGCCAAGCCGCGCGGAGAAGTCGCCGATCTTTTGACGGTGACATACCCGAATGTTCGATTGGCCGACATGGTGCTGTCTGACGTCACCCGCACCATTCTCGGTCGTGTTCTCAAGGAACATAAGAACATCCGTGAAATTCGCGGCAACGGCTTGGCGCCACGTAAGCGCCTTTTGTTGCTGGGTCCGCCCGGCACGGGCAAGACATTGACGGCGTCGGCTATGGCCGGCGAGCTTGGCCTTCCGCTCTTCGTCGTTAGGCTAGACCGTCTCATTACGAGATACATGGGCGAGACCGCCGCAAAGCTCAGGCTGGTTTTTGATGCCATCGCGCAGACGCGTGCGGTCTATTTGTTCGATGAGTTCGACAGCATCGGCTCTGAGCGAGGGCTAACCAACGACGTCGGCGAAATTCGCCGCGTCGTGAACAGCTTTCTGCAGATGGTCGAACAAGACACGTCAGATAGTCTGATTATCGCCGCAACGAACCACGCAAACATACTCGACAGGGCTCTATTTCGTCGCTTCGACGACATCATTCATTACGACTTGCCGACGACAAAACAGCTGGCCGACGCGCTTAAGTTCAAGCTGAGCGGGTTTAAGTCCGGGCGGATGCCTTGGATGCAACTCGCAAAGAGCGCCACCGGCCTGAGCTACGGCGACATCACGCGCGCCACCGAAGATGCCGTCAAGCACGCCATCATCGAACGTCGAGCCGTCACCAAAGATGACCTCGCAAACGCAATTGCCGAGCGCAAGTCGGCGACTCGTCCTGCGAGGGTCAAGCGCGTACGGAAGTAAGCAACCGTGCCGCGATATCCTCATATCATTGTTCCGACAGCTCCTGACGATGTGCGCTTCACCTCGACGCGCAGCGGCCGGGACAACCTGGTCAATCCGCCGCGCAACCGCGGGCAGCATGCCGGACACTTGATCCAATCATTTCAGAACGCGCGTGGTCAGCAGCCCGCACCGCGGCAGATCGGCAATGGCTTTTACACGGCCACGGATATCGTCCTGACATTCGAGAGCGAACCTGGATTCGAGCTCGCCTTCGAAAGCCTAGAGATGTCCCGAAGCGGCATTGAGCTGCTGTCCGTGGTGGCCGATGGGCAGGGCCGCGAACAGGCCACGGTGCGGATACCTGAGAACAAGCTGCCCGTGTTCCTGCGCAAGCTGGAAGCCTACCGCGACAACGATCCCAATGCCCCGCTCGCTGACGGAGCGAGGCCCAAGCGGGACAACCGTCGCCTAGCCGAGAGCATCTCGAATATCAGGCGAGCGACACTGCGGCAGTTCTGGACCGACGATGCTGCGGCCTATCCCGCACCTGGCCAGGTCATCACGTGGGAAGTCTGGCTGCAGCGCGCTCGTGAAGAACAGCCAGAACCTGAAGATGTCATTGCCGCTGCTCAAGCCGACTTCGGCTACGAAGTGATTTCGGAACCGCTCACATTCGTCGATCGAACAGTCATTCTGGTTCGCGGCACACCCGAACAGCTTTCGCTCGGCACGGACTTCCTCGGCGTCATTGCCGAGCTGCGGAAGGCGAAGGTAACGGCAGGCTTCTTTGATGGCCTCCCGGCGGCCGACCAGCATGACTGGATCGCTAACCTGGCGGGCCGTACTACGCCGGCCAACAATGACGCTCCGTTCGTGGGTCTGCTGGATACGGGCGTAAATCGAGGGCATCCGTTGCTTGCCCCGATCATCAACGACGCGGACCTTCATACTTACAGGCCGCAATGGGGTGTCAACGACACCGGCCAACATGGCACCGCGATGGCCGGCCTCGCGCTGTTCGGCGATCTGACGCCTCTGCTGGAGGGCAATCAGGACGTCGAGCTTGGTCACCGGTTGCAGTCCGTGAAGCTGATCCATGATCCGGACCCACATCGGCCGGAACTCTACGGTGCGGTCACTAAAGAGGCGGTGACCCGCCTCGAAGTCGTGCCAGCCGGCAAACCGGTCTACTGCATGGCGATTACCTCCGATGGCAGCGACCGCGGTCGTCCATCATCGTGGTCATCGGCCGTTGATGAGCTGGCGATGGGTGATGACACCGAGAGCACGCGGCTCGTCATCCTTGCCGCCGGCAACACGGCTTTCCAGAACCGAACGAATTACCCTGCCGATAACGAGACAGCATCTATACAGGACCCCGCGCAGGCGTGGAATGCCGTGACGGTCGGTGCTTTCACAGACATGACGGCCTTTGATGAGAACGAATACCCCGGCCATGCCTGCCTGGCGGCGGCCGGGGATCTCGGACCGTCGAGCACGACATCGCTCGTGTGGCCGCGGGACGCACGCTGGCCGTTCAAGCCAGACATCGTCATGGAGGGCGGCAATATGGCCCGCCCGGCGCCAGGCGTCGCACCGGAATACATCCCGGACCTTTCGCTGCTATCAACAAACGACCGGTTCAACGTCGGCCAGCGCCCGCTGACAACGATGCACGACACGAGTGCGGCGTCGGCACTTGCTGCGCGCCTGGCTGCATCGCTGCTGGCTCAGTATCCCAACTTCACACCCGAGACCGTTCGCGGGCTCTTCATCCATTCGGCACGGTGGACACCGGCAATGCTGGCGAGGGCCAATAACGTCCAGGTCAACCTCCTGCGCACGTTTGGTTACGGTTCACCGGATGTGCGGGAGCTGTTCTCAAGTGCGAACAACGTGCTGACACTAATCGCGCAGTCGACGTTGCAGCCGTTTTTCAAGGACGGAGCGAACGGCATCAAGACCAACAGGATGAACGTCCACGCGCTGCCATGGCCGCGGCAGGCGTTGCAGGCTCTGCCCGTCAACACGCAGGTGAAACTGCGCGTGACGCTCTCGTATTTCGTCGAGCCAAGTCCCGGCGAGCGGGGCTGGGACAAGAAGTACGGCTATGCCTCCCACGGGCTGCGGTTCGCCGTTCAACGCCCTACGGAAACACTCGCGGCTTTCAGGACGCGCATCAACCGATTTGGACGCGAGGGAGAGCCGGAAGCGCCCCAAGGCGAAGCAGGCACCTGGTTATTTGGAGCGCTCACGCCAACAAATGGCAGCGTCCACACCAACGTCTGGACTGGCACCGCGGCGGAGCTAGCCAACCGGTCACACATCGCGATCTACCCCACGATGGGCTGGTGGAAGACCCGTCCCGGAGAAGAGCGTTTTGAACGCTCTGTACGGTATTCGTTGGTCGTGACGATCGAGACGCCCGATGTGAATACGGATATCTACACGCCGGTTGCCGTACAGGTCGGGATCGCGGCACCCGTGGCAATTGAAATTCAGGTTTGATACCCACCGATGGTATCTCACTAGTCAAATTCAGGACTGCCTTGAATACGCCGGAGAGTCGATCGCGACGATGATCGAAAACGTCCCGACGAGCGATGATCTCAACCGAGCTGCGCTGCGCCTATATTTCACCGCGTGGACAAGCTTGATCACGATCGCAACTGACTTCGACCAGGTCTATCCAGACGACGAGGACTGGACAGAAGAGAAAGCCGAATACCTGCGAGGCTGTCAGTCGGACATGCAGTCGTGCTGCACTCTGATCCAGCAATCGAATGAACTCGCGCTCAAAGCTAGAGTGGCAGAAGTAAGCCCCTATCTTCTGCTTTTCCGCAACGACCGAAAGCTCAGTATCAAACCCGAGAAACTGGACTTCTCAGATCTGCGCACCCTCGACGCAACTGATCTCCCAGGCGCCGTCAACTCCTTCTGCTCTCCACCGCTCAGCGACGAATTTATCACCGACTACAACGACGTCAGAAAGCTACGGAACAAGATCGTCCATCTCGGCTCTGTCGATCGAGAGTTCGATCCCGATGCGTTGCTGAAGATCATGGTGCGGCAATTCATCGAGTTATGGCCTGGTCGTGGCTGGCTCGCGGAGCGCTACAAATTTGCCCAGGGCAGTCGCTATGCGGCGTTTCACGACGGGAAATACAGCTCTGCCGAGGGTGACGTCTACCATCAGCTTTACGATACGATTCAGCACTTCACGAAGTCGGAGTTCAAAAGACTATTCGGCGCTGAGAAGAACGCGCGCAGATACCTCTGTCCGACCTGCTACCACAGCAGCGAAGCGGCCAATGCCGGTATGGACACGTCAGAATGCCTGACCGCGTTTCTGGTGCCAGACAAGAACCTCGTGCGGTGCGCCATGTGCGAGAACACCTTTCCCGTGCTCAGGGAGAAGTGTGGCAGTGACGACTGCAAGGGAAATGTGCTGGCGGACGGAGCGGAAGACATCAAGGGCATGTGTCTGACGTGTAGCGTCTACTAGATCGGCGGCTCAGGCGACTTTGCTTTGGAACGTCCTGCCTGCCATTTCTGCCCAGATTTCGCCGTCGACCTCACTGCTCAACTCTTTCAGCCTTCCATCGACCAACGAACGTAGCGTGCCGTCGTCTGCGGGTCGGCATGCCCCAGCGGTCCGCCGATCATTGGCAGCGATGCTCCGGCGTCCGCCGCATGGGTGTGTCCGAAACGTATGCCGTTATGGAGATGAGGGCGAAACGCACTACTTAGCGCTGTCGCCCCTCCCACTTCGGTTTGATCTCGCGTGGGCCAAAAACGTTGCTGAAGAGGACGGCTTGTCTGCCATTCACACTGATATGGTCGGCCCGCGTAATGGGTGATGTATCGGCGTAGCGCTCGATTAGGGCCGTGTCCGGTGTGTTTCTGGCAAAGACGGCTTGATAGCCAAATCGCACGATGAGCTTGTTTATGTGAGCGACCATATCGACATCTTCGAGATCAGCCGACGATAGGCCTTCACTGGCAAAGCGTGGCTGGTCCCATGAGGTCCCATAGAGCAACATCGTGGGCGATACCGGCATGAGCAAGACGACATGCCCATCATTCTTCAACGCGTAGGGCTGCAGTTCGTCGTCCGGCACCGCCGGATCGAAGTAGACAACCGGATTATCGCTGGTGAGGAATTCTATGTCCGTTTTGTTGTGAAGGACGCCTAGTCCCACCCTATCCAGTACCGTTCCCGTCGCTTGTAGGATTTGGACCATCGCATGAATTGACTGATGGGGGTCAATGGAAACCACGACGTGATCGAGAAGGTTTTCCATGCCCGGCGGAAGAGGAGGAAGTTTCTCATCCACTTGCATCTGCCGAGTTGTCGCTAGGACTGAGTTTGCGAGCATCTTCTCGGCTGCATCCCGCGCTGCTGGCACGCGAGCCCGCTGCAAGGCGATGAATGCAAAGAGGTCCTCCAATTCGTCGTTCGGTAGATCGCCCTCAACCAGGCGATTGACGATTGGAGGCCACTTGGTCTCGAGTTCTGAGAAGGTGTCTTCGATCCGGTTGGTATCGCGCCCGCCGTCGGGTGTTGGTTGGGCATAGTAGTATTTTTCGAACGCTACGCCGTCCGGCGCCGATTTGAACGGCCGCTTCGGCTCTTCCTTTCGATAAGCGTGCAGCTTTCCGTCATCGCCGCAGAACGCTTTCAGGTACGACACTGGGACGTAGTGGTGCTTCTTCTTGATTGCATTCATGGGCAAGCCTCCACGCAGTCTCGTTACCAGCCGTATCAGATTCGAAAGATCGCACGTCTCGACTATGCCGAACCGCACCGCTAATAGACGGTCCGGGAACAGAATATTGCAAATTTGGAGGGCGGTATGGCGTCGCTGGAAGAGTTGCGCGTTTGGGAACGGGAGGCTCACAGCTACTGCATCGATAGCCTGATGGCTGTGGACGAGATGCCCGGCTTGCATGCCGACGATTCCGATCGGGGATGTCTTGAGACGTTGAGGGAAGCACAGGATGAAGCGCTTCAAGCAGGGCGAAAGGTACGCGCGCTACAAGAGCGAAAAGCAGCACTCGAAGGACCGTTCGGCGAGTTCGGGCGACGAGAGGGACTTGGTTTGGCCCGTAACGGATCGATAGGTCCTACAGCCCTATAGAGAGAGAATTCCGAAACGGTATTCAGGTTGCGCGCATGCACTGTTTCTGCGGAACCGAAGTAGTCAACGACTACGTCGGCTCCTTTCTTCTAATTCGACAGCGTTATTGGCAGCAGACAACGTCCGCCATGGGTCATTGGTGACCGTTCGCTCGCGTGTTGATGTCCGCTGGTCAACCGCATGCGGACCTGAGCTGACGATGCAGCAAGTGCAACCGTGAAAACACGGCGATGTCGGCTCTCGGGACTTTGCAGTCTAAATGCTCGCTTCTCCCGGCCGGAGCGACGCAGATCTGCTTACTCGTGAGCATCTTCCTACGTTTTGCTTAGAACTCCCCATCGTTCCCACGTATTGCAGCGTTTCCTCATTCACTCAGCATCAGCCTCTCCAGCATTATGGTCTTACACGATAGCCGACGCATCGGTGGCGCCGGAGCGGTGAACCGAAGATACTACCTGTGTATCAAGCTGTGCATCAAGATCGACGACCCGACACTGTCTCATCCGATCTGGGGCGCCTTGATCGAGGATGACGAAGAAGGTGTTGCGCGCCTTCTCAGGCGTCGGGACAGAAAGGAAGAAGCTTAGCGGGCTCATACACCAGATCGACAAGTGGCGATCTCACGTGAATGGCGATCCAGAACCGGATCGTTTCACGCTTGCCCGAGGTCTCCGCTCTGCGGTGCTGAATTAGGGAGGTACTTTTCATGACGCTGGCGGCGTCGGGTTTGCCAGCGAGGAGCCCTTCAGAACCTCCTCCCAATTGGCAAGCTCATCGAAGATCTGGTTCGATCTTTTTCCTGAGAGGTCCACCAGTTTTACGGTCTGTTTAGACCATTGATGATATTGACTTATTTTCAGGCTACTTCATGTCAGCAACGGCGCCTCTAAGTTGGCT
>JRYH01004025.1_pt1 | contig 24353 bp, 24 predicted proteins | sample 235351 | NCBI WGS metagenome assembly JRYH01 (sample SAMN03074221, study PRJNA261480) | activated sludge metagenome | biome: Wastewater Treatment Plant; feature: Wastewater; material: Activated sludge; isolation source: activated biomass of a wastewater treatment plant treating wastewater... ...
CCGAGGCCGGAGCCGCCGTACTCCTCGGGAATCATCGCCGACAGCCAGCCGGCGCCGATCAGCGCGTCGACGAAGGCTTCGGGGTAGCCGCGCTGCTCGTCGATCTTGCGGAAGTATTCATCGGGAAACTCCGCGCACAGGCTGCGGACGGCGTCGCGGATGTCCTGGTGCTGGTCGGGGGCGTTCAGAGTGGACATGCTTGTCTCCTGTGGTGGTAAGCGGGGAAATCGCGGCCAAGGCGCGCCCCTGCGCTTCGTTGCCGAAGCGCATCGGTCGGTGAAGCGGAAGTGGAAGAGAAGCGGCTTACTCGAAGCCGACGACGGCCTTCATCGTCAGGCGCCCGTTCTCGTCGGTCCACAATTCGGCCGAATCCGGCCCGGTGATGCGGCCGCAGACGTCGAAGCGGTGGATGTCGAACAGCGGCCCGACGGCGCGGAACGAGAAGCGGGTGATGCGCTTGTCCGGGTGGGCCTGGCGGAAGGCTTCGAGCAGCAGCGTGGCAATCAGCGGGCCATGCACGATCAGGCCCGGATAGCCCTCGACCTGGGTCACGTAGGGATGGTCGTAGTGGATGCGGTGGCCGTTGAAGGTCAGCGCCGAATAGCGGAACAGCAGCACCGGGTCGGGATCGATGCTGCGGCGGAAGTCGGCCTGCGCCGGCACCGCCTCGCCCGCCAGCTTGCCGCCGCCGGGCGAGGCGTTGCGATAGACGATGTCGTGCTCTTCGACCAGCGCGGCGGCGGACGCAGCACGCCGCGCGGCGGCTGCCACGCCAACACCACCCGCGAGCTGGTCGAGGACATCGAGCGCCTGCGCCTGCACCTTGGGATCGAGCGCTGGCTGGTGTTCGGCGGTTCGTGGGGGGCGGCGCTCGCGGTGGCCTGGTGCGGCGCCAACCCCGACCGCTGCCTGGGCGCAATCCTGCGCGGCAGCTTCCTCACCGGGCAGGCCGACCTCGACTGGTTCTTCGGCCCCGAGGGCGCGGGCGCGATCTGCACCGAGGCCTGGTCCACGCTGTGCGCTGCGGTACCGGAAGCGGCCGAGGGCCGGGCGCTCGCCGCGCTGTGCGCCGCGCTCGCCGGCACCGATACGCGCGCGGCCGCCCGTGCCGCGCAGGCCTGGGCGGTTTGGGAGGAGGCAGTGATCGCCCCCGCGCGACCGGCGCCGCCCGCCCGTGACGCCGAGGCGCTGGGGGCGCTGATCGACAAATATCGCGTACAGGCACACTACCTCGCCCATCGCTGCTTCCTCGGCGAGGACGCCGTGCTCGAGGCCGCGCGCCGCATGGCCGGCATTCCCACCGCCCTCCTCCACGGCCGGCTCGACCTCGTGTGCCGCGCCCGCAATGCCCAGCGCCTGCACCAGGCGCTGCCCGGGAGCCGGCTGCGCCTGATCGACGGCGCCGGCCACAACCCCTTCGAGCCGGAAATGGCGCGCGCGCTGATGGGGGCCCTGGAACACTTCGCCCTCCAGGGCGACTTCAGGCGCTGGCCGGCGGGCTGAACGCCTGCCGCCGCTCATCCGCGCCGCATGCGGTCGCGGACCCCGGACTCATGATTTTCTCGAGCCGGCGCTCGGGTTTGCGTTGAGGCGGGCACCCCGGGTGGTCGGCGAGAATGCCGGGCACACCACGCATCGCACAGGAGCACGTCCGTGAGAGCCAAGCAACGCACCGTCCCCCTCGCCCCCCCTGACACCCCGCGCGCCGGCGCGCTCGCGCAGTTGCTGCGCTTCGGCGTTCCGGGCGCGCTGGCCGGCTTCGCCTGCATCGCCGGCGCGCAGGACGCGGCGACCGACGGCCAGGCCGCGGTGGCGCTCAATCCGGTCGTGGTGACCGGCAGTCCGGTGGCGACCGAGAGCTTCGACCTGCCCTACTCGGTCGATTCGGTGGACATGCGCGCCAACCAGGCGGGCAATCTCGGCGTCAATGCCTCGGAGGCGCTCGCCGGGGTGCCGGGCCTGGTGATCCAGAACCGCCAGAACTACGCCCAGGACCTGCAGATCTCGATCCGCGGCTTCGGCGCGCGCGCGGCCTTCGGCGTGCGCGGGGTGAAGCTGATCGCCGACGGCATCCCCGCCACCAATCCGGATGGCCAGGGCCAGGCCGCCACCTTCAACCTCGACACCGCCGAGCGCATCGAAGTGCTGCGCGGCCCCTTCGCCACGGTGTATGGCAACCATGCCGGCGGCGTCATCCAGTTGTTCTCGCGCGACGGCAAGGGCGCGCCGCGCATCCGCGGCAGCGTGTACGCCGGCGAGCACGGCACCTACAAGATCGGCATCGGCGCGGAAGGCGAAAAGAACGGTGTCGGTTTCGTGCTCGACGCCTCGCGCTTCGAGACCGACGGCGAACGCCGCTACAGCGCCGCGCGCCGCGACCAGAGCTTCGCCAAGATCACGCTGGCGCCGGATGAGGACAGCAAGCTGACGCTACTGTTCAGCAGCCTGCACCAGCCCGACACCGAGGACCCGCTCGGCGTCACCTGGAACACCTACAAGCGCGACGCGCGGGGCGTCGAGCCGATCGCGCTGCAGTACAAGACCCGCAAGTCGATCGACCACCTGCAGGGCGGCGCGGTGTACGAACGCCGCTTCGGCGAGGACCGGCTGCAGGTCCAGGCTTACGCGGGACAACGCAGCGTCACCCAGTACCAGTCGATTCCCGTCGCCGCGCAGGCCAATCCCCGCCACGCCGGCGGCGTGGTCGATTTCGACCGCGAGTTCCACGGCATCGGCGCGCGCTGGATCATGCAGCGCGGGAACGGCGCCGGCAAACTGACCCTGACCACCGGCGTGGACTACGATCGCGCCGAGGACGACCGCCAGGGCTACGAGAACTTCGTCGGCAGCACTTTCGGCGTCAAGGGCCGGCTGCGGCGCGACGAGACCAACACCGTCACCAGTACCGACCCCTACGTGCAAGCCACCTGGCAGCAGGGCGGCTGGGACTGGTCGCTCGGCGTGCGCCACAGCAACGTGCGCTTCGAGGTGGACGACGATTACATCGTAGGCCCGAACGGCGACGACAGCGGCTCGGTGCGCTACCGCAAGACCACGCCGGCCGTCGGTGTGCTGTGGCGCGCCACCCCACTGCTGAATTTCTATGCCAGTTTCGGCACCGGCTTCGAAACGCCGACGCTGGGCGAGATCGCCTACTCGAACTCCGGCGGCTTCAACCTCGGCCTGAAACCCTCGACCAGCCGCCAGTTCGAACTCGGCCTGAAGGCCTATGTCGGCGAGCGCACACGGCTCAATCTCGCCGCCTTCCAGATCAAGACCTGGGACGAAATCGTCAGCGCGGGCGCCATCGGCGGCCGCACCTCGTACAGGAACGCCAGCAAGACCCTGCGCGAGGGCCTGGAACTCGCGGTCGAGACCGAATTCACCGACAGGCTCAGCGCCCGCGGCGCACTGACGGTGATGCGCGCGATCTACGACGAATCCTTCAACACCGTCGACAGCGGCAACCGGATTCCGGGCGTACCCAGGGTTTCGGCCTGGGGCGAGCTGGCGTGGAAGCCGATGGCCGGACTCAGCACCGCGCTGGAAGCGGTGCATCGCAGCGCGGTCGAGGTCAACGACAGCAACACCGGCAAGGCTGCGCCGTCCTACACGCTGCTCAACCTGCGCCTGGTCGCGGAACAGCAATCCGGCCCCTGGACCTTCAGCCAGCTGCTGAGGCTGGACAACGTCTTCGACCGCAAGCACATCGCCTCGGTCATCGTCGGCGATGGCAACGGCCGCTTCTACGAACCCGGCCCGGGCAGAAATGTGTATGGTGGCGTACAGGCCAGCTACCGCTTCTGAACCCGAGTGAACACGACACGATTACTGCACCCCCGGTACCGGGATCTGCTCCGCCGCGGTACCGGGTTCTTTTTCGCCCTTTTCCTTGCCCTGCAGGCCGGCACGGCCGCGGCAGAGGCTGGTATCGTCACGCGGGAAATCGCCGGTGCCGAATTCGAGGACGTCGCCTTCGCACTCGTCGATGCGATCGCCGCCGAAGGCATCACGCCGCCGACGGTCAGCCAATTCGGCGACATGCTGCAGCGCACCGCGCCGGATCTCGGCCATTCGCCCGCGCTCTTCGACCAGGCCCGCATCTACACTTTCTGCAGCGCCAGCGCCGCCGCGCGCCTGAGCGCCGAATCGCCCCACCACATCGCCCTGTGCCCGCTGTCGATCGCGGTCTATCGGATCGCGGCCGACTCGCCGGAGGTCCATCTCGGCTACCGCCGCAGCGCGTCGACGGCGGGTGGTGTGGCGGTCGATGCCCTGCTCGAGCGCATCGTGGATCGCACCGCCGAGTCGCTGCGCTGACGCCACGCAGCGTCGATGGGTTTCGCCTGCGGCGCGACCTGCGCGGCCCGGCCCATCCGGCATTTGACGCGCAAGACGTCTCCACGCCCGACGCGAAAACCTCAACATTGCGGCGGTTAGAATGGAAGCCGCCCTGTGACCCGCCGGAGCCCACCGATGCCGAACGCCGCCCGCCGCAATCCTCTTCACTGGCTGTCCTGCCTGCTGCTGTGCGTACTGACGCTGGCCGGTTGCGCCAGCCTGGCCCACCGCGAGCCGGTGCGCATCAACGTCGTCGGCCTCGAGCCGCTGGCGGGGCAGGGCATGGAGATGCGTTTCACGCTGAAGCTGCGGGTGCAGAACCCGAACGACGCCGCGATCGACTTCGACGGTCTGGCGCTGGAGCTCGATCTCGACGGCAAGGCCTTCGCCACCGGCGTCAGCGACCAGCGCGGCACCGTGCCGCGCTTCGGCGAAACGGTGGTCAGCGTGCCGGTGAGCGTGTCGACTTCCGCGGTGCTGCGCCAGGCCCTCGGCATGATCGAGGGCCGCTCGATGACCGATGGCGTGCCCTACACCCTGCGCGGCCGGCTGGCCGGCGGCGTGCTGGGCAGCGTGCGCTTCTCGGACGAAGGCCGGCTGAACCTGCCCGACAGACTCAGGGCGCCGCGCTGAACGCCACGCGCCGCCCCCTGTCCATCCGCCTGCACTGCTTCCGGCCCTCCGAGCATGAATACCGCACCCTTCTTCGCCCCCGCCCTGTTCGACGATGCCGCCGCCGCCCTCGACCGCGTGCGCGAGATCCACGCTGCCAGCAGCCGCCACCTGCGCGATGCGCTGCAGCGCTATGTCGCCGGCGAGGACATCGGCCAGCATGTGCGCGCCTGCTATCCGCTGGTACGGATCCGCAGCAACACCGTGGCGCGGGCGGATTCGCGCCTGTCCTACGGCTTCGTCGCCGGCCCCGGCGTGTATGAAACGACGCTGACGCGGCCCGACCTGTTCGCCGACTATTACTTCGAGCAGTTCAGCCTGCTGCTGCGCAACCACCAGATGCCGCTGGAAGTCGGCACCAGCACGCAGCCGATCCCGGTGCATTTCGCCCTCGCCGAAGATGACCATCTCGAAGGCCAGCTCGGCCCCGACCGCCGCCTGCTGCTGCGCGACCGTTTCGACCTGCCGGACCTGGGCGCGATGGACGACGGCATCGCCAACGGCACGTTCGAGCCCGGCCCCGGCGAACCGCATCCGCTGGCGCTGTTCACCGCAGCGCGGGTGGATTACTCGCTGCACCGCCTGCGCCACTACACCGGCACGCGGCCCGAGCACTTCCAGAACTTCATCCTGTTCACCAACTACCAGTTCTACATCGACGAATTCATCGAGCTCGGCCGCGAGCTGATGGCCGATGCCGCCTCCGGCCACAGCTACGAAGCCTTCGTCGAGCCAGGCGAGGTGGTCACCCGCCGCCGCGGCCTGCCGCCCGGCGAGCGCGACGCGCTCGGTGCCGCGCCGCCGCGCCTGCCGCAGATGCCGGCCTACCATCTGATGCGCGCCGACCGCAGCGGCATCACGATGGTGAACATCGGCGTCGGCCCGTCCAACGCCAAGACCATCACCGACCACATCGCCGTGCTGCGGCCCCACGCCTGGCTGATGCTCGGCCACTGCGCCGGCCTGCGCAACAGCCAGCAACTCGGCGACTACGTGCTGGCCCACGGCTACATGCGCGAAGACCACGTACTCGACGAGGAGCTGCCGCTGTGGGTGCCGATCCCGGCGCTGGCCGAAGTGCAGCTCGCGCTGGAAGCGGCGGTGGAGGAAATCACCCGCTTGTCCGGCTACGAACTGAAGCACGTGCTGCGCACCGGCACCGTCGCCAGCACCGACAACCGCAACTGGGAGCTGCTGCCCTCGCGCGGCATGGACAGCAGCCCGGAACGGCGCTTCAGCCAGAGCCGCGCGGTGGCGCTGGACATGGAGTCCGCCACCATCGCCGCCAACGGCTTCCGCTTCCGCGTACCCTACGGCACCCTGCTGTGCATCAGCGACAAACCGCTGCACGGCGAGATCAAGCTGCCGGGCATGGCCAACCAGTTCTACCGCGAACGCGTCGACCAGCACCTGCGCATCGGCATCCGCGCGCTGGAACGCCTGCGCGAGCAGGGCATCGACCGCCTGCACAGCCGCAAGCTGCGCAGCTTCGCCGAAGTGGCCTTCCAGTGACGTTTTCCGGCGGGCACCTCCCGGCAAGGCCCGCAAGCCGCCCATCACGAAAGGTGACAATTCCCGGCACTTGCGGCATGATTATTTTTCTTCAAACAAATCAAGGGCCAGGCGGGGCCGATAAAAACGGCTCCGCGCTATGAGTCAGCACTCCCTGTCGAACTCCGTTCCGCCCCCTTCCGAGCCGCCTCGCGCCGAGGATGAATCCTCGGCCGACGGCGACTCGACCGGGCGATCTTGCCCCGATCCAGCATCGCCAGCCACGGCCACCCACCGGTCGCCGTTGCGCGTCCCGCCGTATCCGGCCCGTCGGACGCACGCCCTCTCCCTGATGCAGGCCCCGCTCGCATGTCCTGCGCTGCGTGCCGCGCCGCGTGCCGAATTCCGCGCTGATTCCGGCGCCGGAATCGCTCCCCCAATGCCGTCGCTCACTGCATCCGCCCCGGCGCGGATGCACCCGCACGCCTGAACGCCGTACCGAACACTTCAATGGAAATATTCGTCCTCATCGCCCTCATCCTGCTCAACGGCATCTTCGCCATGTCGGAGATCGCGCTCGTCACCGCTCGCCGCGCGCGGCTGGCCAAGCTCGCCGAAGAGGGTGACAACGCCGCCGCCGTCGCCGTCAAGCTCGGCGAGGAGCCGACCCGCTTCCTGTCGACGATCCAGATCGGCATCACCTCGATCGGCATCCTCAACGGCATCGTCGGCGAAGCCGCGCTGGCCGGCCCGCTGGCCAGTTGGCTGCAGACGCTCGGCGTGGAACAGCGCACCAGCGAGATCGGCTCGACGGTGCTGGTGGTGGTGGTCATCACCTACGTGTCGATCGTGATCGGCGAACTGGTGCCCAAGCGCATCGGCCAGATCAACCCGGAAGGCATCGCCCGCCTGGTCGCGCGGCCGATGAACATGCTGGCGATCATCTCGCGCCCCTTCGTGCATCTGCTGTCGAACTCGACCGCGCTGCTGCTGCGCCTGATGGGCCAGCGCGAGATCAACGGCCCGAGCGTGACCGAGGAGGAAATCCGCGCGATGCTCGACGAAGGCTCGGAAGCCGGCATCATCGAGAAGAGCGAGCACGAGATGGTGCGCAACGTGTTCCGCCTCGACGAGCGCCAGCTCGGCTCGCTGATGGTGCCACGCTCGGACATCGTGTGGCTGGACGTCAACCGCCCGCTCGACGACAACCTGACGCTGATGGCCGAATCGACCCATTCGCGCTTCCCGGTGTGCCGCGGCGGCCTCGACGAAATCCTCGGCATCATCAGCGCCAAGCAGCTCTTCAACCAGACCCTGCGCGGCGCCGAAGTCGACCTGACCGAAGCGCTGCAGGCGCCGATCTACGTGCCCGAATCGCTGACCGGCATGGAACTGCTCGACCAGTTCCGCGCCTCCAGCACCCACATGGTGTTCGTCATCGACGAATACGGCGAGGTGCTGGGCATGGTCACGCTGCACGACCTGCTCGAATCCGTCACCGGCGAATTCCAGACCGACAACGCCGAGGAAGCCTGGGCCGTGCAGCGCGAGGACGGCTCATGGCTGCTCGACGGCCTGATCCCGATCCTCGAATTGAAGGACCGCCTGGCGATGAAGAACGTGCCGGAAGAAGACAAGGGCCGCTACCACACCCTGTCCGGCATGATGATGTGGCTGCTCGGCCGCCTGCCCGGCACCGGCGACATCGCCGTATGGGAAGGCTGGCGCTTCGAGGTCGTCGACATCGACGGCAAGCGCATCGACAAGGTCCTGGCCACGCCGGTGCCGGAAGAAGCCGAAACCCAGGCCGACGACGACAAGGACGGCACAGTGCGGCGCGCCGAGTGATCCTTGGGCGAGTGCCCGGCCGATCGTGCTCCACGCCGAATCGCGGCGACGGCATCCCTGCACCAAGCCTGGAACGATGGCCGTGGCATGCCGGCTCCAGACGGAATGCCGTATCGAATCAGGACCTTGTGCCCATAAAAAAGCTGGCAGCCAAATTGTAAATTTTCTATATACTCAGTGTCCCCTGCCCTTGAGAAAGGCCTGCCATGCGCACCGCTGCTTCATCCATCGTGACTCCCCTGGCCATGCTGCTGGCCACGCTGGTAGCGGCCGGCTGCGCGCAGACGCCCGAAGAGCAGATCGCACCCCGCTCGGATACCGTCCGCCTGTGCAGCGGCAGTGAATGCGCCGATGTACCGCGCAATACCGCCACCTTCCAGGGCGATCCCGGTGATCCGGAGGCCGAACGCCGCCTGCAGGCCCTGGCGGAGATCGCCGAGCGCGACCCTCGCGCTGCCTACGATCTGGGCCTGCGCCTGCTGCGCGGCGACGGCGTGACGCGCGACAGCTACCAGGCCATCGAATGGCTGCGCAAGGCCGGCGACCGCGGCCACACCGAGGCGCAATACGCACTGGGCCGCCTGTACCTGCTGGGTTTCGAGGAAATGGGCTCCGATCCCGCCGAGGCCGAAGCCTGGCTGAGCCGTGCCGCCGCGGTGAACTACAAGGACGCCCACCAGTTGATGGCCGAAGCTCAGGCGGCCAAGCAGGAGGAGCACGAGCTCTACCGCATCCGTGAAGAACAACGCAAGTCCTGGGGCGCCTGGTACAGCGGGTATCCGTACTACTGGATCTGGGCGCCGTCCGGCTGGCATCTGCGCTGAGCGCCTTGGAACACGCGTGCTGACGCCGACATCCATCCGTTTTTTCTTCCAACAAGCTACGAAAGAAGGCTTCTCCATGTCCAAGACCTCCCTCTCCCTGGCCGCGCTGGCGGCTTCGCTGGCCCTGACTGGCTGCGTGACCCCCGGCGCCGGCGGCCTCGTGTCCACGGGTAACAGCCCCACCGCCGCCACGGGTGCAGCCGCAGGGGGCACCAGCGTCAATGCCAACGCCAACCTCGAACGCTGCGATGAGCCGCTGGGCACGCTGGCAGTGGACGATGGCCGCGGCAAGGAATGGTATGCGAGCTTCGGCGCCGCCACCAACATCACCACCATCGAGCCGCTGATCCGCCTGGCCGTGCAACAATCGAACTGCTTCGTCATCACATCGATCGGCAACAATCGTACCGAAAGCAGGCTCAGCGCCATCACGGACAAGCAGCGCAATTCGGGTGAATTCCGCGCCGGCTCCAAGCAGCAGAAGGGCCAGCGCGTGGCCGCCGACTATTTCATGGAGCCCGCCATCATCATCGACAACGACGCCACCGGCCAGATGGCTGCCGGCGTCGGCGGCCTGCTCGGCAGAGCCGGAGCCATCATCGGCGGCGCCATGCAGAGCAAGGTGTCGGTGGTGACGCTGAGCATGTTCGACATCCGTTCGGGCGTGCAGATTTCCATCTCCGAAGGCAACGCCACGGCCACCAACTTCGGCGCAGCCATCGGCGCCATCGGCGGCAGCGCTGCCGGCGGACTGGGCGGCTTCTCGCGCACGCCCGAAGGCAAGGCCACCGTCGCCGCGTTCATGGACGCCTACAACAACATGGTGATCTCGCTGCGCAACTACAAGGCACAGGAAGTGAAGGGTGGCCTGGGCAAGGGCGGCCGGCTGAAAGTGGGGAACTGATACCCGGCTTCCGCTCGATGGAAAAAAGTCCCGCTGGCTTCAGGCCAGCGGGACTTTTTCACTTCCGGGCCGCAGGAACACGGCCCCGGCACGGGATTACTTCAATGCAGCCAGCGCAGCGGCGTAATCCGGCTCTTCCTTGATCTCGGGCACGAGCTGGGAATACACGACCTTGTCGTTCGCATCGATCACCACCACCGCGCGCGCGGTGACGCCGGCGAGCGGGCCGGAGGTGATCGCCACGCCGTAGTCGCGGGCGAAGTCCGGGTTGCGGAAGGTCGACAGCGTCTTCACGTTCTTCAGGCCCTCGGTCTCGCAGAAACGCTTGGCGGCGAAGGGCAGGTCGGCGGACACGACCAGCACCACGGTGTCGGCCAGGCTGCTGGCCTCGGTGTTGAACTTGCGCGTCGAGGCGGCGCACACCGGGGTGTCGAGGCTGGGCACGATGTTCAGCACCTTGCGCTTGCCGGCGAAGGCGTCGAGGCCGACATCGGCCAGATCGGCGCCGGTCAGCTTGAAGGCGGGGGCGGCATCACCCGCCTGCGGAAAACGGCCGGCGACATCGATCGGATTGCCGCCAAGGGTCACAGTGCTCATGCTTGTTGTCCTCTGTCTGGTATGGGATTCCACCGCCCGGCCTTGCGGCGGACCGGCGGGGACGGACAGACTACACCAAGCCAATGGCGTATGGGGCGATGGAGATCAGCGCGGCGGGCGATCTTCGCCCGGACCATCGCGCCCCGTACCTTCCTCGATCTCCACTTCGCGGATGATCTCGCCTTCGATCACCATGCCGCGCCCGGCCGGCGGATGATCACGCATCTGCTTGCGCAGCGCGCGGGTCTTCCACCACAGATAGCCCCAGGCCACGGCGCCGACGGTGACGACGACGGCGAAGAAGACGACCGAGAACATCAGCGCCACGCCGAACACGGCAACGGTGACGATCGCGGCGACGATCTTCTGCAGCAGACTGGGCGGCGTACCGCCGCGGGCGCCGAACTGGTTGAAAAGGCCTGAGAACTTCGGATCTCGATACATGGGGCATCCCATCAAGGTGTCGGGGCCGCTACGGCTGGCCGAAGCGGCAGGATACCGTCTCAGAGGCGCAGCCCGGACAAAAGATTCCGTCGCCCGCATGTTTCGCCATGCAACAGTGCGACGGCAGGCCGACGGGCGGCCTGCATCCGGTCACGGATGCCGCCAGAAGGCGAAGGACTGGAAGCGTTCCGCTGCCCACCACGCGCTGGCCGACACCCCGCGCGTGACGTTGCGTGTACCGGCCTGGGATTCGAGCGGACGCAGAACCTCGCCGTCGGCGGCATGCCGCGCTTCAGTCCCCTCCTGCTCGGGCACGACGGCGGTAATGTGGCCAGAGCTGTTGAGATCGCGGCGCTTGGCGACGATGACGCAGACTTCGCCGGCATTCGCTGCCGCCTGCAACAGGGTCAGGTCCAGTTCTCGCGCCCAGCCGAATTCGGCGCCATGCTCGTCGAGCCAGTCGTACAGGGAATTGGCGTTCAGTTCGCGCACCGTCTGGCCATAGGTCACCTCCACCGGCTCACCCAGCGCCAGGCGGCGCAGCGCGGAGTCGGTCCACCACACGCGCGGCAGGTAGGCGCCCGCCAGGTGGGCGTAATCGGTGGCGTAGATGTTGCAGAAAGTCATGCCGGCGCGCGGCTGGTAGCGCAGGTGATCGGCCTTGGCGACGTCGAGGTAATCGACGATCCGCGCCAGCCCGGCGGCACCGCGTGCGCCTTCGGGGCCACTGCGCGCGGGGCGGTCGGCCTCGCCGAGCGGGTAGGCCCGCCCGCCATCCCGCACGCGGGTGATGTCCGGCCGGTCGGCCTCCAGATGGACTGCAGGCAGCGCCGGCAGCGTCTCGGCAGCCGGTGCGGCACGCGAACGCGGGCCACCACGCGTACGCGGACGCGGCGCGTACGGTTCCAGGTAGCGCTCGGCCACCACGCCTTCGCGCACGACGCCATTGAGCAGCACCCGCACCTGTACCCAGCCCGCCACCGCGGTCGGGCCGCGCACTTCGACTTCGGTGCCCTGCACCAGCGGCGCCAGCAGGCTTGCCGGCGTCACCTGCGGCGTGGAACGCAGATTGAGCTGCAAGGGCAGGACACGATGCGTCGGCGCGAACGGAGACATCGCCGGCGCGAAAGTTCCGGCCAGCCCCAGGTCACGCAGCGCCTGGCGGGCCTTCTCGAGCAGTTCGCGGCGATCGGCAAAGCCGTTCAGGCCGCCGTTGATGCGGCGCGTCACCGCTTTCAGGTCGTCGACGTCGGCCAGCGCGTTGAGATTCTCCCGCTGCCAGAAGAACACCGCGGCATCGACCGCGAGGCTGCCGGCGACGAGATCCGGATCGGCCACCACGTCCTGGCCGCACCATTGCGCAAAGCTGCGGTAGTTGTCCTTGCCGGTCAGCTGAATCAGGCCGCGGCCACGGTAGCGCCAGCCGTCGCCGCTCGCCTCGGCGCCATTGCCCATGCGCCCGCCATAGACCTTGCAAGCGATCTTCTCCGGCTTGCGCGCACAGGCTTCCGCTTCGGCACGCGTGCCGAAATACCGCGGAAAGACTTTCAGCAATCCGTCCGCCGAATAATTGAGATTCTCGACGGTCAGCCGCAGACAGCCGGATTCGTGCATGACCTGGGCAAGAAAATGGGCGATGCGCGGCACCGTGTCGACGGCGTGGGCCACCATCGCGGCATTGAGCGCATCGACGTAGCGGTCGGCATTGGCGCTGGTCGCGCCCATCCGGGTAAGCACCTCGCGTGTGATCAACATGCTGCACCCCCTGAAAACGCCTGCCACAGGCATCCGCGCACTTTTACTAAAGTTCAGCGCGGGGCGCAATTCAAGCCGGACGACATCCCAGCCATGCACGGCATGCATAATGTTCCGCATCTCCCGAGGAGCAGAACGATGACGAAGCACCAGCCATGCCGATCGACCGCAGCGGTGATTGCCTGCCTCGCAGTGCTTGCCGCCGGCTCCGCCGTGGCAGCGGAGACCCGGATCATCTGCGCCGACCTGGACGACCCGGACCACACCCGGATCGTGCTTGGCATCGCGAGCGACGCAGCCGAAGCCGCCGGCGCGCCCCGCATCACCGGTCTGGAAATCGTCACGCCCGAATTCCTGTGGCCGGCCCCCGGCCAGCCGGAAACTGCGCGCTTCCCTGCGGGCAGCAGCGACGTGTCGCCCGACCTGGCACTGCTGGACACGGTGGCCATCCGCGCCACGGCGGATATGGACGGCATGCTGCGAATCGTGGATTTCGGCGTGCTCAGGCCCGATGCGCTCGGCCTCGAAGGCCTGCGCGGCTCACTGATGCTGCACGAGACGTGGCAGAACGGTCGGGCAATCGGCTCGCTGTACTACACCCATGAAGGCAGCCCGCCCACTGTCGCGGCGCTCGCCTGCCAGCGCTTCGACGAAGACTGAGACCGGCCGTCCCGGCTAGATCAGCCCGGCACTGCGCAGCATCATCACGCCCAGGCTGGTGGTCAGCAGCGAACCGAGCGTCGTCAGCGCGATGATGTTCGCCGCCAGCGTGGCGTTGCCGCCCATCGCCCGCACCATCACGTAGCCGGCTGCGGCCGAGGGCGCCGAAGCCATCAACATCAGGATGCCCAGCTCGAGGCCGCGGAAGCCGAGCGCCACCGCGCCCAGCGTCAGCAGCATCGGCACCACCACCAGCTTGCCGAGCGCGGCCAGCGCGGTGCTGGCGATTTCCGAGCGCAGGCTGCGGAAATCGAGCGAGGCGCCGGTGCACAGCAGGGCGAGCGGCAGCGTCATGTCGGCGATATACTGGGCCGAACTCAGCGCCAGCGCGGGCAGGCGGATTTCCAGCGCCGACACCGGCAGCGCGAGCAGGATGCCGATGATCAGGGGATTGGTGGCGATGCCGCGCACGATCCTGCCCACGCCTTGGCTGCGGTGCAACGAACGGCTGAGGGTGATGACCGCCAGCACATTGACCAGGATCGTCACCAGGCCGAGGTACAGCGAGGCCGCAGCGAGACCGGCATCGCCGTAGGCATTGACACAGTAGGCCAGACCGACGACGCCGAAGTTGGAGCGGAACGCCCCCTGCACCACCACGCCGCGGTCGCGTTCGGGCTGCACGGCGAACTTCGCCGCCCATTCCAGCACGACGTAGAGCGCCAGCGTCGCCACCAGGCCATAAGCGATCATGCCGGCATTGGCCGATTCGGCGATGCGCGTCCTGGCGATGCTGGTGAACAGCAGCGTGGGCAGGGCGATGGTGAATACCAGCTTCGAGCCGGCGTCGATGAAACCATCGGTCAGCATGCCGGTGCGGCGCAGCAGCACACCCAGGCCGAGCAGCACGAAGATCGGCCCGGTGACCGAAAAGGAAAAGCTCAGGATCGCGAGAAAGTCGGACATCGGCCAGCCTGGCACATGCCGCCCGGCGGCGGGAACCGCGGCATGCTACGCACTCGCGGCCACCACGGCAATGCTGCTCAGGGCCGCAGCAGGAACAGCAGCACCGTCAGCGTCAGCACCGACAGCAGCGTGGACAGGAATACCGCCGAGGCGACCGCGGACTGGCAGACGTTGTAGCGCTGGGCGAAGAGATAGGGCGTGATCCCGGCCGGCAGTGCCGCCAGCAGCACACCGGTCGCCACCCACAGCGGCGGCACGTCGAACACCTGGGTCGCCAGCAGCCACACCAGCAGCGGCAGCATCACCGTCTTCAATGCCACCAGCACCAGCGGCTCGCGCAGGTTGCCGCCCAGGCTGTAGCGCGTCAGCGAGGCGCCGAGCGCGAACAGCGCACAGGGCGTGGCTGCGGCCCCCAGGCCGCCGGCCACGGCATCGACCGGGCCGGGCAGCGGCATGCCCGACAGCGCGAACGCCAGCCCGCAGCTCAACCCCCAGATGATCGGCGTCGCCAGCACGCTCTTGCCCAGCTTCAGCAGCGTCGCCACCGCCGACTGCTGGCCGCCGCGCGCCGCCTCGATCAGCGCGGTGGCCGGCGGCAGCATCAGCAGGCTGTGGCAGGCGATCATGACGAACAGCGGCAGCGCCGCCGACGGGCCGTAGGCCGTCATCACCAGTGGAATACCGAGCATGCCGGTATTCGAGAAGCCGGCGCCGAGGCCGAGCACCGCCTGCTCGTCCAGCCGGCGCCCGAACAGCATCCGCCCGGCCAGCATCGCCAGCCCGAACACCACGAATGCGCCGATGTAGTACGACAGCAGGTAGCCCCAGGGCATCGCCTCGGGCAGTTCGGCCCGGGCGATGGCGCGGAACAGCATCAGCGGCAGCGCGAAGTTGAACACGAACAGCGACAGCCCGCGATTGGCCGCCTCGTCGAACACACCGCAGCGCGCCGCGACGTAGCCGAGGCCGAGCGTGCCGAAGACCGGCAAGATGATGCCGAAGATGATGTCCATTCAGGCGTTCGTGCGGGCGCGCTAACGGCGCGCGGGGAGGAATCGGCCGGCGCAGGAGCGCCGGAGAGTACCCGCATGATGCCCGTGCCGGGGGAGGCCGTGCAGTCGTAGCAGTACGAAGCGGCCGGGTCGGCAGCGCGCCCCAAAGGACGCTCTGCCGGCGCGGCGCCCTCAGCCGCGGGCGAAGCCCGATGCGCAGCACCGCAGCCACGTTGCGCGCGGTGAGTTCCACGTTCGCCGCCGCATCGCGCAGCGCCTCTTCGAGCGAGCAGGGACGTGCAGAGCACGCTGAACACCGCGTCGATGCCATGCTCGTGCACGACGCCGACGTTCGCCCCCAGCGAGCCGGCGATGCCGATCACCGGCTTGCCGTGGCGCTTGGCGACGCGGGCGACGCCGATCGGCGTCTTGCCGTGGATGGTCTGGAAATCGATGCGGCCTTCGCCGGTGACGACGAGATCGGCATCGCGCACATGGCGGTCGAGATCGACCGCGGCGGTGACGATCTCGATGCCCGGCTTCAGCACCGCGCCGAAGAAGGCGAGCATCGCCGCCCCCATGCCGCCGGCCGCGCCGGCGCCCGGCACCTGGTCCACCGCCACGCCGAGGTCGCGCTCGACGATGCGGGCGAAGCGGCCGAGGTTGTCGTCCAGCACGCGCACCTTGTCGGGCGTCGCGCCTTTCTGCGGACCGAACACCGCCGACGCCCCGCGCGGGCCGGTGAGCGGGTTGTCCACGTCGCAGGCGACTTCGATGCGGCATTCGGCCAGGCGCGGATCGAGCGCGGAAACGTCGATGCGCGCCAGCTCGGCAAGCGCGCCGCCGCCCGTCCCCAGCTCACGGCCGTCGGCGTCCAGCAGCCGCGCGCCCAGCGCCTGCACCATGCCGGCACCGCCATCGTTGGTGGCGCTGCCGCCGATGCCGAGGATGAAGCGCCGTGCGCCGGCGTCGAGCGCGGCGCGGATCAGTTCGCCGGTACCGCGCGACGTGGTGCGCAGCGGATCGCGCTGCGCCGGCGGCACCAGCATCAGGCCGCTGGCGGCCGCCATCTCGATCACCGCGGTCGCGCCATCGCCGGTGAGACCGTAGAAAGCCGGCACGCTGTCGCCCAGCGGGCCGGTGACGGCAAGCTCCAGCCGGCGCCCGCCGGTGGCGGCCACCATCGCCTCGACCGTGCCTTCGCCGCCATCGGCCACCGGCACGAGCACGTATTCGGCCTGCGGAAAGACGGCGCGGAAGCCGGCTTCGACCGCTTGCGCGACTTCCAGCGCGGACAGGCTTTCCTTGTAGGAATCGGGGGCGATGACGATCTTTTTCATGGCAGCGGGCTCCAGACGGGGGATTGGATGCAAGACACGGCGGCACTTGCACGGCAGATGCAGATTAGAGCCGGATGCGCGCTGAAGTCTTCATAAAAATGCACAAATTCATATGAAAAATTTCATCTATTTTGTGAGTTTTACCTATCAGACAGCAAGGTGTATTCGCCGGTGGGGTGGCTGTGTGGACCTGCCAGGAGGAGATGAGCAGATAGAGCAGCAGGACGCCTGTGCATGGGAGGTGTCAGAGATCGTCCCAGGCGTCGGACCTGGGCGGTTTGCTGCACTCCCACTCCTTCAACTGCTGCAGAATCATGCGGTCGATGGCGGGGTAGTGGGGCATGTTGGCGCCGGCGATGTCATACACGGCCATCAACCCCCGGTAACGTAAGTCGCGTATACAAGTATATGCATCAGGTCGTTCGATGCCCCTGCTAAAACAGCTTCCCCATAGCCACTGTTCGCCTTGCATGTCAAGCGTGCCATCCACTGCGGGATGAACAAAATACCAGCGAGCGGAATAGGACCCAGTGCCGCTTATGAGGCGCGACATGCTGGTCACAGCATCAGGAATCAGCTCCAAGCTGGGAAACAGGTCGCGTCTTTCCGTAATGGTTCGTCTGAAACCGTCCAGCGGATGGGCCGGTGTAACGGTGACGTTGACGCCCTGCAGGCTTTCCCGGATATAGCTCTTACCATCCAGCGTACCTTTGACGGGAACGTGGGTATGAAACGCCGGTGCGTGGTGCAGGATTTGTTCAGAAGGAAAGGTGATACGGACATAGCCGCCGGGCTCGGAGACGTCATATCCGGGCTTGTCGGGAACATCACGTTCGGCAAAAACCACGTATTGCGGAGGGATGCAGAAGGTGTATTCACCGATGGGATGGCGGGTTTGGACCTGCCATGAAGGAATAAGCACGTAAAGTAGCGTGCCCCGCGAGCAATAACAGGATCAGATTGCGCATGACGGGGCGTCAAATGTCGTCCCAGCCGTCGGATTTGCTCGGCTTGCTGCATTCCCACTGCTTCAATTGCTGCAGAATCATGCGGTCGATGGCGGGGTAGTGCGGCATGTTGACCTCGGCAATACTGTATTGCATTGATAAGCCGGCATGGCGCAAGTACCGGAAACAATCAAAGCGCTCAGACTGTCTGGCTCCCCGTGCATAGCAACCCCCCCACAGCCACCGTTCGCCACGTAAATCCAGCGTTCCGTTCGGTAACGGATGGACAAAAAGCCATTCAGGATAAATCTGACTGTCGCCCATTAAGCGTGACATGCCGGTTGTTGGATCGGCAACCAAGTTCAGGTTTGGAAAGGTACCTTGCCCTGCCAAAATATTCTGTTTAAGCGCGTCTAATGAATGCGCGGCAGTGACCATGACGCTGATTTTTTGGTGGAAATACTCTGTGCTTGTGTGATCCGCAGAAGTCGGGATTTTTTTTTGGAATTCGGGTGCATGGTTCAGGATTTGTTCGAGGGGAAAGGTGATGAGCACCCAGCCACCAGGTTCCGAGACGTCATATCCGCTGCCGGGCTGGTCAGGGAAATTGCGTTCGGAGAAGACGACGTACTGCGGTGGAATGCAGAAGGTGTATTCGCCGATGGGATGGCGTGTCTGGACCTGCCAGGAGGGGATGAGCAGGTAGAGCAGCGGGCCGGCGAGCAGCAGCAGGATCAGGTTGCGCATGTCAGCGTGCCGGACCGGGGTAGCCTTCGTCGCTGTCGCAGTCGTGGCAGTACAGAAAGCCGTAGATGCGGAATTCCATCTCGTCTGGCACCGCACGCAGCCAAGTACCGCCATAGTTGTCCGGCTGGATGTGAAATTCTGCAAATGCCTCGTGATGATAGTCAGCAACTTGTTGCTTGCTTAACAAGCCGCGAATTTTTCCATAAGAATACCGATAATCTGCTTTTACATAGTCGATATGCATTCTGGCGACAGCCTTCCCGACATTCCGTATCTTCTCCCGCTCCTGCCGCATGTTCCCCCTGAATCCCGCCTTGTTCAAGCCGACGCTGAGATTGACGATGGTGGTGCGGGTGATGCCCTCCCAGTAGGCGAAGCCCTTGTGGTCCCAGTACTCGGGGTTGCCGCGTTCGATGGCGGCACGATATTCCTCGGCGCTGCGGCTCCACAGGCCGAAGCCGATGCGGGCGACGGGGTCGAGCTTGTGCAGGCGGCTGAGCCAGAAAGCGCGGATGTCGCCTCGTTCGACGAGGGACTCCTCCTCGGCGGTGATCGCCAGATCGGGGCGCAGCGTGCCGCTGGCGGCATCGACCTGCACGGCCGGGCCGGCGCAGGCGTGGGATGCCGGTCCGTCCAGGCGCACCAGGACATGCACGCCGCCGTTCAGCAGGCGCTTGGCGCGGCGCAGCACTTCACGGTCTTCCGGGGCCTCGTCGAAATCGCGTGCCGGGTCGTTGGCGGCGACGAAGTCGAGCAGGGTACGCATTGCCCCCGGATCCGACAGGCCGGCGTCGAGCAGGCTGGCCGATTGCCGGGGCAGCGAGGCATGCAGTTCGCGGCAAACGGCGTGGCGCGGGCCGAGAAAATAGCTGTCGTGTCCAAGCTTGAGCGTGACAGAACGGCCGGGCATGTCGGTATCTCCTCTGAATGAGCCCTGCGGGTACGGGCAAAAACATTGTCGTATGGCAAACCGTGGATTCTGCACCCTGTTGAATGTTGATTCAATAATGACGCCCCGCTTTGCATGACGTCCCACCCTTGACGAAAGCCAGCATGCCGACTGAACGGCGGAGTTTCAAACCGGAGTCGGTTTCACGATCAAACCGAATCGGACGGATCGAGCTGCAGCGCGATATACAGCAGCAGGCAGTCGTCCAGCCGCGCCAGATCCAGCCCGCTCGACTCCCCGAGCCGGCGCAGGCGGTAGTCGAGGGTGTTGCGATGCACGCCCAGGGCGCGTGCGGCGGCGGCCGACTTCATGTCGTGCGCGAACCAGCTGGCAAGCGTGCGCCGCAGCAGGCCATCGCGGTCGTGCTGCGCCAGCCGCTGCAGCGGGCGGCGCAGTTCGTCCGCCTGCCAGCCTTCGTTCATGCCAGCCAGCAGCACGGCCAGCGTCTGGTCCGCATAGCAGTGCAAGGCACCACCACGCCGACGGCCGAGGCGCAGCACTGCGCACGCCGACTGGTAGGAGCGCGCCAGCCCGGCACGGCCCGGAAACACGCCGCCGAGCGCCAGCCGCGGCGGTGGATGGCCATCGCGCCGAAGGCGTGCAAGCAGGGCTTCGGCGCGCTTGCGCAGCCGCTGCACCTCGTCCGGCGCCGCCGAAACCGGCAACAGCACCACCACTTCGCGCAGCGACACCGGCGCGCACAGCACGCCCGGCTCGGCCGCCAGCACACCCAGCAGACGCTGCTGCTCGGCAAGCTGGGCAGCCGCATCGGCGACTGCCGTATCGGCGGCGGCAGGATCGGATTCAAGCAGCAGCACGACGCGCGGGCGTGCCGGATCGACGCCGAGCTGGCGCGCCCAGTCTTCCAGCGCCGGGGCCGGCGCGGCCAGGCCGACGAGCTGCAGCACCAGTTCCTCGCGCAGGCGGGCATCGCGCGCGATGATCTGCATCAGCCGCGCCTGCTCGATCATGGTTTCGGCAGCCATGCGCAGCAGTTCGGCGAACTGGCGGATGGCATCGGGTTCGCCGCTGAGCCCGATCACGCCGACGATGCCGCCTTCGGCGCGCAGCGGCAGGTTGATGCCCGGCCGTGCATCGTGCAGCCGGCGCGCCAGCACATCGTCGATCTCGACCGTGCGCCCCTGCGCCAGCACCATCATCGCGCCCTCGTGCGGGCTGCCGATGCGGGCCGCGTCGCCGCTGGCGATGATGACGCCGCGCGCGTCCATGACGTTCACGTTGGCATGCAGGATCTGCATCGTGCGATCGACGATGGACTGGGCAAGGGAGGCATCGAGCAGCAGCATGGCGGGAACGGGGCGCGGAAGATGCCCACATGCTGCCGCGTAAGGCCGGCGCGGACAAGCCGGAGCGTCGGGACGCACCCGGCGATGCCGCCGCTGCCTGCATGAACGAAAACGGCCCGGCTGGCGGACGAGCCGCCAGCCGGGCCGGTCGATCGACTGCTCAGGCGATCACGCGTCGGCGACAGCCGGCCTGCCGGCACGCTTGGCATTGTTCCGCCAGGTGCGATAGATCGGCAGGGCGATCATCGCTGCGATCAGGGTCCACACACCCCAGGTGATCGGGCTGGCGAACAGGATGCCGAGGCTGCCGTCGGAAATCGACAGCGCGCGGCGCAGGTTCTGCTCCATCAGCCCGCCGAGGATGAAACCGAGCAGGATCGCCGACAGCGGGAAGTCCAGCTTGCGCAGGATGTAGCCGGCCACGCCGATGATGATCATCAGGAACAGGTCGAAGGTGGTCGCATGCACCGCATAGACGCCGATCGAGGTGATGATGGCGATCGCCGGCACCAACGCCCAGTAAGGCACGGCGAGGATCTTGGTGAAGACCTTGATCATCGGCACGTTCATGACGATCAGCATGACGTTGGCGACGAACAGCGAGGCGATCAGCCCCCAGACGATGTCGGGCTGGTTCTGGAACAGCAGCGGGCCCGGCGTGATGTTGTACAGCGTCAGCGCGCCGAGCATCACCGCGGTGGTGCCCGAACCGGGCACGCCGAGCGTCAGCATCGGCACCATGGAGCCGCAGGCCGAGGCGCTGTTGGCGGTTTCCGGCGCGGCCAGGCCGCGCAAGTCGCCCTTGCCGAACTGGTTGTCCTTGTGTGCCAGGCGCTTCTCGCTCATGTAGGCCACGGCGCTGGCCAGCGTGGCACCGGCGCCGGGCAGGATGCCGAGGCCGAAACCGATGGCGCCGCTGCGCAGGTTGGTGGCCAGCACGAAAGCGCCTTCCTTGAGGTTGAACAGCATGCGGCCGCTGGCTTCGAGGGCTTTCTGGCCGCGGTGGGTATGCTCCAGCAGCACGAGGATCTCGCTGACCGAGAACAGGCCGAGCACCAGCACCACGAACTGGATGCCGTCGGCCAGGCCCAGGCTGCCGAAGGTGAAGCGATACACGCCACTGTTGGAATCGATGCCGACGCAGGACAGGAACAGGCCGATGCAGCAGGCGATGGCAGTCTTCATCGGCCTGTTGCCGGCCATGCCGGCCAGGCAGACGATGGCGAACACCATCAGCACGAAGTATTCGGCAGGACCGAAGGCCACCGCCCACTTCGCCAGCAGCGGCGCGAAGATCACCACGCCGCAGGTGGCGATGAAGCCGCCGAGGAAGGAGCTCCAGGCCGAGATCGACAGCGCCACGCCGGCCTTGCCCTGACGCGCCAGCGGATAGCCGTCGAGGGTGGTCATCACCGCCGAGGCTTCGCCGGGGATGTTCAGCAGGATCGAGGAAATCCGCCCGCCGTACTCGCAGCCCAGATACACGGCGGCGAGCAGGATCAGCGCGCTTTCCGGCGGCAGGCCGAGGGCGAAGGCGATGGGGATCAGCAGCGCCACGCCGTTGATCGGACCGAGGCCCGGCAGCAGCCCGACGACGGTGCCGATCAGCGTACCGCACAGTGCGGTGAACAGGTTGTAGGGGCTGAGGGCGACACCGAAGCCCTGGCCGAGGTAGCTGAGAGTATCCATGGTTCAGTTCTCCAGACCGGCGAGGATGCCGAGCGGTAGCGGTACGTCGAGGGCCTTGTCGAACAGCAGGTAGAGGCCGATGGCCAGGACCACGCCGGCAATCACGCTGGCGAGCCAGGAGCCCTCGTAGAGGCGGGCCATGACGATGCCGAACAGCATGCTCGCCGGAATGAAGCCGAGCGTTTCGAACAGTGCGGCGTAGACCGTCAGCACCACCACGCAGCTCGTCACCTTGATCAGGACATGGCGGTCCATTGGATGGTCATGCTCGTTGGCCGGCTCGTGAGCGCCCGCCGGCTTGACGGCGATCNNGATGAGCAGCAGCACCAGGCCGAATATACGTTGGTACATGATGAGGGATTCCTCGTGATGGATTTCCTGCCGGGATGGCGATGGCGTGAACGACACGCTCTCCCGGGAACCATGTGCTACAGGATTCCGGGGCAGCCGCCATCGCCGGACAGCGATGGCGGCTGCCCCGATCGGCCTTACTGGATCAGATTGAATTCCTTCGCCAGTTTCCTGTACTCGGCAACCTGGTTCTTGACGTAGGCATCCAGTTCGTCACCGGTCATGGAGAACGGATAGAGCTCGCGCTGCTCGCGCAGCTTGGCGAATTCTTCCGAAGCGAGCAGCTGGTCGAACGCGTTCTTCCACCAGGCGTAGGCCTCGTCGCTGACCTTGGGGCCGACATAGAAGCCGCGGATCACCGGCCAGGACACGTCGTAGCCCTGCTCCTTGGCGGTGGGGATCTGGGATGCGATCTCGCCCGGCAGGCGCTCGTCGGAGAACACCGCGAGCAAGCGCATGTCCCCGCTTGCGATGTGCGGCACCGAGTCGGAGATGTCGGTACTGGCAACATGGATGTGCCCGCCGAGCAGGGAAGTGGCCAGTTCGCCGCCGCCTTCCATCGCCACGTAGCGCATCTTGCGCGGATCGATGCCGGCAGCGCGGGCGATCAGCGCGGTCTGCATCCAGTCCTGGCTGCCGACGGTGCCACCGGAGCCGATCACCACCTTGCCCGGATCGGCCTTGATCGCGGCGACGAGGTCATCCAGGTTCTTGTAGGGAGAGTCGCTGCGCACCACAAGGGCGCCGTAGCCGGTGCCGACCCCGGCCAGCCACTTCACCGCGTTTTCGTCGAAGCGGCCGAACTTGCCCTGGGCCAGGTTCAGCAGCGAGCCACTGGAGAAGGCCGTGATGGTGCCAGCCTCGGCCGGACGCTGGGCAACCACCGCGTTGTAGGCCACCGCGCCGACGCCGCCGGGCATGTAGGTGACGCGCATCGGCGACGTCAGCAGCTTGCTCTCGACCAGCGCGGTCTGCGCCAGCTTGCAGGTCAGGTCGAATCCGCCGCCAGGGGCGGCCGGGGCGATGCATTCGGGCCGCTTCGGCTCGGAGGCCAGGGCCTGGCCGGCAATGGTCAGGCAAGCGGCTGCCAGGGTGGCACGGATCAGGGTAGTTTTCATGATGTTGTCTCCTATGTGTTTATATGTGACCCAGGCTTCATCAGCTCGGCAGGCCATCTGATGGTCGGGCGCTGTCCGTCTCTCTTGCAGATGAAACAACCCCGTCTGAATGCCTTTGGCATGCAGACTGGTAATTCGTCAGTGCGTCGCTTGGAATGGGTGCTGAATGCCGGTGCTGCGGGCCTCCGGGGCCTCCGGGGCCACCGGCGCGCTGCCCGCGAAAGCGGCTTCGCCCGGCGGCACGAACACCGTGCCCGCCGTGGCCGGGCAGCTCAGCCACAGGGTCGGCAATACCGGACGCAGGGCAGCGGTCATGCAGGTCTCCTCTCTTTTTTGTCATACCCGCGCATCGTCCGCGCGGGCCGTGTGCAGGGCAGTTCGAGCCGTCCTTTCACACGCTGCTAGGCTAGG
>JRYH01000336.1_pt1 | contig 24298 bp, 25 predicted proteins | sample 235351 | NCBI WGS metagenome assembly JRYH01 (sample SAMN03074221, study PRJNA261480) | activated sludge metagenome | biome: Wastewater Treatment Plant; feature: Wastewater; material: Activated sludge; isolation source: activated biomass of a wastewater treatment plant treating wastewater... ...
CCATGCTCCGCATGGACGGCCGGGATCCAGACACGCCAATTGCTCGCATGACCATGTTTCCACCTAAGTCGGAACGACCCTAGGGACGGGCGCGGCCGGGGTTGCGGAGCTGAATGTAGAGCGCCCCCTCGCCGCCATGGGGAACGGCGGCGGTCGTGAAGCTCACGACGATGGCGCGCAGCTCAGGCTCGGCGAGCCACATGGGAACGTTCTTGCGCAATACGCCGCGCTCGGGAGCCGACCAGCCATAGTCGTCGTCGCGCGGCTTCTGTGGCCCGCCTTTTCCGGTGATGACCAGCACCCACTTCAAGCCACGCCCGAAGCACGAGATCAGAAACCGGCGTAGCGCCGCGTGGGCCTCGTGCTGCCGCATCCCGTGCAGGTCGATACGGGCATCGATCTCGAACTGTCCCTGGCGCAGGCGGCGCGCGGCTTTGCGGTCGAAGGACGCCAGACCGGGCGTCGCTTTGCCGCTTGGTTTCGCAGCCGCCGGCGGCGTTTTCGCATCGCGCTTTGCCGCGCCGTGCGGTGCGGCCATGTTGGTCTTTTTCGATTTCGGCGCGAACGGGGGCGTTTCGTCTGCTTCGGTGACGCCCGGATGATGGCGCCCCTTCCTTTGGCGCAGTGGCTTCAGCGAGGCGGCAGTGTGCTCCCAGAGCGCTTCGTCCTCCTTGCTGAGGTGGCGGCGCCGCGGCGGGTGGGGCGGCTTGCTCATGACGTTCCGTCCGGCGCCCCGCCGGCGCGCGGATGCAGCACGAAAAAGCGGCCCGGATGCTTGGTAGCGCCGGCCAGCTGGCCGGCCTCATCGCCGGAGCCGAAATAGATGTCGCCGCGCTCGGGGCCGCGGATCGCGGAGCCCACGTCCTGCGCGATCATGAGCCGCTCGAAGGCCGGCGCGCCGTTTCCCGTCTCGAGCGTCGGCGCGCTGACGTAGACCGGCGTGCCGATGGCGTGGAAGCCCGTATCGACGGCAAGGCTGCGTCCATCCGACAGCGGGATGCCGCGTGCGCCGAGCGGACCGTCGGCCTCGTTGGCAAGCTCGCGGAAGAACACGAAGGAGCGGTTCTCGCGCATGGTCTCGCGGCCGCGCACGGGGTCGGCCGCAAGCCAGGTCTTCAAGGCGGCGAGCGTCATCTCGTCGGGCGTGAAATGGCCGGCGTCGATCAAGACGCGCCCAACCGACGTGTAGGGATGGCCGTTCTTGCCGTCGTAGGTGATGCGGATCGTCCGGCCGTCAGGGAAACGGATGCGGCCCGAGCCCTGGATGTGCATGAAGAACGTATCGACGGGATCCGTCATCCAGACGAGCTCAAGGCCCTGGCCCGAGAGCGCGCCCTCCTCGATCTCGGCGCGGGTGGCGTAGGGCTCGACGCCGTCCGCCGTCCGGCGCGCGTGCGTCAGGCCGTCGGCGAGCGCCCCGCGCTCTTCCTCGCGCACGAGGTTCACGAGGTCCGGCGGGCGGCGATAGACGGGGATGCGGAACGGGCCGTTGGGCGTGCGCGCTCCGGCCAGCACTGGTTCGTAATAACCGGTGAGCAGGCCCTCGGCGCCATCGTGGACGACGCGGTGGGGGACGAAATGGCGTTCGAAGAAGGCTCTGGCGTCGTCCCGCGTCGTGATGCTGGCCTGGCATGCGACGGCGCGACCGGCGACCGCGACCAGCGGCGCATCATCCACTTTGGTCCCGCCCGCCCCATCCGCTGCGCCCGATCCGTCAAGTGCTGCAGCGGAGCGGAGAAAGGCCCGGAACGCGGCGAGGTGATTGTCCCCCTCCCAGCCGGGAAGCGCGGAGAACGGGACGGGCTCGAACGTCGCGGTGACTTTCGCCAACTCAGACGTTCGGGCTCCAAGCGGCATGGCGCGGCATCGGTTGGCGGCGGGACGGGTCGTTCAGTTCGGCGCTTGCGTTCCCACCAGCTTCCAGTTGAGGTTCCGGCGCGCGTCGCGGGTGGACACATCGCGCGAGAACGTCCAGATGTCGGTCACGTCCTTGATGCGCTGCTCGTCGCCTTCGATCACGGCGCCGGACTTGTCGCGGGTGGCGCTGATCAACTGGCTGACGAAACGCACGGTGATGCTGGCCATGCCCTTGGGGCTGACCTCGGCTTCGAGCATGTCCGCCTTGTTGATGCCGACGAAGCTCTGGTCGATGACGTGGCCGCGCTGCTCGCGCTCGCCGATCGCGCGGCCGAAGCTGTCGAGCACGTCCGCCGAGAGGAGATCCCGCAACAGGCGCCGGTTGCCCTCGGCAAACGCGGTGACGATCATCTCGTAGGCCGCCTTCGCGCCGCGCAGGAACTGCTCGGGATCGAACTTGGGGTCGAGCTTCAGGATGGCGGTCAGGCCATTGGCCAAGGCCGTATCCGGACCGGCAAACGACTTGATGCGCTCCTCGACCTCGGCCACGGATACCGCGCTTTCCACCGGCTCCGGCTCGCGCTCGCGCCGCGGCAGAGCGACCACCTTGTCCGACGGCGCAGGCGCCGCCGTCTTCTGGAGTGCCTCGCGCCGGCGCTGATCGACACGCGCCTCCTCGTCCCCCGTCTTGCGGCCGAGCACGCCGCGCAGCTTCACGATCGCGATAACGGCAACGATGAGGGACAGAAGCGTCAGTAGATTGATTTCGCCATTCATTCTCGGCAACTTCCTGGCAAGGCCCGCGGAACCGGGGCGTTTGCACTGATGTAAGATCGCTCTTGAGATCCGTCCAGGCGTACCGTCTTCCGGCGGCCGAAGATCGCGGAGGGCCGCGCATCGGTGGCGCGCAGAGCGTGCCTCTCAACTTAGGCCACAACGAGAAGGAAAGCCAATATTCTTGCTGTCAGGACCGTTTACGGCCGCGCCCGGGAGGTATTGCCCAATTGCGGGACCCGGCCGGCCGTGATAGCCACCACCCCCATCTGCAAACCCCTGGCAAGCCGATCCCGCCCCGTCATACGCTTCGGCCTGCCCTCGCAACTCAAGGCCCGACATGACAGACAAGGCAAAGCCCGCCCCGAAGGGCGGCGACGGTGACAACGAGGCCGCGCAGGCGCCGATCGAGGTGCGCATCGTCGGCCAGTTCATCAAGGACCTGTCGTTCGAGAACCCGAACATCGAAAAGCTGCTCGGTACCCCCGGGGAAGGGCCCAACATCAAGCTCGAGATCAACGTCGGCGCAAAGCGCCTCAAACCGGATCTCTACGAGAGCGCTATCGACTTCAAGGCCGTCGCCTCCGCCAAGGAGGGTACCGTCTACGATCTCGAGATCGTCTATGCCGGACTGTTCCAGATCAAGAGCATCCCCGACCAGGCGATCGAGCCGTTCCTGCTCGTCAACTGCCCGACCCTGATCTTCCCGTTCCTGCGCCGTCTCGTCGCCGACCTGACGCGGGAGGGCGGCTTTCCGCCCCTGATGCTCGATCCGATCGACTTCGGTCAGCTCTTCATCCGGCGCATGCAGGAGCAGGCGGCAGCGGGCGCGCCGCAGAAGCCGAATTGACCTCCGGGCGGCGGCCGATGGGCCGCGCGCTTTTTTTCAGGTCGATCGGAAAACGTCAGGTCGCCTTGTCGGGGGCGAAATAGCGCTTCCAGAGCGCCTTGGGTCCCAAGGTCTCGATAAACGCGCGATGGGCCGCGATCAGCTCCTCCGTCAGGCGGACGGGGAGCGGCGTCGGACGCGGCCCGCGCGCCGCAACGGTGCCGCGCTCTGCTCCTCGCGCCGCGGCGGCGCGATCGCCGGCGAGGACCAGGCTCGCCTGGCGCTCTCCCAGAAGCTCGACGTAGACCTCGGCCAGCAGCAGCGAATCCACCAGGGCGCCGTGCTTGAGGCGTTTCGAGTTGTCGATGCCATAGCGCTTGCACAGGGCGTCCAGGCTGTTGGGGCCGGCGGGGTGCTTGCGGCGTGCGAGCTGCAGCGTGTCGACGACCCGGCTCATGGAAATGGCGGGACCCTTGAGACGTTCGAGCTCCGCGTTGAGGAAGCCGACGTCGAACACGGCATTGTGAATGACGAGGGTGTCGCCGGCGATGAAATCGAGGAATTCCTCCGACACCTCCGCAAACAGCGGTTTGTCAAGCAGGAACGCCGTCGAGAGGCCGTGGACGGCTTCGGCCTCTGCGGGGACCGCGCGCTCCGGATTGATGAAGCGGTGGAATTCGCGCCCCGTGGGGATGCGGTTGACGAGCTCGATGCAGCCGATCTCGATCAGCCGGTCACCCTTGCGGGGGTCGAGGCCGGTCGTTTCCGTGTCGAGCACGATCTCGCGCAGCATCGGGTAGCCTTTGTCTCGTCGGAAAACGGCGATCCGCCTCAACGCCAATGGCGCTCGTAAGCCTCGGCGGGACGCGACGGCAGAGCTTTGAGGATAGCATCGACCTGGGCCTCGGTGTCGGCGAGGGTCCCCCCGGTATCCACAACGAAGTCGGCATGGCGGCGCTTTTCCGCATCCGGCAATTGCCGCTCGAGCAAGGCTTCGAGGCGGGCTTCGGTCATTCCCGGGCGATCGAGCACGCGGGCGCGCTGATGATCGGCCGGCGCCGAGACAACGACCACGGCATCGACATGGAGGTGGCGGCCGACCTCGAGAAGCAGCGGAATCTCGAGCACGGCGACCGGGTCGCCCCGCTCGTGCGCGTCCTTGAGGAAGCGCCGCTCGGCGGCGGTCACGCGCGGATGCACGATCGCCTCCAGCTCGCGAAAGCGGCCGGCGCTATCGGCCAGAGTGGCCGCGAGCCGCGCGCGGTCGACGGCGCCGTTTAGAGTGGTGCCGGGGAAGGCCGCCTCGATCAACGGGGCGGCTTCGCCAGCGTAGAGGCGATGCACCTCCGCGTCGGCGTCGAACACGGGGATGGCGCGCGCACGGAGCATGCCCGCGACCGTGGACTTTCCCATGCCGATGGATCCGGTGAGGCCGACGACCAGCATCAGGTGGCCTCGATGTCGGCTGCGATGAGCTCGTAAAGCTCCGCCGTCACCTCGGGGCGGACACCGAACCACTTCTCGAAGCCGGGGACCGCCTGGTGCAGCAGCATGCCGAGGCCGTCGACCGTGCGCAGGCCGTGGCGGCGGGCCTCGCGGATCAGTCCCGTCTCGAGCGGCACATAGACGATATCGGAGACGATGCAGTCGGGATGGAAATCCGTGAAGTCGATGTCGAGCGTGCCGTCGCCCTTGAGTCCCACCGTCGTCGTGTTGACGAGCACGGCGGCCTCCGTCGAGGCGCGGGACCGCTCCTCCCATGCGTGCACTTTCACGCGCGGACCGAAGCTCTCCGCCAACGCCGCCGAGCGCGCCGCCGAGCGGTTGAAGAGACGGACCTCGCCGACGCCGGCCTCAAGGAATCCGTAGACGATGGCGCGCGCCGCCCCGCCGGCGCCGAGGACGGACACCGGCGCATCGCGCCGGCTCCAATCCGGGGTTTCGAGCGCCAGATAGGTCATATAGCCGTAGGTGTCGGTGTTGGCGGCCGAGAGCCGTCCGCGCTCGTCGAGCCAGAGCGTGTTGGCGGCCCCGACCGCCGTGGCGGACGGCTCGCGCACCTCGGCCGAGCGCAAGGCTGCCTCCTTGTGGGGGATGGTGACGTTGCAGCCGGCGAGGCCCTCGGCGGCGAGCGAGGAGAAAAACGCCTCGATTTCCTCCGGCGGCACGGCGCGCTTCGTGTAGCGGCCGTCGATCCCATAGCGGGAGAGCCAATAGCCGTGAATCAAGGGCGAGCGCGAATGCGCGACGGGCCAGCCGACGACACATGCCTGCTTCAAGGGCGTGGAGCTCATGGGATTAGCACCTCGCGGCGGCGCAATTCCGCAAGCAGCGGCAACAGCGGGAGCCCGAGGACGGTCGTATGATCGCCCTCGATGCTCTCGAAGAGTTGCACGGCCGGGCCTTCGATCCGGTAGGCGCCGACGGAGGTCAAGACGCTTTCGCCCGCGCGGGCGAGATAGGCATCAAGCGCGGCATCGCTGAACGGCCGCAAGGTCAGGTGGGCCGTTTGCACGGTCCGCCACACGACCGTTCCGTTCGCGGCGAGCACCACCGCCGAATGCAGGGCATGTGTCTTTCCGCGCAGCCAGGCCAGATGCCGGCGCGCCTCGTCGATCGAAGCGGGCTTCTCGAACAGATGGCCGTTGCATGAGAGAACCTGATCGGCACCGATGACGAGGGCATCCGGCCTCGCGCGGCTCACGGCCTCGGCCTTCGCGTCCGCCAGAGCGAGGGCGACCGATTCATGTGAAACATCAGGATCGGCAGCCATCAGCCGGTCCCGCAGCGCGTGCTCGTCGACATCGGCCGGCTGCATGTCGGTCGCGACGCCGGCGGCCTCGAGCAATGCGCGCCGTGTCGCGCTTCCCGACGCCAGAACCAGGGCGGGCGGTTCCCGGATCATGGCGCTATTTGCCCTGGCCTTGGGTGGCGACGTCCTCGACCCCCTGCGTCAGCTCGCCGGCCTTCCGGTCGTGCATGAGGCTGATGATGGTGGCGGCCGTCTCCTCGACCGAGCGGCGCGTGACGTCGATGACCGGCCATCCGTGCCGGGCGCAAAGCTTCCGCGTAAAGGCGACCTCGGCCGCGATGCGGCTGCGATCGACATAGTCGTCGAGGTCGCGATCGGCGAGCAGGAGCGCGCGGTTGCGGCGTACCTCCGCGATGCGGTCCGGGCTTGCGATCAGGCAGACGACGAAGGCCGAATGCTCTCCTGCAATCTGCTCGGGGAACGGCAGCGCCGGCACGAGCGGCACGTTGGTGGTCTTGTAGCCGCGCTGGGCGAGATAGATGCTGGTCGGCGTCTTCGACGTGCGCGAGATGCCGAGCAGGATGATGTCCGCCTCGTTGAGGTCATCGGGCAGGCGGCCGTCGTCGTGGGCCATCGTGAAGTTCAGGGCGTCGATGCGGCGGAAGTAGTCGGCATCGAGCACGTGCTGGCCGGCGACCGTCGGCGTCTGCGGCGCGCCAAGGTAGGATTCGAACACCTGCATGATGGGCTGCAGGACGGCGAGACACGGGACCTTCAACTCCTTGCAGCGCAGTTCGAGCTCCGCGATGAGATCGAGATTGACGATCGTATAGAGCACGATGCCGGGCGCCTGCTCGATCTCCTGCAGCACACGCTTCAGCTGGCGTGCGTTGCGCACCAGGGGATGGACGTGCTCGATGGGCCGGAACTGCGCGTATTGGACGGCCGCCGCCTTCGCAATCGTGGTCAGGGTTTCGCCGGTCGAATCCGACACGAGATGGAGATGGAAGTAGCTCGGCGGGCTGTGGGCCATCTGTGGATCAGGCGCCTTCTTGTGCGGGGACGGGCCGGCCGGGATGGCGGACGGCGGGACAACCCGACGGGTTGTCCACGGGATTACCCCGAATATCGCCGCTGTGAACCTGTTTTCTCATCGTCGGCGCGGTTCTGTTGATCGGCCCATCCTCGACAGTCTCCTGGCGACAATCAACAGGATTTCCCCGCCGGGCAGGCCGAGTGGCCGGCGAGCAAGCTGTTGACTCGCATGAGCCTCTGCGGGCCTAGTGGCGCGGCTTCCGATGGGACGCCAGGGGTTGCGTCCGAGGCTTTAAGGGACAGACAGGCTTGGGAAAAGTTGGGGATGGGACAGCGATGCCCGCAACCCACGCCCCTAATAACAATAAAAACAATTTCAGAGTCTTTAGTTTTTGATTGAAGGGACGACGATGGGCGACGGTGGATCGGTCGTGAAACGGTTTCTTCGGCCGTTTCGAGGCGAGGCGCTCAGGGTGCCGCCGGTCTGGCTCATGCGCCAGGCCGGGCGGTACCTGCCGGAATACCGGGCGACGCGCGCGGAGGCGGGGGATTTCCTCAAGCTCTGCTATACGCCTCGCCTCGCGGCCGAGGTGACGCTGCAGCCGATCCGCCGCTACGGGTTCGATGCGGCGATCCTTTTTTCGGACATCCTCGTGGTTCCGGATGCGCTAGGCCAGCCGGTGCGGTTCGCGGACGGCGAGGGGCCGCGGCTCGACCCGATCCGATCGCGCGAGGGGCTAGCCGGGCTCGACCTTCCGGGCACGTCGTCCAAGTTCGATATCGTCGCGGAGACGGTCCAGCGGCTCAGGCAGGACCTGCCGCCCGAGACAGCCCTGATCGGGTTTTGCGGCGCGCCGTGGACGGTGGCGACCTACATGGTGCAGGGCCAGGGTTCTCCCGACCAGGCGGAGGCGCGGCTGTGGGCCTATCGCGACCCCGAAGGGTTCGAGGCTCTGATCGATGTTCTGGTTGCGGCTTCGATCGACTATCTCGACCGGCAGGTGAAGGCGGGCGCGGATTGCCTGCAGATCTTCGATACCTGGGCCGGGTCGCTCCCGGACGACGAGTTCGACCGCTGGGTCGTGAAGCCCACGCGCACGATCCGGGAGGCGCTCGCGGATCTCCATCCCGACGTGCCTGTGATCGGATTTCCACGCGGGGCCGGCGCGACGGCGGTCTGGTATGTTTCGGAGACGGGGGTCGACGGCATCGGATGCGACACGGCCACGCCGCCGTTCGTGATGAGCGAGGCGTTCGACGAGGAGGACGTGGTGGTGCAGGGCAATCTCGACCCGCTGCTGCTGGTCGCCGGCGGCGCGCGGCTCGACGAGCGTGTGGACGAGATTCTGGATCTCATGGAGGGCAAGCGATTCATCTTCAACCTGGGGCATGGAATCGTGCCACAAACGCCGCCGGAGCACGTGGCGCGGCTGGTCGCGCGGGTGCGGAGCAGGGGCTGAGTTGTGATGGGTTGGGTGGCTAATCCGGACAGGCCGACGCATTCCCCTCCCTTGTGTGGGGACGGATTCCAACCGGCTGACGTTTTGCTCCCCCACAAGGGGGGAGGGACCTGCGCGTGCGCAGACAAGGACGGCATGTCGTATGGGTGAGGGGCGGCGAGAGGACTCACCTGCGAAGCGGGCGGCAGTGGCGCTCGCGGTCACGGGAGTCCTGTGTCTCGCTGTCGCGGTGCTGGCCGGCGAGGCGGCCTATCCATGGCTCAAGGCGGCGCACGTGATCGCCGTGATCTCCTGGATGGCGGGGATGCTCTATCTGCCGCGGCTTTTCATCTACCACTGCGGTGCGGCGCCGGGCTCGGAGACGAGCGAGACCTTCAAGGTCATGGAGCAGCGCCTGCTGAGGATCATCATCAATCCGGCGATGATCGCCACCTGGGTGCTCGGCCTCTGGCTCGCCTGGCGCGCGGGCTATTTCACCGACGGCTGGTTCCACGCCAAGCTGGCGCTGGTGTTCACCCTTTCAGGCGTTCACGGTTTTTTCTCGGCGTCCGTCCGCCGCTTCGCGGAGGACCGCAATCGGCTCACCGCGCGCCAGTGGCGGATCTGGAACGAGGTTCCGGCCGTGCTCATGGCGCTGATCGTCATCCTCGTTATCGTGAAACCTTTCTGAGGGTTTTGCGTTTATGGGACGCACTTCCGCTCGCCCGATTCGTTTGCTATAAGGAGTTAATCGCATAGACCCTCCGATCTCTCCGGTCGGAGTTCGGCTACCCGGCGCCCCGCCGCGCGAGCCAATGGCTTTCAGCCCACATCTCATCCCTTCCTACCGTCAGGCCCGGCTCTTCGTCCTTCCCACCTCCCTCCGCCGTGGCCGCCATGGAGCGGTTTCATGACCGAAATGAAGCTCGAGGACCTCAAGCTCAAGTCCCCCACCGAGCTCTTAAGCTTTGCCGAAGAGAACGGCGTCGAGAACGCCAGCACCATGCGCAAGCAGGAGCTGATGTTCGCGACGCTGAAGCAGCTCGCTGCCAAGGATATCGATATCACCGGCGTCGGCGTCGTCGAGGTGCTGCAGGACGGCTTCGGCTTCCTGCGCTCGCCGGACGCCAACTATCTGCCGGGTCCCGACGATATCTACATCTCGCCCTCACAGATCCGCCGCTTTGCGCTCCGCACCGGCGACACCGTCGAGGGCCAGATCCGCAGCCCCAAGGAGGGCGAGCGCTATTTCGCGCTGCTCAAGGTCAACCGGATCAATTTCGAGGATCCCGAGAAGGTCAAGCACAAGATCCACTTCGACAACCTGACGCCGCTCTATCCGACGAGCTGGCTCAAGATGGAGATCGAGGATCCGACCATCAAGGATCTCTCGGCGCGCGTCATCGACATCGTGGTGCCGCTCGGCAAGGGCCAGCGCGCGCTGATCGTCGCGCCGCCGCGCACCGGCAAGACGGTGCTGCTCCAGAACATCGCCCACTCGATCACGGCGAACCATCCGGAATGCTATCTGATCGTGCTGCTCATCGACGAGCGTCCGGAAGAAGTCACCGACATGCAGCGCTCGGTTAAAGGTGAGGTGATCTCGTCCACGTTCGACGAGCCGGCCTCGCGGCACGTGCAGGTCTCCGAGATGGTGATCGAGAAGGCAAAGCGCCTCGTCGAGCACAAGCGCGACGTCGTCATCCTGCTCGACAGCATCACGCGCCTCGGCCGCGCCTACAACACCGTCGTGCCGTCCTCGGGCAAGGTGCTGACCGGCGGCGTCGACGCCAACGCGCTGCAGCGGCCGAAGCGCTTCTTCGGCGCGGCGCGCAACATCGAGGAGGGCGGCTCGCTCACCATCATCGCCACGGCGCTGATCGACACCGGCAGCCGCATGGACGAGGTGATCTTCGAAGAGTTCAAGGGCACCGGCAACTCGGAAATCATCCTCGACCGCAAGGTCTCCGACAAGCGCGTGTTCCCGGCCATCGACGTTGCCCGCTCCGGCACGCGCAAGGAGGATCTCCTGGTGCCGAGGGATCAGCTCAAGAAGGTCTACGTACTGCGGCGCATCCTGAACCCGATGGGCACCATGGACGCCATCGAGTTCCTCATCGACAAGCTGCGCTCGACCAAGACCAACGGCGAGTTCTTCCAGTCGATGAACACCTGAGGTCCTTCGGGCGCCCCTGCGCTGGATATGACGGAAAGGCCACCCCAAGGGGCGGCCTTTTTCGTTGCTCGACACAAGAAAAAAAGGCCCGCAAGCGTCGGCTTGCGGGCCTTGTCGTTTCAGCATCGCGAGAGGGTACCCGCTACTCGCCGATATCGTGGACGGCGCGGGCCCTGGCGGCTGCCATCAGGTGCTGTACGCCCTGGCCCGGCTTGTAGTGGATCGGGAAGACGAGCTGCTCGACATAGCCCTTGGGGAACTGCGGCACCTCGTCGATGCCCATGTCGTTGGCTGTGATGGGACGGGGCGGCTCGGCGTGGAACGTGCCGAGGATGCGGTCCCAGACGGTGAGGAACAGGCCGAAGTTGCAGTCACCCTCCTTGCCCCAGTTGACGTGATGCAGGTGGTGGATCTGGCCGATGGAGAGATGGTTGCGGAACGGCCCGAGCGCGTAGGCGACGTTCGAGTGCTGGATGATGAGCTGTACCGAGATGGCAAAGCCAAGCAGCAGTGCAACCTCGACGGGCATGCCGGCGATGGCGAGCGGCGCCGTGCCGAGCACGAGATCGACCACCTGATGCAGGGGGTGGCGCACGAGGCCGTTGAAGCCGTAAAGCCGCGATACGCCGTGGTGGACGGCATGGAGCCGCCACAGGAACGCGTAGCGGTGGCTCAGGAAGTGCAGGAACATGAGGGCGAAATCGGCGAGCACGACGGCAAGCAGCAACTGGCCCCAGAGCGGCCAGTCCCGCGGCCAGATGCCGGCGTTGAGACCGCCCGAGAACAACCATCCCATGAGAGGGATGGTGAGAATGCCGTTGAGGTTCTGGAGCTCGTAGACGATGGCGTGCACGACGTTGGTCTGCCCGTCGCCGTGCGACTCGTTCCACTCCTCGTACCAGGGCAGGATGCGCTCGGCCAGGAAGGCGGTGCCGATCGCGATCAGCATCAACGGCGCGATCCAGAGATAGGAATGGCCCTGCGACACGACATAGTAGGCCGCGCCGTTGAGGCCGAAGAACATGAACGGGAAATAAGCGTAACGGACGACAGCTCGTGCGACTCCGGACGTCATGATAACCTCTGTCTTAAACACGCCGGTCTGTCATACGCTTGACCGGCTATGTGAATCTCGCTGTAAGTCTAGCTATGCTAAACGCGGATTTCACAGCATTTTTTGTTACGTCAGCAGTAAGAAACTTTGATCTTACGCAACAGACCTTCGGTCGATGACAAGCTGTCGCAGGTCGTCTGCGGTCGTGACCGGCAACGAGCATTGCGGACCCAGACAGACGTAGGCCGTTGTTCTCTCCCCGTCTGCCGACTTGCCTCGCACGACGGGCGGGCCCTGGTCGGAGACCTCTTCTTTGACGCGGATCTCCATGGCCCCGGGGATCGACATGCGGTTCAGCGCCGCCCGGAGACCGGTATCCGGAGACCCTGAACTCTCCACAATGACAATGAGTTGTGGAGACAAGATGTTGATGGCGGCGGCCATCAGACCGGTGTGGCCTCCGAGGTTGCGGGCGACGTCGGCCGCGAACGCGCTGAGAATGGACTGGGCTCGATCGAGGAAACGCTGCTCTCCGGTGAGGGTTCCGAGGGCGACGAGATTGGTAACCATCATGGCGTTGGCCGAGGGGGTGGCGTCATCGCTCGCGGTTTTCAGCCGGACGATCACATCGTCCGTGTCGTCGGCCGTGGTGAAGTAGCCGCCCGCGTCATGATCCCAATAGTGCCGGTCGAGGATCTCGGCCCAGCGGATCGCCTGGGCGAGGTCGCCGGCTTCGCCGGTGACCTGGTAAAGGCGGAGGGCGGCCCAGATCATGTTCGCGTAATCGCCGGCGGTCGCGGGTGCACGTCCCTTGCCGTGACGGGTGGCGTGAACGAGCCGACCGTCAACGGTCATCCTTTCCGCAACGAAGGTGAAGGCTCGACGCGCCATGGTCACCCAAGATGGACGATCGAAGACGGATCCTGCACGGGCCAGCGCGCCGATCGCGAGGCCGTTCCAGTCGGCGAGAACCTTGTCGTCCCAACCCGGTCTCGTACGTTCCGCGCGCGCCTTGAGCAGCTCTGCGCGGAGCTGCGCGAGCTTTGCTTCCTCGTCCGGCGGGCCGAGGGTCTTGGCGTGGAGCCGGTTCAGGATGGTGTGGCCTTCGAAGTTGCCCTCGGGCGTGACGCCGTAGGTTTCCTTGAAGAGGGCGGCATCGGCGGGGGTGAGCACCGCGTCGATCTCGTCCGGTGACCAGACGTAGAACTTGCCTTCCTCCCCTTCGGAGTCGGCATCGAGCGCGGCGGTGAAGGCTCCGTTTTCATCGATCATCTCGCGGGCGAGCCAGGTGACCGTCTCGGCGATGCGCGCTTCGAGAAGCGGGCTCTGCGTCTCGCGCCAGACTTCTGTCATCAGGTCGATCAGCAGCGCGTTGTCGTAAAGCATCTTCTCGAAGTGCGGGACGAGCCAGAGCTCGTCCACCGAGTAGCGCGCGAAGCCGCCGCCCAGGTGATCGTAGATGCCGCCCATGCTCATCCGCTCGAGCGTTGTCACCACGGCGGCCTTGGCCGTGTCATCGCGGTAGCGGATGGCGCCGCGCCAGAGCAGCCAGAAGAAGCTCCATTGCGGGAACTTGGGCGCACCTGCGATGCCGCCGTGGGTGGGATCGACGGCGCGGGCAAGGCGCGTCGTCACCTCGCTGAGGAGCCGGTCGGTGATCTCGGGCCCGCCGCTGCCGTCGGCTCTCTCGGTGAGCGCCGCCATCAGCGCCTCAACATTGCCGGCGACCTTCTCCGGCTCCCGGTGGTAGACGGCGGAGATGCGCTCCAGCACGTCGACGAAAGCGGGGCGGCCGTAGACGGCGGTCTTGGGAAAGTAGGTGCCGCCCCAGAAGGGGCGCGCGTCGCTATCGAGGAACATGGTCAGCGGCCAGCCGCCCTGTTGCCCTAGGCGGTGAAGGGCGCCCATGTAGATGGCGTCGATGTCGGGACGCTCCTCGCGGTCGACCTTGATGCTCACGAAGTGATCGTTCATCACGCGCGCCGTCACCTCGTCCTCGAAGCTCTCGTGGGCCATCACATGGCACCAGTGGCAGGCCGAATAGCCGACCGAGAGGAGTATGGGCTTGCCGGTCCTCCTGGCCTCGGCCAGCGCCTCGGGGCCCCAGGCCCACCAGTGCACGGGGTTGTCCTTGTGCTGGATGAGGTAGGGGCTCGTCTCCTCCCCGAGGCGGTTGCGGCTCATGGTTCGGGTTCCCAGGGCTTCGGTTGCGGACTTTTCTGATGCGCTGTTTCCTGATAGGCGCGCACAGCGCATGAAAGGGCTTGCGGCGGAAAGTTCAAGTCATCGGGCACGGCATGGCTCAATCTCCAGATCCGACCATCTTCGCGCTGGCGAGTGCCCCCGGGCGGGCGGGCGTCGCCGTGGTTCGCGTTTCCGGCGAGGGCGCGGGGCGGGTTCTCGACTTCATGGCCGGTCCGCGGCCCGAGCCGCGGCGCGCCGTCGGGCGCTTCATCCGCCACCCGAAAACCGGTGAGAAGCTCGACCGCGGCGTGGTGCTGTGGTTCCCCTCGCCCAAGAGCTTCACCGGGGAGGACGTGGCGGAGCTTCACCTGCATGGCGGGCGCGCGGTGATCCGGGCGGTGCTCGATGCGCTCTCTCTGGTGCCGGGGCTGCGCCTCGCCGAGCCCGGAGAGTTCGCGCGGCGCGCGTTCGAGGCGGGCAAGCTCGACCTCGCGGAGGTCGAAGGGCTCGCAGACCTCATCGAGGCGGAGACGGAGTCGCAGCGGCGCCAGGCTCTGGCGCAGGCGTCGGGTGCGCTCTCCGATCTCTACGACGGCTGGCGGGCGAGCCTCATCGAGGCGCTCGGCCTCATCGAGGCGGGCCTCGATTTCGCCGATGAAGGCGATATCGGCGCGAAGACCTTCACTGAAGCAACAGCGATCATCTCGGTGCTGGCACGCGCGGTGCGCCATCACCTTGCAGACGATCATCGCGGCGAGATCCTGCGCGACGGGTTCCGGGTGGCGCTCACCGGGCCTACCAATGCGGGCAAGTCGAGCCTGCTCAACGCGCTCGCCCGGCGCGAAGCGGCCATCGTCTCGGAGGAAGCGGGGACGACGCGCGACGTGATCGACGTGCGGCTCGATCTCGGCGGGCTGCCGGTCATCGTGTCGGATACGGCCGGGTTCCGGGAGACGGAGGGCGCCGTCGAGCGCGAGGGGATGCGGCGCAGCCAGGCGGTGGCCGAGGCCGCGGACCTGGTGCTGTGGCTCACGGACGCGAGCGCCCCCCGAACGATGCTGCCGGCGGAGCTCGCCGCCGTCGCCGACCGGACGCTGCTCGTGCTCAACAAGCTGGATCTCCTCTCAAGCGGGAGCGCGCCAACGCTGCCGGACGACATGGTGCCGCTGTCGGTCAAGACCGGTGCAGGGCTCGATGACCTCATCGCCCGGATCGGGGTGATCGCCCGCGAGCGCATCGGTCACCACGAGGAGCCGGCGCTGACGCAGGTCCGTCACCGGCAACTCGTGGAACGGTGTCGCGACAGCCTCGAGGCGTTTCTGCTCGGGGCGGCTCAGGATGTGGAGCTTCGCGCTGAGGATCTCCGCCGCGCTGCGGACGCGCTGGGGCGCATCACCGGGCGCGTGGACGTGGAGGACGTCCTGGATCACATCTTCGGACGCTTCTGCATCGGGAAGTGACGGCGCGGTGATCGTGCGGGCATGCGATGTTTCACGTGAATCCATTTCAGGTGAAGGATCGGCATCACGTGTTTCACGTGAATCGATTTTGAGCCGCTGCGGCAGGGCGCCCGTCGTTAACGTTCCCCTAAGACGGGTACGACATGGTGGATGAACGCTTAAGCCGTCACTGCCGCAAAAATCCATCATGACGCCCGCCGCAATCTCGCAATCGAGCGCTGTGCAGATCCTCCGGCATGCGAGCCCGCTATCTGCCTCGGCCGGGGCGGCGGCAACCAGCGCAGGGGCCCGGTTCGTCGCAGCGGCCAATGGCATTGCAGTTGCTGACAGTGCGGGTGGGCCGACGCAACGTGCGAAGGCAAAGCTTTCGGAAGCCTTGTTCAAGCCGAATGCTCCGAGCGTTACCGAGACGAAGATCCATCTCATGAAGCGGCTGGGACAGGAGCTTGGGATCGCGCTCGAGGATCACGAGACGCATGCGTCGTTCGGCTCGGCCCTTCGCGCGGCGATCGCGGACATCAGAATGAAGCCGGGTGGCACCTTCGTGCTCGCGGCCATCGAGCGGAAGCTCGGTTTTGACAAGCTCGGGTTCTCGCTCGATACGTTCGTGGCCGCGATCATCGATCCCAAAGGCGACGACGGGCGGAAGGTCGATGCGGCGCTCAAGAAGGATCTTGGGCTTGACGATGGAGAAGATCGCAAGTCCGGGGTGCGCGCGGCGCCGGCAGCCGTCAGACGCGATGAAAGTGGTCTCTACGGGCTCGTGAGCTCTTGAGCGCGGCCGGCCGGGCCGTTTTATTCCGCGGAAGACGTTTTCACGTGAATCCGTTTTTGGGTCCGTTTTTGGCCAAATGCGCCATAAGATGTTTCACGTGAATCACGTGGTCACTCGCGGAGGACGACTGCCAAAAGCTCAATCTCGAGCTGGCTCAAGCGTTCATCAGGCGCCGCTTGGCGGCCATTGGTTCTGTTGATGGCTTTGGGTCGCGTCCGGGCCAGCCGGGATGAGTGGCGATGCTTGTTTCACGTGAATCACCTGTCTCAATTGCCCAGGCGCGGTCAGCGGTTCACGAATCCGACGGTGAGCTCGGCGTTGGAGGCGAGCGGCGACAGCACCGGCTCGCGCGGTTCCGGAGGCGGGAGGCTCGCGGTCTGGGTCTTGGCGGCGCAGCGCTTCTTGTAGAGGGCGAGCAGGTACTGGTTGCGCTCGGAAAGTGCCGCGGCCTCCTTGCCGGCGGCGTCCTGGAAATCGAGGCCGAGCCAAGCCGGCCAGACCATGAAACCGATGACGCCGGCGACGGCGTTCTGGCCCATCTTCCAGCCGCGCTCGATGGCGAGGTCGGAGATCTTCTGGTTGTTCAGCGCGAGCTCGGCTTCGATGGCGGCGCAATCGAGCTGCGGGTCCGAGGCGAGGACCATCGGCACGGGTTGTGGCACGCGACCGGCACAGGCGGTCAGAGACAAGACCCCTAGACACACGATACCGATCTTCAGCATGCGTCGCCCCCCGACACTTACGACGGGGCCAGCGTACGGGCCACAAAATGGCGCAGCCAAGATCGCGTGACGATCCGGCTGTGTGTTGTCCTCCGTATCCACATGAAATCAGGATGGAGATAATTCACGCGTCGTTTTGACCGGCGGGCGGGGCTCCTGTATCTCTCCGCCAGGTTCGAGATGAGCGAAATGGCCGAGCAGATCTACGATGTCATCGTTGTCGGCGGTGGGCACGCGGGCGTGGAAGCGGCCGGCGCGGCGGCGCGCATGGGCGCCGCGACGGCGCTCGTCACGCACCGCTTCGCGACCATCGGCGAAATGAGCTGCAACCCGGCGATCGGCGGGCTCGGCAAAGGCCATCTCGTGCGCGAAATCGACGCCCTCGACGGCTACATGGGTCGCATCGCCGATGCTGCCGGCATCCAGTTCCGGCTTCTCAACAGGTCCAAGGGGCCGGCGGTCCAGGGGCCGCGCGCGCAGGCGGATCGCGCGCTTTACAAGGCGGCCATGCAGCAGGCCGTGCGCGAGACGGACGGTCTCGCAGTGATCGAGGGTGCGGTCGAGGACCTGGTGGTCGAGGACGGTATCGTCGGTGGCGTCATCACGCAGACGGGGGAGACGATCCGGGCCGGCGCAGTGGTGTTGACCACTGGAACTTTTCTGAACGGTCTCATCCACTTAGGAGATCAGACTCACCCGGCGGGTAGGGTCGGCGATGCGCCCGCGCTCAAGCTCTCGGAGCGGCTTTACGGTCTCGGGCTCCGCATGGGGCGGCTCAAGACCGGCACGCCCGCACGGCTGGTGCGCAGCTCCATCGACTGGGATGGGCTGCCGCAGCAGGCGGCGGACGACGACCCCGTGCCGTTCTCGTTCCTGACCGAGAAGATCACCAATCCGCAGGTGACCTGCGCCATCACGTCGACCAACGACGCGACGCACGCCATCATCCGCGCCAATCTCGCGCGTGCGCCGATGTATTCGGGACAGATCGCCTCGCGCGGGCCGCGCTATTGCCCGTCCATCGAGGACAAGGTGGTGCGGTTCGCCGACCGGGAGGCGCACCAGGTGTTCCTCGAGCCGGAAGGGCTCGACGACGACACCGTCTATCCAAACGGCGTCTCGAGCTCGCTTCCGGCAGATGTGCAAGAATCCTTTCTCAAGACATTACCAGGACTTAGTCGTGTTGAGTTAAAGCGTCCTGGCTACGCGATCGAGTACGATTACGTCGATCCGCGGGAGCTCCTGCCGACGCTCGAGACCAAACGGCTCAAGCGGCTTTTTCTTGCCGGACAGATCAACGGCACGACGGGATACGAGGAAGCGGGCGCGCAGGGGCTCGCTGCCGGCGTCAACGCGGCGCTTTCGGCCTCCGGCGGGGGACAGACGTTCGTCGTCTCGCGCGCGGACGCCTATCTCGGCGTCATGATCGACGATCTGGTGACGCGCGGGGTGACCGAGCCCTATCGGATGTTCACGTCGCGGGCGGAATTCCGTTTGCGGCTGCGCGCGGACAACGCGGACCAGCGTTTGACGCCCGCAGGCGAACGTGTGGGCTGCGTGTCCGCTGTTCGTTCACGCCTGTATTTCAATAAAAACAATCAGTTATTGTATTTTACTAAAGTTCTTTCTCAAAAAACGCTCACACCGACAGAAGCGGAACGAAACGGAATCGAAATCAACAAGGACGGACGGCACCGGACCGCTTTTGAAATTCTGTCATATACAAGCGTAGGTTTCGATCGTTTGGCTGAGATTTGGCCTGAATTGAAAAGTGTCGATCCGGCCATCGCGGCGCAAATAGAAAACGACGCTCGGTATGACTCCTACGTTCGGCGGCAGGAGATTGACGTGGCCGCGCTGCGCCGGGACGAGGCGATCGAGATCCCCTCTCAATTTGATTATGCAACTTTGCCGAGTCTCAAGTCGGAGCTGCGTCTGAAGCTCGCCGCCGAGCGTCCGGCGACGCTGGCGCAGGCCAGCCGCATCGAGGGCATGACTCCGGCGGCGCTGATGCTCATCCTGAGCGCGGTAAAGAAGCAAACGCAACGGAAACGCGCGTCATGAGGACGGCGTCGGGCCGAATCGATACGGCCGAGGCGTTTCAGGAAACCTTTGGCGTTTCACGTGAAACGCTGGACAGGCTGCGGACTTACGAGGCGCTGCTCAAATCCTGGCAGAGGGTTGTCAACCTGGTTTCGCCGGCCACGCTGGACGATGTCTGGCATCGGCATTTCGCGGATTCGGCCCAGCTTCTCGATCTGGCCGATATTTCCTCCCCGCTTGGTGGGGAGGGACCGGGCGCGAGAGGCCGCGCCCTCGAGGAGGGAGGAAAAATACCGCGTCCCGGGGAAGCTTCGGGAGGCCAGAGCTGGCTGGACCTGGGGTCCGGTGGCGGGTTTCCTGGCCTCGTGCTGGCGATTTTGCTGGCGGAAAAGGCGCCGCAAGCTCGCATGACGCTGGTCGAGAGCGATGCCCGGAAGGCGGCATTCCTCGGCGAGGTAGCCCGGAAAACGGGCGTCGCTGTGGAGATTCGCGCGGAACGGAGCGAAAAGTGCGCGACTCAGGCTAACTCTCGGATACGAAACGTCATCACGGCACGCGCGTTGGCACCCCTTCCGAAGCTGCTCGGGCTTGCCCAGCCGTTTTTTTCTCCCCCGACTGTGGCCTTGTTTCCCAAAGGTCGCGAAGCCGAGGTAGAAATTGCAGAGGCGAGGACGCGATTCGATTTCGATTGCCAGCTCGTCCCCAGTCTGACGGACGCAGAGGCGCGTATCGTGATAGTACAGAATTTGGCTGTGAGGACGGAGGGTTAGTCTCGTGACAGGCCCGGCTCAGAAACTCAGGACCTTGGCCATCGCCAACCAGAAGGGTGGCGTCGGCAAGACGACGACGGCCATCAATCTCGGCACGGCGCTGGCAGCCATCGGCGAGCGCGTGCTCGTTATCGATCTCGATCCCCAGGGAAACGCTTCGACCGGGCTCGGCGTCCCGGCGGAAACGCGGACCAGAACCTCCTACGATGCCATCATGGGCACCTCGAGCCTCCTCGATACGGCCGTTCCGACGGCCATTCCGGGGCTGTTCGTGGTTCCGGCGAACCAGGATCTGGTCGGCCTCGAAAGCGACCTGTCGGGCGATGCGAGCCGCGCCTATAAGCTCCGCGACGCGGTGGCGGGACTGGCGGCGCACATGCAGGGAAAGCCCGCGGATCAAGCCTTCAAATACGTCCTCATCGATTGTCCGCCGTCGCTCAGCATCCTGACGCTCAATGCGTTGGCGGCGGCCGACGCCGTGCTGGTGCCGGTCCAGTGCGAATTCTTCGCGCTGGAAGGCATTTCGCAGCTCAAGGAGTCGATCGACCAGATCCGCGCGACGCTCAATCCGCGCCTCGAGATCCAGGGCGTCGTGCTGACCATGCACGACGCGCGCACGACGCTCTCGCGCGAAGTCGCCGACGAGGTGCGGGCCTTCTTCGGGCACAAAGTCTACGGGTCGGTGATCCCGCGCAATACGCGGGTCGCCGAGGCGCCCTCGCACGGCAAGCCCATCCTGCTCTACGACTACGATTGCGCAGGCAGCCAGGCCTATATCCGGCTCGCGACCGAGATCATCGAGCGCGAGCGTAAGACGAAAGCTGCGTAACTTGCTGTAGAACAAAAGAAAACGGGTCTCGATATGAACTCACCGCTGCCCAGGAGCCGGCTCGGCCGGGGTTTGGCCTCGCTGATCGGGGAGGGACCGCAGCCCGCTCAGGCGCGGATCCCCGCCGAGGGCGAGCAGCGGACGCTGCCGGTCGCGCAGCTGCGCAGCAGCCGGTTCAATCCCCGCAAGGATTTCGGTGAGCAGGACCTGGCGGAGCTCGCTGAATCGATCCGCACCAAGGGCCTCGTTCAGCCGATCGTCGTGCGGCCGCATCCGGAGGACCCGCAGGCGTTCGAGATCGTCGCCGGCGAGCGGCGCTGGCGGGCGGCGCAGAAGGCCGCCGTGCATTCGGTGCCGGTCATCGTGCGCGATCTTTCGGATCGCGACGTGCTGGAAATCGCCATCATCGAGAACGTCCAGCGGGCCGACCTCAATGCGATCGAGGAGGCGGGCGGCTACCGCGACCTCATCGAGCGGTTCGACTACAGCCAGGAGCAGGTGTCCGAGATCATCGGCAAGAGCCGCAGCCATGTCGCCAATACGCTGCGGCTTCTGAAGCTTCCGGCGTCGGTTCAGGCCTACGTGCAGGACGGCCGGCTGACGGCCGGCCATGCGCGTACGCTCGTCGGGCGCGAGGATGCCGAGGCACTGGCGCAGCGGATCCTCGAGCAGAGCCTCAACGTGCGCGAGGCCGAAGCCCTGGCGCAGGCCGGCCCCATCGGCACGCCCGGGCCCACGGGCGGCGGACGGCGGGCGCGCGAGAAAGATCCCGATACGAAAGCGTTCGAAAAGGAGCTCGCGGATTCGCTTGGCCTCAAGGTCGAGGTCAAGCGCGGCTCCGGCGAGAGCGGCAACCTCGTCATCAAGTACGGCAACTTCGATCAGCTCGACTATATCCGCCTGCGGCTGACGGGGACGTCGGGCGGCTGAGGTGCGGCCTGTTAAGCGTGCCCGGTGCTCTCTGCTGGACATCCTTTCTCGCGGTGCGTATGGCCTCGCACGAGGATCCTGCTGGCTCGAAGCCGGGGTCTCTGACCGGCCCGCCGGCGAGGAGGATTGGACCTGAGCTCCATGAGTGACACCGTTCTTATGAAGCTGGCGGCGACCATCCGGGCCCGGCGCAGCGAGACGGCCGAAAAATCCTATACGCGCCAGCTTCTGGACGCGGGGCCCGAGCGGTGCGCGAAGAAGCTCGGCGAGGAGGCGGTGGAAACGGTCATTGCCGGCGTCAGCCAGAGCGATGATGCCCTGCGTGCGGAAGCGGCGGATTTGCTTTATCATCTTCTCGTGCTGCTCGAAGCGCGCGGGGTCGGCCTCGACGAGGTGCTCGCGGTGCTGGATCGGCGCACTGGGCAGTCGGGGATCGCGGAAAAAGCGGCGCGGACGTCATAGGGTTCTGTGTAGCATGGAGAAACCTCAGGGTTTCCGGGTGAACCTCTCATGACACTGCGGGAAAATGCAGCCTCGATGCGTGACGGCCCGCGCCTCGAGCTGGTGGGCAGCCAGGGTGACGAAACCGTCGCTCCCGCCTATTCGCCCTATCGCGTCTTCAGCCGCGAGCAGTGGGCCAAGCTGCGCGCCGATACGCCGATGACGCTCGCGCCGCAGGAGCTCGAGGTCCTGTCCGGCATCATCGACGAGCTGTCGGTGGAGGAGGTGGAGACGATCTATCTTCCGCTCTCGCGCCTGCTCAACCTCTATGTGGCGGCGGCGCAGAAGCTGCATGCGGTGAGCTCGACGTTTCTCGGCCGGACCGACTGCAAGGTGCCGTTCATCATCGGCGTCGCCGGCTCGGTGGCCGTCGGTAAGAGCACTGCGGCGCGCGTGCTCAAGGCCCTTCTCGCGCGCTGGCCCGACCATCCGCGCGTGGATCTCATCACGACCGACGGCTTCCTCTACCCCAACCGCGAGCTCGAAGCGCGCCATCTGATGGAGCGCAAAGGCTTTCCCGAGAGCTTCGATACGACGCGGCTTCTTGCCTTCCTCGCCGATGTGAAGAGCGGCAAGGAGTCCATCGAAGCGCCCATCTATTCGCACTTCCACTACGACATCCTGGCCGGCCAGAAGACGGTGGTCGAGCGGCCGGACATCCTGATCGTGGAAGGGCTTAACGTCCTACAGCCGGCGGCGGCGCACAAGGGCGGAGATCCGGGCCCCTTCGTTTCGGACTTCATCGACTTCTCGATCTTCATCGACGCCGATCCGACGTTGATCGAGGCGTGGTACGTGGAACGCTTCATGCGCCTGCGCGGCACCGCGTTCCGCGATCCGGCGTCGTTCTTCCATCGCTACGTGACGCTCACGCACGACAACGCCGTGGCGCGCGCGCTCGAAATCTGGCGCACGATCAATCTCAAGAACCTGACCGAGAACATTCTGCCGACGCGTCCGCGCGCGCGCCTCATCCTGCGCAAGGACAAGGATCACAGCGTGCGCACAGTCGCTCTGCGGAAATTATAGCGAGTCTGGTCCGCGGCGCGGGCGTTGCCTGCGGTACAATTTCTGGTTGTTTAAGTCGCTTGATAACCGGGAAAATGTGAAAAAATTTGCTGTTTTTGGAACCGTTTGCGCATTCCCGCACTAAATCGGGAACTTGTCCCTATAGACTTGGGACAACGTAGCACTGACATAAGGATCCGTTCCCGTTTTTTCGTTGCAAGGAGATTATCTATGAAGCGCATTTTCGCCGCGGCGGCTGTCTTGGCGTTGTGCTCGGGCGCTGCATTTGCCGATGAAAAGCCCACCGACGAGGAGGCTGCCAAGATCAAGGCTGCCGTTGCCGTGTGGGGCTGCGAGGGCGGCACCTACGAGAAGGAGTCCGAGGGCTCGGGCGTGTTCGAGGCCGAGGACGTGAAGTGCAAGGCTGGCCAGTACGACTTCCGCCTCGACAAAGACTTCAACGTGTTCGTGATCACGAGAGACTAGAGCGCGGCTCTGATCTGAACGGGCTCCACGTTCTTGATGCGTGAGGCGTCGGACGGATCAGATCCGAGACGGTCGGGCCTTTTCGGTGGACCGCAAGCCGTTCCGCACCCGGAACCGATCGTAAGATCGGTTTGGGCTGGCGGCGGCTCGTGTGTCACCGTCGCCCCGCCATGCGGCGCATGGAGGAGGGCGGAGCTGCGTCTCGGATGGATGGAGCGGTGTGCTCGCGCAAGATAAAGGCGCCTCTTCGGATGGAGAGGCGCCTTTTTCATTGATGGCAAGTGGTCAGGCGGCGAGTTGCTCCAGCCTGGCGAGGATTGCGCCGCCCATTTCGGAGGTTCCCACCTGGCGCATGCCGGGCTGCATGATGTCGCCCGTACGCAGCCCATCCGCCAGGGCTCCCGCAATGGCCTTGTCGACGAGGTCGGCTTCCTCGGCCATGCCGCAGGAATAGCGTAGCGCCATGCCGAAGCTTGCGATGGTCGCGATCGGGTTGGCGAGCCCTTTGCCGGCGATGTCGGGCGCGGAGCCGTGCACCGGCTCGTAGAGGGCAAGGCGCTTGCCGGTCTTTTCGTCCGCGGCGCCGAGGGAGGCGGACGGCAGCATGCCGAGCGAGCCCGTGACCATCGCCGCTTCGTCAGACAGCACATCGCCGAACAGGTTGTCGGTGACGA
>JRYH01000119.1_pt1 | contig 24258 bp, 26 predicted proteins | sample 235351 | NCBI WGS metagenome assembly JRYH01 (sample SAMN03074221, study PRJNA261480) | activated sludge metagenome | biome: Wastewater Treatment Plant; feature: Wastewater; material: Activated sludge; isolation source: activated biomass of a wastewater treatment plant treating wastewater... ...
GTTTTTCAACAACCTGTTAACCCGTCTATAATCGTCTCATCGGGACCGGTGCGCACCGCGCATGGGTCGTGCGCAGCGATCTTCTCGATCCCGCTCGCAGAAACGCCGGCTCGAATGATTGGGCATTGTTTACTACCGAATCGTTCAGCGGTTGCCGCGGTGATCGTCCGCCCGCAGCGGACGCCTAGACCGCATCAGAAAAAACCGTCTCGAACGAAAAGGAAAAACCATGGATTCCTACAAAGTTCTTCTTTTTATTCAGATCTTTTCGGCGCTGCTGGCCTTCGGGTTGTTGGGCTACCGGTTCGTGCTTATTCCGAAGCGGCAGAAGGCGGCATTAGAGCGAGAATATCCTCATATTATGCGGGGTGCCGAGGCCGCGCACGTCGGCTATTTATGGGACTCCGATCTGGCCGCACCCGGACTCCAAGTGCTCCAGGCGGTGAAACGAGGTTGGCTGATTGTCGGCAAAGAACGGGTGACGCTGGCCTCGCAAGCGGGCCGGCGGTGGGTTCTAAAAAGCATGGATCACAATACGGTGCGCACCGCATTCGTCGATACCGGCGGTGCGATGCCGGGCTTTACGGCGCTGATCCGACTTTACGACGGCGCCGATGTGCTGTATGTCGCCAGCTTGGGGAACTGGGGTAAGGGCGATAAAAGCAAAACAATCCGCCTGTTCGAGAAGTTGCGCGCTTGTTGCGGCCTGGACCTGTCGGTGCGTCATGAAAGTTTGAGCCAGGCGGCAAGAACCGCGCTCACCGTCATGCTTTCCATAACGCTGGTGGTTGCGGTCTTTACGGTCCGCGCGGCGATCAACAAAAAGCCCCTCGATGCCCCCGCGCACATCACGGTTCAGAACGACGGCCGCGCGCTGATGGCGAGCAGCCGGGAATTGTTGATCTTCGACGGCGCGGTGTTGATCGATCGGGTGGCGGTAAAACAATTGGGCGTGGCGCCGCCGCTGGCCAGCATCGCACCGGGCGGGCCCGGTGAAATCTATCTCGGCAGCCGCAAGGAGCACCGTATTTACCGGTGCCGCCTTGACGAACTTAGCTGCCAGCCATTTCCGGAGTCCAAAACGGAACCGCAGCCCGTATTGCGAGACGCCTTTGCCATGGTCTTCGATCGCGATCACAAGTGGCTTTTGGTGGCGGATTCCGCCCGTCACCGGCTGCTGGCATTCGATGGCGACGGAAGCTCGGTGGACGTACTCGTCGATCACCCGGTGTTATGTTTTCCGAATCAGGTGATCATCGATCGCAACGAAGCGTTTGTCGTCAATACCAATTATCACCGCATTGAACATTTCGCTTATCATCCGGAAACCCCGGCGCTCAAACGCCTCGACAGCCTCCCGGTGGTAGCGGACACCCGCCTGGACGTCGACTGCCCGCCGCCTGCCGAAACGCTGTTCAGCAGTTTTCTCCACCGCGAACAATTCAAGGGCGAGCAAGCCCGGGCGTTTCCCGAAAGCACCCGGGGCAGAGTCTGGCCCATCAGCGCGATCAAGACCGGCAGCCGTTCCTTTTGGGTGCTGAACGCAGCGAACGGAATGCGCCGCGCCGATTTGCTCGAGATCGACGGCAACAACCACCGCCTGTTGTTGCCTGGCCGCCTGCACGACCCCGTCGCACTGGCCGCCGTCGGCGATGAATACTGGGTGGCCGACCTGGCAGAACCCGCGATTCATCGCTTCGACCGCTCAGGCAAAATGCTGGAAGATCTCGCTGATCCGGTGTTGCAAAGCTGGTTCGAATCGCTGCACAGACAAAAAGCGCAGAACGACAAAGTTTATTACACGATGCTTGTGGCGTTGTTGGCGATTTTGTTCCTGTCGGTTTATTTATTGATGCGGCGCTACCGCCTTTTCTTCGACTTTTTAGTGGACAACAGCCCAACGTTGCGGTAACCACTCGCGTAATTCGGGCATTCCAGTGAGTGTATCAATTTCGGTCACATCTGCCCGTTCTCCAGCACCCTGGCGATCGCGGTGATGGCATTCCAGTTGCGAGTCGTGGCCGGTACCCCAAAGAGTCGGTCGATCGCGAGCACGGCAGGGCGGAAGCTTCTGTGACAGCCGACATTGTCGCCCCTTAGAAGAGCCACGAGTGCCATGCATGTCCTCTCGCTGGCGCCCCCCAAGCTCCAGGGCCCTCTTGTCCGCCCAACGCTCGGGCTCAGCCGACCCGATAACGCGCCAGCGTTTTTTTGGGGTCGGCTGAAGTCCATTGTTGTTAGGCGATTATACCGTTGTCTCTTTTGGATTAGGGCCAAATTGATTCTGCCCAGGATTACTATCTTGCACCATGAATACAAGCAATACAATAGCGCCAATCAGTGGAATTAAAGCAATAAGTAACCACCAGCCACTGCGGTCAGTATCATGAAGCCTCCGCACAGCTACTGCAATTGCAGGTATTAAAACTGCCAGCGCATAAATACCGCTTAGTAGCCCAATACCATCTTCGATGCTATAAGTTCCAGTGCCTAAATCAATAATCCCTAATATGATAGAGACGATGATATTGAACAAGACGAAATACCAATATTCTTTTCTTCTTGCTCGTCCGCTAAAGACAGCATACTTTTTCAAAACTTCAAAATACCAATTCATATCTTGCTCTCCTTCATTATTGACTCATGGTTTGATTAGCCTGGTAGTCGAGGCGTTTTCGTCGCCTAACTGCTGGCTTGGCATCCACGTTACGGAAAAGTACTGAATAAAAAAACAGTTCCAAGGAACGCATCCCATGAAAAAGCCCGCTGAGGCTTCCCCATTTTTGCGCAAGGTTCGTGATGTCATCCGCACACGTTATTACAGCATTCGCACCGAAGAAACTGACGTTCACTGGATCAAGCGCTTCATTCCCCATCACGGGAAACGCCATCCGGTCGAAATAGGGGAACTGGAAGTGGCGGCGTTTCTGAGCCACCTCGCCGTCCATCGGCGGGTGGCGCCGGCTACACAGAATCAAGCGCTCAACGCCTTGGTTTTTCTCTACAAGGCGGATCTCGAACGCCCCCTTGGCGATTGTACGGGCATCGTCTGCGCCAAGGGCCGCCAGCATCATCCGGACGTGACGATGGTGGTTTTTTTGGCTGCAAAAACGATTTTTGCTTTCACAATTCGCCTGATTTTGCGCCAGGTTAGCGATGATTGCAAGCTGCTAATACTGCAATGTTATAAATTAACCTATTATGGCGACTTCTTCAAGTAATTTGTGAGGTTAGCCATGGGATTGAGTCTGCAAGCGCGGTTTGAGAGGTATTGTGATGGCTGTGTGAACAAAAACGAAAACCAGGACCCATCACTCGCCGGAGAAGTCTGTTGCTGAACAATGATGAGTGTCAAGTTTCTGTTGACCTTAAAAGATTGACATCCACCGTAAAAGATGGCCATTCGCCACGTGCCATTGACGCAATCAGTTGTGACTCGTACAATGACTCATAATGAGTCACGATGAAGCGACCGTGATGAACACCAAGACGCAACTCACAATCCGCGGGTTTGGCCCACAAATTGAGCAAGCGATCCGCAATCTTGCCGAACGCGAGGGGATCTCATTGAACCAGGCCGTACTTCGCCTTTTGCGGCGCGGCGCGGGACTGGCGCCCGACGAGCCGGATCAACCAAGCGTGATCGGCTCAACGCTAGATCACCTCGCGGGAACCTGGTCCGATACGGAGGCCGAGGCCATGGCGGAGGTCGAGAAGGACTTCGAACGCATCGATCCCGAGCTTTGGGCATGAAGATCCTGCTCGACACGAACGCCTACTCGGCGTTCAAACGCAACGACGAACGCATTCTCCACATCATCCGGCAAAGCGAGGCGATCGTCTTCTCATCGATCGTCGGGGGCGAACTGCTTGCCGGATTCCATTGGGGCCGGCGCTTCGAGCGCAATCGTGAGGAGTTGCTTTCCTTTCTTGCGCACCCGCGAGTTCGCTTGGTCCCCGTGACGCTCACCACCGCGGACCGTTACGGCAGGATCTACCGCATGTTGCGGGCCAAGGGGACGCCGATTCCGGCCAATGACATGTGGGTCGCCGCGCAAGCCCTGGAGACCGGCGCCGAGCTGGTTTCCTTGGACAACCACTTCTCGTTCATTGATGGGTTGGCGCGGATCGATCTATCGGAGGCTTAGTGCCGCTACGCCACTGGGCGAGAGCATGGTCCTTGATTGCGTTTGGATTGAAGATTGCCCCCGCTGGCGAAGAAGGGTTTGGATTGAGCTTGCCCTACCCCGCTGGCGGGGAAGTCCATCTTCTCCCCCCGCTTGCGCGAGGGAGGGGCTGGGTTCGAGCGATCGTTGTGTGGGTTTACGCTTTATGCAAGGCTCAATAGCGCGGTTGCTCTTTTCTGGTCGTTTAGCTAAATTCAGCGTGGCAGGGGCCGTGGGCCGTGCCAATCAAGATTGGATCGGTGTTGACATTCTGGTATTGTACGGATATAGTCCGTACACCGATACACCAGGAGCACGGCATGGCCGGAACCACAGGGGTCCGTGAAGACAGAATCGAATTGCGGGCGACTCGCGAGGAAAAACGGCTTGTGGCGGCCGCTGCCGCGTATGAGCGGCTGGACATCACCAGTTTCATCATGCGTAACGTCTTACCTACCGCCCGCGCGGTCGTGGACCGGGCCGAGCGCATCGTGCTCAGCGAACGCGATACCAGACGCGTGCTGGAACTGCTGGATAACCCACCCGAGCCGACACCGGCCCTGTTGGCTGCCGCGCAACGCCGAACCGCCCGAACCTGAACCTGCCCGTGCAGTGGCGCGAGGAGCCCATCGGCCGGCATCACCATCGCAAGCGTTTCGATTGCGGGGCAGTCGAACTCAACGAATACCTCGCTCGCTACGCCCGGCAAAATCACGAATCGGGTGGCGCAAAGACTTTCGTCGCCGTACCGCCCGCAGAACCTGCCGCTATTCTGGGGTTTTATTCGATCAGTCCAGGCGCGATCGAATTCGCTCGCCTGCCCGCGAACCTGACCAGAAATCTCGGCCGCTATGACGTGCCGATCTTTCGTCTCGGGCGTCTGGCCGTGGACCTGACCGTGCAAGGCCAGGGACTGGGCGGCGACCTTCTGCTGGCGGCCGGTAAACGGGCGCTGGCCGTCGCGGCGGAAGTCGGCGGCATCGCCCTGGCGATCGATGCGCGGGACGACACCGCGTCCCGCTGGTATTTAAGGTTCGGCGCCTTGCCGCTGTTGGACGACCCACTCAAGCTCATCCTGCCGCTCAGCGTGATTGCAAGGGCGATCGTCATCGCCGGCAAGCGGCGAAAGTGAGGCGCAGACGGGGGCGAAAAAGCTATACAGGATGCGGTTATCCACGCCGCCCCGCCAAATGCACGCGAACGGCCTCTTCTTGATCCTGCTCTTCGAGGGCGTTTTCGAGCGCCCGTTCGGTGGCTTTCAGTTCGGGGAGGACGACTTTTTCCAGAGCGCGGACCCGCCGCTGCGTGCGCTGGTATTCGGCGTCCAGGCGCCGCAGGGCCGTGACTTCAGCGGCGAGTGCCGCGCCGGCGGCGAGTAGTGCCGCATGGCGGTTGGCCAGGGCGGCGACCTCGGGGCGGGCGGTCGGCGGTGGATAAACGGTCCGCGGATCGGCCGTGGCGACCGCTTTGGCAGAGGGCAGCGCGACACCGAGAAAGGAATGCAGCTTAAGCTCGATATCGCAAGCGCCGTTCAGCAGTGGTGGATAAACTTGCAATTCCTCGAGGCCGCAACGGCGGAGTGCCTGGCGTAACGCGTCGCCGGCCGCCGCCTCCAGGGCGGAAAACTCGGCCCGCTGCCGGGCGTATGCGGCGATCCGGATGAGCAGTTCGCGGGCCAGCAGAATGCGCTTTTCTTCGAGGAAGCGATGCCCTTCCTCGACCACCTCGCGCTCGCGGCGCAACTCCAGCCACGCAGCACGCGAAGCGCTGGATTCACCCACCGGCATCCTCCCCGGCGGCCGCGTGATAGCGTTGGATCTGCGCGTCGCTCAAGCGGTTGAGTTCGGCCGCCGGCAGCAGGCGCAACACCGCCCAGCCGAGGTCCATGCTGTGTTCGAGCGAGCGCGGCTCGCGCTGCGCGATCAACCGCCGTTCGAAAGCCTCGCCAAATTTTAGATAAATTTTATCGTCCGGCGCTAGACCCTCCTCGCCGACCACGCCGGCTAAAAGGCGGACGTGGCGGGTGCGGGCGTATGCGGCGTAAAGCTGCGCCGCCAGCGACGGGTGATCGACATGGGTATAGCCTTCTCCGGTACCTTGGTCGATCAGACGCGACAGGCTGGGCAGCACGGCGATCGGCGGCGAGATGCCCTGGCGGTCCAGAACCCGGTCGAGCACGATCTGTCCCTCGGTGATGTAACCGGTGAGGTCGGGGATCGGGTGCGTGATGTCGTCGCTGGGCATGGTCAGGATCGGCATCTGAGTCAGCGAGCCGGCGATGCCGGCAAGCCGCCCGGCGCGTTCGAACAGCGACGCCAGGTCCGAGTACATATAACCGGGATAGCCCTTGCGCGCCGGAATCTCGCCGTGGCCGGCCGAGACTTCGCGCAGCGCTTCGCAATACTGGGTCATATCGGTCATCACGACCAGCACGTGCCGGCCTTCGCTGAACGCCAGATATTCGGCGGCGGTCAGCGCATAGCGCGGCGCGAGCAGCCGCTGGGCGCTCGATTCGCCGGCCAGATTCAAAAACATGACGGTGCGATTCAGGGCGCCGCTTTCCTCCATCGCCTGGCGAAACAACGCGGCGGTGTGGTGCGAGACGCCGATGCCGGCGAAGACCACGGCGAACTCGCCCGCGGCCGCCCCGAGCAGCCGGGCGTGGCGCGCGATCTGCACCGCGAGGCGGTCGTGGGGCAGGCCGCCGCCAGAAAACAGCGGCAATTTCTGGCCGCGCACCAAGCTGTTCAAAAGGTCGATCGCGGTGACCCCGGTCTCGATGAAATCGACCGGCAACTCGCGCTGGACCGGGTTGATCGGCAGGCCGCCGACCGGCCGCTCTTCGTTGCCGGCCACCGGTGGCCCGCCGTCGAGCGGCGTGCCGGTGCCGTCGAAAATGCGGCCGAGGATCCCGGGGCCGACGCCGAAGGTCAACGGCGTTCCCAGAAAACGGACGCGCAAACCGCGCAGCGGCAAATCCCTCGTCGCTTCGTGGATATCGACGACGATGCGTTCGCGGTCGATCGCCACCACTCGTCCGAGGCGGGCGGCGCCAGTCGAATCGAGCACTTCCACCGCGTCGTTGAGCCCGCAGGCGATGTCACGGCTGAGGGCGAGCAGCGGTCCTTCGAGGCTGAGCGCCGCATCTTCGAGCAGCACATCGGCGACGAGGCCGGGAGCGCTGTCCGGCGCCGCGGCCGGCGGCGGCTCGTCGCTCAGGTCTTTACGTCTCACTGTTCGTCTCCGTTGCGCCCGCCGCACCCTCCCCGTTCTGGTGTCGATGCAAAGCGGCCAGCGCTGTGTCGATTTCGGCGAGCAGCGCGTGCAGCCGTTCGACTTCGTCGTTGCCGATTTCCTCGCCCATGCGCCGCAGACGGCGGAGCAGCGGTAAGGCGGCGATCTCGTCGACCGTCGCCCCGGCGGCCAAGGCGTCTCCAGAAGCTTCGACGAAGCGCATCAAGGTGCGCAGCATCGCGCCCTGCCGCTCCGGGGCGCAATAGGCGTCGGTTTTGGAGAAGGCCGATTGACGCAAAAACGCCTCGCCGGCCAGTTCGGCATTGAGCAGAGCCAGCCGTTGCTCCGGCGGCAGGGCGTCTTTGCCGACGATCCGCGCCATGCGTTCGAGGTGAACCTGACCTTCGAGCAGTTGCAGAAGCTGCCGGCGGTGACTCTCCCATTCGGGGTAGCCTTTTTCCCGCCACCAAGGCACGAGATCGCCGGCATCTTCGGAATAGGCGAGGAGCGGATGGATCGCGGGGTAGAAACGGGCCCGCGCCCGGTCACGGTCGAGCGGCCAGAAACAGCGGACGTTGCGCTGGGTGTACAGCGTCACCGGCTCGGAAAAATCGCCGCCCGGCGGGCTCACCGCACCGATCAACGTCACCGATCCGTCGCTGCCAGCCAAGGTCTCGACGCGCCCGGCGCGTTCGTAGAACTCGGCCTTGCGGCTGCCGAGGTAGGCGGGGTAACCGGCTTCGGCGGGCAATTCGCCGAGGCGACCGGAGATTTCTCTGAGCGCTTCGGCCCAGCGGCTCGTCGAGTCGGCCAGGACGGCAACGTCGTAGCCCATGTCGCGGAAATATTCGGCGACCGTGACGCCGGTATAAATGCTCGCCTCGCGCGCCGCGACCGGCATATTCGAGATATTGGCGATAATGATCGACCGCTCGCTGAGCGGCCGGCCGGTGCGCGGATCGGACAAGCGCGGAAATTCGTGCAGCACTTCGGCCATTTCGTTGCCGCGTTCGCCGCAACCGACGTAAATGATGATATCGGCGTCACACCATTTAGCCACGGATTGCTGCAATATCGTTTTGCCGGTGCCGAAACCGCCGGGCATCGCGGCGCTGCCGCCGCGCCGCACGGGAAACAGGCTGTCCATCAGGCGCTGGCCGGTGATCAACGGCGCTGCACCTGGCAGGCGGCGGCGGATCGGGCGCGGCACACGCACCGCCCAGCGCTGCGCCATTGCCACCGCATGCTCGGCGCCGCTCGGATCGCGAATGGTGCACACCGTTTCGTCTTCGCGATAACGGCCGGGCGTGGCGACCGCGATCACTTCACCGGTCAGGGCGGGCGGCAGCAGGCAGTGTGGGCGAACCCCGTCTCCGCTGCCGGCGGTGCCGAACACGGCACCGCCGTTAAGCTGTTCGCCGCCTTTCACGAGCGGCGTAAAAAGTACTTCGCGCGGCGGGGCAACGTGCCGACCAGGCCGGATATACGCCGCCCCGCCCCCGGTCAACGGCCGCAGCAAGCCGTCGAAAATCCCACCCAGCAGGCCGGGGCCGAGCATTACTGAAAGCGGCAGGCCGCTGCCGTGCACCTGATCGTCGAGGCGCAGCCCGGTCGTGTCCTCGAATACCTGGACGACGATTTCGTCACCCACGAGGCGCAGTACTTCGCCGCGCAGCGCCGCCTCGCCGACCGTCACCGCCTCGTTGATCCGGAACGCGGCGCGCGTTTCGGCCCGCACCACCGGCCCGGCGATCTCGACGATGCGTGCCGTTCCCGGTGTACCGTTCATACCGCCGGCCCGGCGGGCGACGCCGCGAGTTCGGCCAACAGCCGGCCGGCGATGCGGGCCCGGCGCGCTGCCAGACCGGCCGGTGTCGCGTCGATCAGGGCCCGCCCGGCGCGGATCCGGTAGCCGGCCTCGAGAGCGGATCGCGGTTTCCATTCGAGATGCAACGCCGGCCGTGCGGCGCGCAACTCGGTCAACAGATCTCCGGCTTCGGTGCGCCGCCAATCGGTCGGGTATTCGACAAGCCACTGTTCGGCGAGCAGCGATCGTTGGGCCGCGCTGAAGGCCAGCCGCAGCCATGCGATGCGGGCCGCAGGCGCCGCCTTCCAGCACGCGATGAGCGCCTGTTCGAGCTGTTGCACACCTTGTTCGGCCTGCGCCCAGCGCCCAGCGAGACAGCGGCGGCGAAATTGCGCCTCGCCCCGCGCGCGTTCGGCATCGACCACCGCCTGCGCCAGATGTCGTTCGCGGCGCCGCACCTGCCGCAACAGCACTACGGCCCGGCGGCGGGCCGCCGTCACGATCGCCGCCGCCTGCGCCGCGGCGGCCGCCAGCACTGCCGTACTGCGTTGCTCGCATTCCGTCTGGATATGGGCTTCCAACGCCCGGACCGACGCTTCGTCGTGCCGCTCCGCCGGTGGCATGCGACGCGGTTTCATGCGCCGACTCCGAGCCGGCGGCGCAGCACCGCCGCCAGATCGGCCGGCGGCTCGCAACCGGCGGCATCGGTCACGACCAGCACCAGCGGGGCACAAGCCGCCTGCGCCCGTTCGATCGTCCCGGCGGGAAGATGGCGCGCCGCGCCGGCGGTCATCAACACCAGCGGCGCTCCGGAAGCGCACGCCCGCTCGAACTCGGCCGCCGTCGCGGCCGGCGAAGGCGTGACGATCCGCGCGCCGGCCAACCGATAGCCCACGGCCGTCCATTCGTCGCCGATCAATACCGGCGCATCCATCAGCCGAGCCGATTGATAATCAGGATCGAAACGATCAGGCCATAGATCGCGATGCCCTCGGCCAGACCGACGATGATCAGCACCCGGCCAAGCAACTCGGGGCGTTCGGCCAGCGCCCCGACGCCGGCGCTGCCGACGGTGGCCACCGCGTAACCGGCGGCCAGCGCCGACAACCCGGTGGCCGCGGCGGCGGATACGAAGCCCCATTTGAAGACTTCGGCCGGCAAGGTGCCCGCCGTTTCCGGTTCGACGCCCAGCGCCGCCGGCAGCCCGAGCAGCAGGGTGGCGGCCAACGCCACGGCCACGGCGGCGGCGAGGATCAGCGCCCCGGCGAATAGCGGCTTATTGAGTAACCGAATTGAATTAGACATCATTAGCTCCTTAATGAATCTGCCGTTGCCCCTCACTAACCCTTGCATGCGGGGGGAAAATGATTGTGTCAAATCAAGACTCCAGTCCGGGCAGCGCCAGCGGTTTGAAGGTCCGGCCGCCGGCGCGCAGAAAACGGATGAAAAACTCGAATAACACCAAACGGGTCGTCTGAATCGAGACGACCAGACCTTCGAGGGCGATGATCAAACCGTTGCCCAACACCATCACCGCTGCCCGGGCCACCGGTTGTTCGGCACCCTCGGCCAGCGTGATCACGGCCAGCGCCAGGCCGGCGTGGGCCAATGCGAACGCCCCGACCCGGACAAACGACAAGGTGTTGACCAAAAGGCGCATCAAGCCTTCGGCCAACTCAGCGAAGGCACGGGCCGGCGCCGCACCGCCCAGCCGGCGGTATTCCCAAGCCAAACCGCCGAACGCGGCGAGCAACGCGCCACCGGCCAACCAGCGCCAGCCCGGCTGCCAGAAGGCGCCGGCCCCGGCGGCCAGCGCGAGCGCCAGGCCCGCTTCCGTCCGCACCCATTCGCCAAGCCGTCCGCTCCATTCATACTCGAGGGCATTCAACAACATACTGAGCAGAATCAATACCGCGCCGGCGGCGAGCGGTACAACAAGGACGGTCAGCGGCTCAGCCAGCGGCCGTATCCAAAGCGGGTCGAGCAGATCCTCGCGGCCGAACACACTGCCGTACAAGCTGCCGAAGAACACCGACACCACGCCGCCGGAGATCAACAACGCGGCCGGCGGCCAGCGCCGGCGCAGTCCGATCCCGGCGGCGCCGATCACGATGCCGTGACCGATATCGCCGAACATGTAGCCGAACAACAGCGGGGCGATGACCGCCACCAGCACACTGGGGTCGGCCTCGAAGCGCCCGGGGGTGCCGAGCAGCCGGGCAAACCACTCGAACGGCCTGATCCACGGCGGATTGACCACCAGTGTCGGCGCAGTTTTGCCGGCCGGCGGTGGTGGAAAATCGAGCACGGCGGGAAGCGCACCGCCCGGTTCGTCCGGCGGTAACGTGGCGCGCAGTGCGCCACGCAGCGTTGCGCCATCCGGGTCGCTGGTCCACCCGCGGATGCGGGCCATGTAATCGCTGGTCAACACGCCTTCGAGGTGCTCAGCGAGCCACGCGGCGCGGTTCAGATCACCGAGGGCAGCGGCCAACCGGTGGCGGTCGGCGAGCACTGTCAAGGCTTTGTGGTCGCGATCCGCCAACCGGTGGGCGGCGGCGAGCCGCCGTTCGAGGCGGTGCAGGGCCTTCTCAGGCGTGCCTTGCAGCCGGGCGGGCAACGGGACACGACGGGCGCGCCCGCCCTCGAGCACTCCCGCCAGAGCCTGCAAATCGGTGTCACGGCCGAGGATCAATAACCAGACGGCGCCGGCGGCCTCCAACCGGCGATACAACACCCGTTCGGCCGCCGGCGGCGTCTCGCTCTCGGCCGGCAGGACGAACACCGCGGCCGACAATTCCGGCCCTGCTGCGGCCAATTGGGTGAAATCGAGATCCCGCTCGTGGCGCGCCGCGCGACACAGATCGCACAAATCTTCCATCGTGCCGGACTCGCGCGCCGTCGCCTCCAGCCGCGCGATCCGAGGTTCGGCGGCGGTCCGCCAAGCCGCCAGCCGGGCGAGCGCCTTATCCACCACCGATTCCAGCAGTTCATCGCCGAGCGCGCGCGTCGCCGCCGCCGGTGGCCAGTATTTTTCGTAACGCCGCCGCCAGTCCGCATATTGCGCCAGCGGCTCGCCGAGACGAGGAAAGGTCAGCATTCCGCCATCGGCCTCAGCCGCTTCGAGTTCGACCTGCCCGGTGGCGGCCAGCGCCTCGACCGCCCGCGCCACTTGGCGGCGCGGCACCAACAGCTCGAACCAGCGCGCCGCAACAGGCCGGAACATCAGCCCACCCCCGCCGCCAGACGCCGAACCAGAAGCTCGCCGCGCAAATACTCCACTTCCAGGCGGGCCAGCGCGAGCACCGCGAAAATCCGGACGGCCGGGTGCCGGTGCCGCCGAAACAGCCGCGCAAGTTCATGCCCCTCGGCCGCCGGATCGCGGGCGACGATCTGCCGCCGGAATAAGGCTTCCAATGCGCTGCGGCTGGCCGGATCGGTCGCTGGAATCAGACGGCGGCTCGCGTCCAGCCAGGCCTCAGCCAGATCGGCGCCGCGGCCGAAGGAGGGAGCCGCAGAGTGTCCCTCAACCCACCGCACGGTGTCGGGCGACGACCACTCCGGCAGCGTATCGTGGTGTTGCAGAAAACCGAAAAACGGCAAATCGAGCACTGCTGACAACGCCGCCACCAGCGGCCGCCAGGCGGCCGGCAGCCAGCCGCCGACGCGCTGGAGATACGCTTTCAGTTTGCGGCGCAGCGCCTGCTCGATTTGGTGCGCGGAACTGAGCGGTCCGAGATCCTCGAGCCACAGAGCAAAGCCGCCCTGCCCGGCGGCCTGTACGAAATGACCGAAGTCGGCGATGGCTTCGAACCGCCGCCGCTCGGCGGCCGCCGGCCGGTAGGCGAGGTGCGCGTGCAGGCGGGCCAAGGCATAAGCGAAGCGGGGATTCATCGCGTCCGCTCCGGCGGCGGCTCGTCCCAGCCGATCATCCGGCGGGCGAGCCGCTCGGTGGCGGCCGCCAACACGGCGGCGGAGAAATCCCGTTCGTCGCAGGTCAGCAGCGACCGTTCCAGATCGCGGCGCAGCGCCGCAAGACGGGCCGCGAGCCATGCCGCCTGCCGTCTTTGAATGCCGCGCACGGCCTCAGCGGTTCGGTCCTCGATCCGCCGCGCCTCGCCGCGCGCTGCTTCGACCTGCCGCTGCGCCTCGGCGGCGCAGCCGGCAAGCCGTTCCCGCGCCCGGTGCTCCGCCGCCAGAATCCGCTGCACGGCCAGCCCTTCCGCCTCAGCCTTGACTGATTCGGCTCTGTCTATTGCCGGTTTGCCCGCTTCAGGACCCCCGGATTCGCTCGCCGCTTGCCGCATGCCACGCCACCCGCCATCAAACACCCGGCCGATGGTAACAAAGCGGATATTCGATACTTTTGCGCCGAATCAATCAGGCAAGGAACCCGTGGAAGGGTCAAGCCATACGAAGCCCCAACGATTCGAACCGTTCGAAGTCGCCTGGATTCAAGGTCGCCAATGGGGCATCGCGCTGCTGCGCCGCCGCCGAAATCATGCAATCCACCAGTGATCCACGGCGGCGACCGGTTTTGTTGAAGAACGCAGCGGCGCATTCCGCGTCCTGTTCGTTGTAAGCGATCCGCTCCGCGACGATTCGCTCCGCCAACTCGCGTGCCGTGGCATCGAGAGGTCCGCAAAGGAATTCGGTCCAGGCGATGGAGGTCATCACGAGCCGGCGACCTTCCCGCAGCCAAGCCCGTAGCTGGACGTCAGCGGTCGAGCCGGGCACCAGCGCGCGAATCAGAAAACTCGTGTCGAGATGGACAACGGAATCCGACACATTCTACGTGCGCTCCACAGCGAAACGTTCACGACGCACCTGCGACGCCCATGCGTCCGCCGCTTGGGCCGTCAAGCCGAGCCGGCGCTGCAATTCGTCCAAAGCCGCCGTCGTCTCGCCGCCTTCTGAAGGATGGTCCTGGCGCGCCATCTGATGGACAGCCCGCCGGAGAACCTCGGACTTCGATATGGCGTGATGCTTCGCCAGTCGATCCAACTCTCGGACAGTCTCTTCAGACAGCGAATAAGTCGACTTAATCATTGATATGGCCATACTAGAATAATATGGCCCTACTCACCCGCAGTCAAGATATTTTGACAGCGTTTTCTGCCCAACTGTAGCCGTCATCCATCAGCGCTTCCTTGGGACAAGCAGGCGGGCACCTCGGTGGCGAGACGGGTGGCGAGCGCATCGACAATCCGGCGATCGGTGCCTTCGACAGTGATACGCAGCACGGGCTCGGTGCCCGAGGGGCGCAGGATGATGCGGCCTAAGCCGTTCAGTTCGGCCTGGGCGGCGGTGACCAGGCCGCGGACCTGGGGCAGATCGAGGGGATCGCGGCGCAGCCGGGCGGCGAGTGGGACGTTGATCATCTTCTGCGGGTAGCGTTGCCAGCCGCGACGTACCTCGGCCAGCGGCCGGCCGCCGGCGCTGACGATGGCGAGGATCTCGAGCGCCGCGATCAGCGCATCGCCGGTCGGCGCCCGGTCGAGGCAAAACAGATGACCCGACGCTTCACCGCCGAGCAGCCAGCCGCGGGCGACGAGCGCTTCGCGCACGTAATGGTCGCCGACCGGGGTCCGGACAAACTCGATACCGTGCTCCGTCAAGGCCTGTTCCAGGCCGTAATTGCTCATGATCGTAGCGACGACACCGCCGCCGAGTATGCCGCGGCGCTGGCGATCGCCGGCCAGAATAAATAACAGGTCGTCGCCGTCGAGCACTGTGCCTTGGTGGTCGACGAGCAACAACCGGTCGCCGTCGCCGTCGAAAGCGATGCCCAGATCGCAGCCGTGGTCGAGGACGGCCTGCCGCAAGCTCTCGGGCGAGGTCGAACCGCAACCGGCATTGATGTTGTCGCCGTCCGGAGTCGTGTGCAGGGTCACGAGATCGGCGCCGAGGGCGCCGAGGACCGCCGGCGCCACGGCGAAACAAGCGCCGTTGGCACCGTCTACGGCGATCTTGAGAGCGGCGAGCGACGGAGCGGCCGGCGACAAGGCGAGGCAATGCGCGATATAGCGTGCCGCCGCATCGTCGCAACGCGCCCAGGCAGCGGTTTCCGGCGCCCCGCTGGCCGGCGGCGGCGTGGCGATGGCCGCTTCGATGGCCACCTGACAGCCATCGTCCAGCTTGCCGCCGCCGGGCAACATCAGTTTGATCCCGTTGTCGCCCGCCGGATTGTGCGAGGCGGTGATCGCGATGCCCAACGCCGCGCCGACTTCACCGCTGTACCAGGCGATCGCCGGTGTCGGCAGCACGCCGAGCAGGCTGACGGCGGCGCCGCCGGCGCTTAACCCGGCGGCCAACGCCGGTTCCAATTCGGAGCCGGAACGGCGCGTATCGCGACCGACCACGACCCGCGGCGGAACGCCGCAGCCGCCGGCGACACAATGCGCCGCGACCGCCCGGCCCAGCCTAGTCATGAATTCCGGCGTGATCGGCTCACGGCCGAATCGGCCGCGGATGCCGTCGGTACCGAACCAGCGTTTCATGCGTGTTCCTTAAGCGATTCCACCGCCTCGACCGCGGCCCACAGCCGCAGCGCATCGCGTGTCGCGGCGACATCGTGAACCCTGACGAGCCGCGCCCCGCGCTGCACGGCGACGAGCGCCGCAGCCACCGAGCCGGCCGTGCGTTCAGCCGCCAGCGGCCGGCCGGTCACTTCGCCGATCGACCGCTTGCGCGACAAACCGGCCATCAATGGCACACCGAGCGCAGTTGCAAGGCGCGGTAGTCCGGCCAACAGTTGCATATTGTCCGCCGTACTCTTGCCGAAGCCGAAACCGGGGTCGGCGAGCAACCGCCGGCGCTCGATGCCGGCCGCTTCGCAGGCGGCGAGACGTTGGCGTAAAAACGCGGCGACCTCGGCGACCACGTTGTCATAATGCGGCGCCGCCTGCATGGTCGCCGGCGTGCCCTGCATGTGCATCAGACAGACGGCGGCATTCAGTTCAGCCGCGGCCTCGATTGCGCCCGGCAGGCGTAAGGCTCGAATGTCGTTGATCAGCACCGCACCGGCGTCAACCGCCTGGCGCATCACTGCCGGTTTGGACGTGTCGATCGACCAGAGCCCATCGCCGCCGGGGCGTCCGGCCAAGCGCTCGACCACCGGCATGACCCGGCGGAGTTCTTCTTCGACACCGACCGCGGCGGCGCCCGGCCGCGTCGATTCGCCGCCGATGTCGATGATGTCCGCCCCTTCGTCGCGCAGGCGCTCGATGTGCCCGACGGCCTGCCCTGGGTCGAGACACTTTCCGCCGTCGAAAAACGAATCGGGCGTGCAGTTGACGATGCCGACGATCAGCGGCCGCGGTCCGGCGAGCAGGGGCAACAAACGGGCGAGCGCCGTCATCGGTGTTGTGGCGCCGGGGGCGCGCCGGGCTGGATCCGAACTAAGCCGCGGCGGGCGTATCCTTGGCCCGCGGCTTGGCCTTTTTCGCTGGTTCCGCCACCGGCTGGCCCGGCCCTGGGCGGCGGTGGTCACTGTCGTCCCAGCCGGCCGGCGGGTCGGGACGTTTGCCGCTCATGATCTGGTCGAGCTGCGCGCTGTCCAGCGTTTCGTAACGGATCAGGGCCTCGGCCATGATGTCGAGCTTGTCACGGTGCTGGGTCAACAGATCGCGCGCCGTACCGTGGGCCTCGTCGATGATACGCCGCACCTCGGTGTCGATCTGCCGCGCCGTGTCGTCCGAAACCTGCATCTGCTGCTGGGCCAGCGAACGACCGAGAAAGACTTCGTGATCGCCTTCGTCGTAGCACAGGGGACCGAGCCGGTCGCTGAGACCCCAGCGGATGACCATATTGCGCGTCAACTTCGTCGCCCGTTCGATATCGTTCGCCGCCCCGGTCGTCACTTCGTCGGCGCCGAAAACCAGTTCCTCGGCGACCCGCCCGCCGAACAGGCTGGCCAGCATGCTGAGCAGGGCGCGGCGCGAATGACTGTATTTGTCTTCTTCCGGCAGGAACATCGTCACGCCGAGCGCCCGGCCGCGCGGGATGATCGTCACCTTGTACACCGGGTCGTGCTCCGGCACCAGCCGGCCGACGATGGCGTGCCCCGCTTCGTGGTAGGCGGTGAGCCGTTTTTCGCGTTCGGACATCACCAGCGAACGCCGTTCGGAGCCCATCATGATTTTGTCTTTGGCTTTTTCCAGGTGCTGCAAAGCCACCTGCTTTTCGTCGCCGCGCGCCGCGTACAACGCCGCCTCGTTGACCAGGTTGGCCAGATCGGCGCCGGAAAAACCCGGCGTGCCGCGGGCGATGATCTTGGGATCGACCGAGGCATCGACCGGCACCTTGCGCAGGTGAACCTTCAGGATCTGCTCGCGGCCGCGGACATCAGGCAGCGGCACGACTACCTGGCGATCGAAGCGACCGGGGCGAAGCAACGCCGGATCGAGCACGTCGGGGCGGTTGGTCGCGGCGATAATGATCACGCCTTCGCCGCCCTCGAAACCGTCCATTTCGACGAGCAATTGGTTCAGCGTCTGCTCGCGCTCGTCATGACCGCCGCCGTAGCCGGCGCCGCGGTGGCGGCCGACGGCGTCGATTTCGTCGATGAAAATGATGCACGGCGCGTGTTTTTTGGCGGTCTCGAACATATCGCGGACGCGCGCCGCGCCGACGCCGACGAACATTTCGACGAAATCGGAGCCCGAGATCGAGAAAAACGGCACCTTGGCCTCACCGGCGATCGCCCGCGCCAACAGCGTTTTGCCGGTGCCCGGCGGGCCGACCATCAGGACGCCGCGCGGGATGCGGCCGCCCAATTTCTGGAACTTGGCCGGATTGCGCAGGAACTCGACCAGTTCGCTGACTTCCTCCTTGGCCTCGTCGGCCCCGGCGACGTCGGTGAAATTGACCTTGACCTGATCTTCCCCTTGCAGCTTGGCGCGGCTCTTGCCGAAGGTCATCGCCCCGCGGCCGCCGGCTCCGCCCTGCATCTGGCGCATGAAATAAATCCACACACCAATCAGCAGCAGCACCGGGAAGGCGCCGAGGAACAGATCGAGCAGCACCGACCGCTGTTCCGGCGGCTCGCCGATGATTTCCACCCGGTTGTCGAGCAGATCCTTGATCAGGCCGGCGTCGTGCGGGCCGAACGTCTTGAAGGTGCCGCCCGCCGCGGTCTCGCCGGTGATCTCGTTGCCGAAACCGGTGTTTTTGATATGGGCGCTGCGAATTTCGCCGCTGCGAACGGTTTGCAGAAAGGCGGAATAGGTCAACTCGCGGGGCGGCTGCTGCGGGGTCGAGTAATGCTGAAAAACGAGCAGCAACGCGGCGATGATGATCACCCACAGCATCAGGTTTCTGGCTATATCGTTCAAGTCGGCATGACCTTAGTCGTTGGGGGAAAGCGCCCGCCGGTCATCACGCAGACCGCGGGCGAGCAGATACAGTTCCGGACTGCGTGGTCGCGAGGCCCGCGGTTTACGCACCGCGACCTTGTCGTATTGTACGCGCAGCGCGGCGCACAACCGGTCGAAGCCCGCGCCCTGGAAAGCCTTGACCAGCAGCGTGCCGCCCGGTTTCAGGTGCGCCGCGGCGAACTCGGCGGCCAGCTCGCTCAAGGCCATCGCCCGCGGCGCGTCGATCGCCTTCAAGCCACTGATATTGGGTGCCATATCGGACAATACAACATCGGCCCACCGGCCGTCCAGCGCCGCGCACAATGCATCGCAGGCCGCCTGCTCGGTGAAATCGCCCTGGATGAAGGTCACGCCGGGCAACGGTTCGAGCGGCAGGATATCGAGCGCAATCAGGCAAGTTGCCGGCCCCAGGCGCGCCGCGCACCACTGGCTCCAGCCGCCCGGCGCCGCACCGAGATCGACGATGGTCTGCCCGCGGTGGAAAATACGGTCGCGGCCGGCGATTTCCTCTAACTTGTAAACGGCGCGCGAGCGCCACCCTTCGTCGCGGGCACGCCGCACCCACGGATCGTCGAAGTGTTCGCGCAACCAGCGCTTGCTGCTCGTGCTTTTGGCCATTGGGTTAACCCAATATGGGGACGAAGCGGCGGAATGATAAACTGTGCGGATGGAACTGACGCCCACCGCGCGCCGCCATTTGCGCGGCCTGTGCCACCACCTCGCGCCGATCGTGACGATTGCCGAAAAAGGCGTCACCGCCGCCGTGCTGGCCGAACTCGACGCCGCGCTGTTGCGCCACGAACTGATCAAGGTGAAGATCCGCGCCGCCCGCGAAATCCGCGCCGCGGCCATCGATAATCTGGTCGCCGCGAGCGGCGCGGCGCTGGTGCAGCGCATCGGCCAGACCGCTTGCCTGTACCGCCGCCACCCCGAAAAACCGCGACTCATCGTGCCCGGCTGAAGCCGTCTTCCGCCATGCCCCTGACCGAGGATTTCCCCGCTACCGGCTGGACGATCCGGGCGATCGAACAACGGCGCGTGCGGCTCGGCGGGCTGCATGAAGGCCGGCCGGCGGATCGCTGGCTGGAACGCAGCTTTATCTTGACGCCCGAGACGCTGATCGCCGATTGGCCGGTCGCCGATTTTGCCGCGCTGCGCGCCGCTAACCTGGCAGTGCTGCTCACCACCGGCGCCGATTTGATTCTGCTGGGGACCGGCGAGCGCCAGCGTTTTCCACCGCCGGCGCTGCTCGTCCCGTTCAGCCGGCAGGGGATCGGCTGCGAGGTGATGACCTCGGCCGCCGCCTGCCGAACCTATAACGTGCTCGCCGCCGAAGGCCGGGCGGTCGCCGCGGCGGTGATTATGGAGCCGTTGAAAGATCGCTGAGATCGCCGGGCTGGCTGGCGAACCAGGCGGCCAGATCGGCGATCTGCTGGTCGGTCAACGCCGCGGCAAAACCCGCCATCACCGGATTGGCACGCGCCCCGGAACGATAATCGCCCAGCGCCTTGGCGAGATAATCGGGATATTGCCCGGCGAGTTTGGGGTAACTCGGATCGAGCGACTCGTTGCCGGTCGGCCCGTGGCAGGCCTGGCAAGTGGCCGCCAATGCCTGACCGGCTGCGGGATCGCCCGCGGCGCCGGTCTTTTCACCGTCGTGCGCCCGGCCCATATCGGACAGCCAGGCGGCGATATCGGCCAGGTCGTTCTGGTTGAAACTTTCGGCCTGCACGCCCATGGTCGGGTGCCGGCGGCTGCCGTCGCGATACGCTTCGAGCGCGGCTAAAATGTAGGCTTCGTTCTGGCCGCCGATTTTCGGCACCTTGTACACCGGGTAAACATTGTTGTAGTGCCGGATGCCGTGGCAGCCGGTGCAAGTGTAAGCCTTGACTTGCCCGGCAGCGGGGTCGGCGGCGGCCAGCGGCGCGCCATAGCACAAAACGAGTGCGAGGATCGGTAAAACACGCATGCGGCAGTCTTCCTGATGGTTCTGATCGTGGCCTGATTTCGCCGGGCCATCCGTGGCCCGGATTAGCAGGCTGTTTTTCAACAGCCTGCTAAGGCGCGCCATTATAACCGCCCAGCCGGAACGCGGCTCAGCGCTTCATCGCCGAGAAAAATTCGGCGTTGGTTTTCGTCGCTTTCAGCCGGTCGAGCATGAATTCGATGGCTTGGATCTCGTCCATCGGGTGGAGCAGCTTGCGCAGGATCCACNNGTAGATCACCTCGTCCATCTTGGAGCCGGTATCGACCAGCGCCGTGGCGACGATGGTCAATGAACCACCTTCGGCGATATTGCGTGCTGCGCCGAAAAAGCGTTTCGGTTTCTGCAGGGCGTTGGCGTCGACGCCACCGGTCAGCACCTTGCCGGACGACGGGGCCACGGTGTTGTAGGCGCGCGCCAGGCGGGTGATCGAATCGAGCAGGATCACGACGTCGTGCTTGTGCTCGACGAGCCGTTTGGCGCGCTCGATCACCATCTCGGCCACCTGCACGTGGCGCGTCGCCGGCTCGTCAAAGGTGCTGGAGATCACCTCGGCATCGACCGAACGCTGCATCTCGGTGACTTCCTCCGGCCGCTCGTCGATCAAAAGGATGATCATCCGGCAATCCGGATGGTTGGCGCGTATGCCGGTCGCGACATTGGTGAGCAGCATCGTCTTACCGGCTTTCGGCGGCGAGACGATCAGACCGCGCTGGCCGGCGCCGATCGGTGCGATCAAGTCGATGATGCGGCCGGTGATGTCCTCGGTGCTGCCGTTGCCGCGCTCGAGCGTCAATTGGCGGCGGGGAAATTCGGCGGTCAGGTTCTCGAACAGGATCTTGTTGCGCGCCGCTTCCGGTGCCTCGTAGTTGAGTTCCTCGACCTTGAGCAGCGCGAAATAGCGTTCGCTCTCCTTCGGTGGCCGGATCTTGCCGGAAATCGTATCGCCGGTACGCAGGTTGAAGCGCCGGATCTGGCTCGGCGAAACGTAGATGTCGTCGGGGCCGGCGAGGTAGGAGCTGTCGGCCGAACGCAGAAAGCCGAAACCGTCGGAGAGGATTTCGAGCACCCCGTCGCCATAAATGCTTTCGCCGTTGCGGGCGTGGGCTTTCAGTATCGCGAAGATGATGTCCTGCTTGCGGCTGCGGGCAACGCCCTCGAGCCCCATCTCCTCGGCGATCTGCATCAGGTCGCTGGTCGGTTTCTGCTTCAGTTCTGTCAGATTCATGGGTGGATACTATCTCGTTGCCGGACGCGCCGGTATGTGGGATCAGCCTCCGTTCAGGGGACACGGACGCGGTTGGGGGAAGCCGGGTTATCAGGAAAACCTATCTCCCTGCCCGCTCGTTGCGAGTTCACCCGAGCTTAGCCTGGGGACCGGCTTCGGCGGCCTTGCCTGGCGTTCGCGATGCAACGATACGCACCGGGAACATCGGGAAAAGCGAAATGTCCGGATCGGGAATCAGGCGGGCAGGAACCTTATGGCCGACATCTTAGCACCAACTTCCGGCGGCGTCCAGTTGTTGCGATTGACCGCCCTTGCCGCGTGCGCAGTCCCCTCCCCGGCGCTGCCCATTCCTCTTCGTCATTCCCGCCCCCGGCGCTATAATCGATTATATTCATCCAGTACGAATGATTCGCTCATACCCGCCCGCGGCCGGCGGGCCACCGTCAAAACCATTGAAACTCCTGCAATTCATCGTCAAATCCCTCATCCTCGGTCTGGCCGCGGCATTTATCGCCGTCTGGGTCAACCCCGAACTGCTCGGCGCCGGGCGGCCGGCGGCGGCCGGCAGCGCCCCACCGGTGATTTCCAGCTATGCCGATGCGGTCAACCGCAGCGCTCCGGCGGTGGTCAGCATCTATACCCGGACCACGGTGCTGCCCCGGCTGCCGGGGATCAACGATCTGATTTTCCAGCGCCATTACGGCCTGCGCAACGCCCGCACCCGGCAGGGGCTGGGCTCCGGCGTCATTGTCGAGGCCAGCGGTTACATCGTGACCAGCAACCACGTCGTCGATCAGGTCGATGACATCATGATCGCGCTGTGGGATGGACGCACCGCCCCGGCCCGGGTCGTCGGCCGCGACCCGGCGACCGATCTGGCGGTGCTCAAAATCGACCTCGGAAACCTGCCGACCGCGCCGCTCGCCGCCGTCCCGCCGCGGGTCGGCGACGTGGTGCTGGCCATCGGCAATGCGCTCGGCTTGAACAACTCCGTCACCCTCGGTATCGTCAGCGGTCTCGGACGCAGCGACCTCAATATCGCCACGGTCGAAGAATTTATCCAGACCGACGCCGCGATCAACGCCGGCAACAGCGGCGGCGCACTGATCAACGCCAACGGCGAAATCGTCGGGATCAACAGTTCGACGATCAACCAGCGCAGCGGCGCCCAGGGCATCGGCTTTGCGATCCCGGTGGCGATCGCCCGCCGCGTGCTGGCCGATATCATCGAATTCGGCTCGGTGCGCCGCGGCTGGCTCGGCGCCGAAGTCAGCGATATCCAGTTGAACAATCTGCTGCGCCGCGGCGGCCCGCCGCAGGCCGGCGTCGAAATCACCGAAGTGATGCCGTTCAGCCCGGCTTGGGAAAACGGCTTGCAGCCCGGTGATCTGATCAGCCACGCCGACGGCGCCCCGGTCGGCTCAGCCCGCGCCCTGTTGCTCAAAATCGCCGAAAGCGCCCCCGGTACCGTGCTGACCCTGACCATCACCCGCAACGGCCAGCCGCTCGACGTCAAAATCAAACTGATCCAGCAGCCCCCGGTTGGTTAAAGAAACGCTGTAGAAGTCAGCGTTTCCGCCTGCCGACAACTATTGGGTTGATCTCGGCCAGCGGTCGCTATCGGCTCTTGAGCACAAACGGGTCGCGATCGGCGAGAAAAGGATAACGGCGGCCGGTCTCCCGGACCTGATCGAGGGAGATCAAGACAGTGCCGGTGGCCGGTGACTCGCCGAGTTCGAGAAGCGGATCGCCTTCGGGGCCGTAAACCGCGCTCCGCCCGCCGTACACGGTTCCCTTGCCGTCCGGCCCGGCGCGATTGACACCGACAACCCATGCCTGATTTTCGATGGCCCGGGCGCGCAGCAGGCAGCGCCAGGCGGTGGCGCGCACCGCCGGCCAATTGGCCACCACCAGCAACAGATCATAGTCATCCTGATTCCGGCACCAGACAGGAAAGCGCAAGTCATAACAGATCTGCGGGCAGATCCGCCAACCCCGCCATTGCCAGATCACCCGCCGGTCGCCCGCGGTAAAACGCCGATCCTCACCGGCATAAGCGAACAGGTGGCGCTTGTCGTAGTGGCCGACCAGGCCCGTCGGCGCGACAAACAACAATCGGTTGCGGCAGCTATCCCCGGCGCCGATCGCCAGGCTGCCGCAGACCGCCGCCCGCTGCCGCGCCGCGATCTCGTGCATCCACTGCACCGACTCGCCGGACATCGCCTCGGGGCCATCGCGCTCGTCGCCGAGAAAGCCGGTAGCGAAAGTTTCGGGCAACACGAACACATCGACCGCCGCCTCGACTGCCTCGATCTCGGCGCTCAAACGCGCCCGATTCGCCGCCGGATCGCTCTGATCGAGATGAGCCTGGATCAGCGCCAAAGTCAAGTGGGGTGTCACATCAATCAAACATTCACGTAGGTTCGAATCGGCCATCACCGCGTCGCACACTTTGCGATCGAACG
>JRYH01008831.1_pt1 | contig 24152 bp, 18 predicted proteins | sample 235351 | NCBI WGS metagenome assembly JRYH01 (sample SAMN03074221, study PRJNA261480) | activated sludge metagenome | biome: Wastewater Treatment Plant; feature: Wastewater; material: Activated sludge; isolation source: activated biomass of a wastewater treatment plant treating wastewater... ...
TGCCGCCCCAGAACGGCTCGCCATCGGGGGTGAGGAACATGGTGAGCGGCCAGCCGCCCTGCTGTCCGAGCAGGGCCAGGGCCGATTGATAGATGCCGTCGAGATCCGGACGCTCTTCCCGGTCCACCTTGATGTTCACGTAGAGCCGGTTCATGAGCTCGGCCGTGCCGGCATCCTCGAAGCTTTCATGGGCCATGACGTGGCACCAGTGGCAGGCGGCATAGCCGACCGACAGCAGGATGGGCTTCCCCTCGCGCTTCGCCTGGTCCAGGGACGTCCGGTCCCAGGGCTGCCAATGCACCGGGTTGTCCTTGTGCTGCTGCAGGTAGGGGCTGGTGGCCTCGCCGAGACGGTTGCCGGTCATGATCAGATTTCCTCGGGCTGGAGCGGCGCGGACAGGCGCGCCATTGCGGGGGCGCGGCTTGTCGGGTAGAGAAGCCCGACCAGAGAAGTCCGGATCCCTCGTCGAGGGCCTCCCGCATAGTTGTGGCCATGCGGAGGACGGCTCAACCCCAATCTTCCTGGGGTCTCGTGTCCGGGGCCCTTCTCGGCGGGCGGTGGAGCGCAGCCATGAAGATCCATGTCGACATCGACTGCACGCCGGAGGAGGCGCGGAGCTTTTTCGGCCTTCCCGACGTGGTGCCGCTGCAGACGGCGATGATGAAGGAGATCGAGGAGCGGATGCGCGCCGCGCTGCGCAGCACCGATCCGGAGGTCCTGTTCAAGACTTGGCTGCCGGCGAGCCTGCAGGGCTGGGAGCAGCTGCAGGCCTTCTGGCGCGGCATGGGGGCGGGCAGCGCGCCCGGCGGCACGCCCGGCGGCGCCGCCAGGGGCGGCTCCTCCGATCCGGCGAGGGGCAAGCCGGAGCGGCGCGGATGACGGCCGATCCGGCGCCCTATTACCGGGCGCATGTGTTCTGCTGCACCAACGAGCGGCCGGAAGGCCATCGGCGGGGCAGCTGCAAGCGCAAGGGCAGCGACAGGCTGCGCGACTACATGAAGGCGCGGGCGAAGGAGCTCGGCCTCGCCGACGTGCGGATCAATGCCTCGGGATGCCTGGATCGTTGCGAGTGCGGACCGACGATGGTGATCTATCCGGAAGGGGTCTGGTACAGCTATCTCACGCGCGGCGACGTGGACGAGATCCTGGAGGTCCATCTGCGCCAGGGCCGCCGTGTTGCGCGGCTGATGCTGCACCCTGAGGATACCGAGCCGCCGTCCGGCCGCGGCGCCTGATCGCCGCCGGGCGTGCCGGCCGGCGGGCGCGAGCGGGCGGATGGACGCGACCGACACGATTTTCGCCTTGAGCAGCGCGCCGGGACGGGCGGGTATCGCGGTGATCCGCCTGTCCGGCCCGGATGCCGGTGCCGCGCTGCAGAGGCTCACCGGCAGCCCCCTGCCGCCGCCGCGTCGGGCGGCGCTGCGGACGTTTCTGGCACCCGACGGCAATGGGCCGATCGATCGCGGGCTCGCGCTCTGGCTGCCCGGCCCGGCGAGCTTCAGCGGCGAGGACATGGCGGAGCTGCACGTCCATGGCGGGCGCGCCGTTCCGGCGGCCATGTTGGAGGCTCTGGCCGCGGTCCGCGGGCTGCGCCTCGCGGAGCCGGGGGAGTTCTCGCGGCGCGCCTTCGAGAACGGCCGGCTGGATCTCACCGCCGTCGAGGGGATCGCCGACCTCATCGCCGCCGAGACGGAAGCGCAGCGGCGGCAGGCGCTGCGGCAGCTCTCCGGCGAGCTCGGGCGGGTCTACGAGGACTGGCGGGGCCGGCTCATGCGGGTGCTGGCGCATGTCGAGGCCGCCATCGACTTCCCGGAGGAGGGCCTCCCGCAGGACCTGATCGACCGGGTGGCCGCCGAGATCGGCCGGATATCGGCCGAGATGCGGCAGCATCTGGAGGACGGGCGCCGCGGCGAGCGGCTCCGGGAGGGGCTGTCGGTCGCGATCGTCGGTCCGCCCAACGCCGGCAAGTCGAGCCTGCTGAACTGGCTGGTGCGGCGCGAGGCGGCGATCGTCTCCGCCACGGCCGGGACCACCCGCGACGTCATCGAGGTGCATCTCGACATCGGCGGCTATCCGGTTCTCCTCGCCGATACGGCGGGGCTGCGGGAGGCGGCGGAGGACGTGGAGCAGGAGGGCGTCCGCCGCGCGCTGCGCCGGGCGGAGACGGCGGATCTGCGGATCGTGCTGCTCGACGCGACGGCGGACGGCCCCGGGCTGATCCTGGAGGAAATCGGGGGCGCGGACGCCGTCCTGCTCGTCAGTAAATGCGACCTGCATCCTGCTCCGGGCTGGGCGCCGGACAGCGCCCTGCCGATCAGCGTCAAGACGGGCCAGGGACTCGATCGGCTCCTCCGGACGCTCCAGGACGAGGTCGGGAGACGGATGGCGCTGAGCTCGAGCCCGGCCTTGACCCGACAGCGGCATCGCCAGGCGCTCGAGCAGTGCGGCGAGGCGCTGAGCCGCGCCGGGGCAGGGCTCGACGGCGGAGCTCTGCCCGAGCTGGCGGCGGAAGATGTCCGGCTCGCGGTCCGCAGCCTCGGACGGATCACGGGGAAGACGGATGTGGAAGACATGCTGGACGTGATCTTCGCCGAGTTCTGCATCGGGAAGTGAGTGTTTCACGTGAAACATCGCCGGGCGGGCCTCCGGCGAATTGACCGGGGCGGGTGCGGTTCCTAATGTTCTGCGCCATGGACAGGTACGACGTCATTGTCGTTGGCGGCGGGCACGCGGGCTGCGAAGCGGCGGCGGCGGCGGCGCGAATGGGCGCCCGGACGGCGCTGGTCACCCACCGCGCGGCCACCATCGGCGAGATGTCCTGCAACCCCGCCATCGGCGGGCTCGCCAAGGGCCAACTCGTCCGCGAGATCGACGCGATGGGCGGGCTCATGGGCCTGCTCGCCGACGCCACCGGCATCCATTTCAAAGTCCTGAACACCTCCAAGGGCCCCGCCGTTCACGGCCCGCGCTGCCAGTCCGACAAGGTCGCCTACGCCGAGGCCGCCCGGGCCGTCATCGCCGCCCGTTCCGAGATCGCCGTTATCGGGGGCGCCGTCGACTCGATCCGGGTGGAAGGCGACCGCGTCACCGCCGTCGGCGTGCGCACGCCCGAGGGCCAACTCGTCCTGGAAGCCCCCGCCGTCGTCCTCACCACCGGCACCTTCATGCGGGGCCTCATGCACACCGGGGAATCCAGGACCCCGGGCGGGCGGCACGGCGAGGCCCCCGCCGGCCCGATCTCGGACACGCTCCGCGCCCTCGGCTTCGAACTGGGCCGGCTCAAGACCGGCACCCCGCCCCGACTCAAGCGCGACACCATCGACTGGGAGAGCCTCCCCATCCACCCGGGCGACGACGACCCCCAGCCCTTCAGCGACCTCTCCACCCTCATCCTCCCGGATTCCCCGTTCCCCATTCCCCACTCCCCATTCCCCGTTCTCCCCCAGGTCGACTGCCGCCAGACCCACACCACGCCCGAGGCCCACGACCTCATCCGCGCCAACATCCACCGTGCCCCGATGTTCAGCGGGCAGATCGAGTCCGTCGGCCCCCGATACTGCCCCAGCATCGAGGACAAGACCGTGCGCTTCGCCGACCGTGAATCCCACGGCGTCTACCTCGAGCCCGAGAGCCTCCGCACCGACTGGGTCTACTGCAACGGCATCGCCACCAGCCTCCCCGCCGACATCCAGGACGCGATCGTGCGCACGATGCCCGGCTGCGCCAACGCCCACATCTACCGCTACGGCTACGCGGTCGAGTACGACATGGTCCGTCCCCACCAGATCCGCGCCACGGGCGAGACCCACGCGGTGGGGGGGCTCTTTCTCGCCGGGCAGATCAACGGCACCAGCGGCTACGAGGAGGCCGCCGCCCAGGGCCTCATCGCCGGCATCAACGCCGCCCGCCTCGCGCGGGGAGAGGCCCCGGATTTCATGCTGGGGCGAGACGAGGCCTACCTCGGCGTGCTGATGGACGACCTCGTGACCAAGACCCCCGTCGAGCCCTACCGGATGTTCACCAGCCGCGCTGAGCACCGGCTCCTGCTCCGCGCCGACAACGCCGCCGATCGGCTCACGCCGATCGCCCTGCGCCTGGGCTTGCTCGAGCACTCCGAACTGGGACGCCGCCGCGCCGCGCAGCATCGAACGCGGAGCGAGCAACGCGAGGCCGTCTTCCGGCAGGCCGACCGGGCCCGTGTCAACGGCGTGCCGCTCCGCGACGCGGCCCGTGGCGAGGGCTTCACCGTCGCCGACCTCCGCCGGCACCTCGCCCCCCTCGCCGCCGACGAGGCGGTCTGGCGGTCCGCCCACGCCGAGCTCCGCTACGCCCCGTACATCGCCCGGCAGCGGGCCGATGTCGCGCGTCAGGCCGCGATGGAGCACCGCCGAATCCCGGCGCACCTCTCGTTCGCCGAGATCCAGGGCCTCCGCGCCGAGGCGAGGCAGGCCCTCTCCCGCTTCCGCCCCGAGACCTACGGGCAGGCCGCCAGGCTCGAGGGCGTGACCCCCGCCGATCTCGCGCTGCTCACCATCCACGCCTCACGCAATCGAGGTCCCAGGCCCTGACCCCGGGCCCCGGCGTGCCATTCACCCGAGCGCCGCACGCCCCATCGGCATCTCGAACCGGTCCCGAGTCCGGCAGTAGGAGAGCCCGCCCATCCGCCCGATCGCGTCCAACGCGTCCAGGTCCGTGTGGAAACGCTCGTTCATCAGCCCGTCCCGCACGAACACCGCGAGCACCCGCCCGATCACGATGTTCCCGCCCCCGGCCTGACCCGGGTTTGTCCGGATCACCTGCGTCGTCTCGCACTCGAACGAAACCGGCGACTCGGCGACCCGAGGCGCGCGCACGCGCTGCGACGGCCCCGCCGACACCCCCACGAGATCGAACTCGCTCTCGCCGAACGGCAGCGCCTCCCCAGCCCCGGCCACCTGCCGCGCGAGCGCGTGCGTCGAGACATTCACCACGAACTCCCCGGTGCCCCCCTCCGACACGGGCTTGGCGTTCCGCAGCGTGTCCTTCTCCGTCCCGTCCGGGTTGTTCGCCGGGCAGAACATCAGCATCATCGGGTTCGACCCGATCGCCGTGAAGAACGAGAAGGGCGCGAGGTTCGTCACCCCGGTGGTCGAGACCGTCGAGACCAGCGCGATTGGCCGCGGCGTCACCAGCCCGATCAGCAGTTTGTACCGCTCGGCGATCCCCAGATCCTCGGGTGTCAGTTCCATCCCCGACGGTAGCCGCCGGCAGTCCTCCCGCGGCGGGCAAGAAAAAGGCCGAACAGCGTTTGCTGTCCGGCCTGGGGTTCCCCGGGGGTCGGTGGTCGGCACCCGTGATCCGCAACCCGTTGCTGGGGGGTTCAGGTCGCGGCAGGGCCAACCGGGCTGGGGTCAATGACCCCCCGGGCTGTGGTTCCTCTCTCCGACCTCAAAAGCGAAGGCCCGGTTGTCCGGTCACGCGGCTCTCAAGAAAAATCTCGTGACTGCCGTGAGTGGATGCCCGGGGCCCGGCGGCGCACAATCCACCCGTGCCAAACCCCGATCCGACGCTCTCCTGGGCCGGCCTACTGGCCCGGTGCACCGAGTTTGCCCGCCAGGCCGTGGCTCTCCCCACAACCGGTGATCTGGGGCGGTTCCGCGAGGCCGTCCCGGCGATGATCACCCTGCACGCGGTCACCCACGCCCTCGGCGACCTGGAGTTGGTCGACGCCGACGAGGTGCCGCTCGCGCTGGACCGGGCGGAGATCTTGATCTCGGAAGCGGGCGAGGCGATCCTCCGGATCTGGGGGGGGCACCCGATTCCGGCGGGGGTCAAGGCGTTGCTCACGGATGCCGCCGAGGCCCTTGAGGCCCGCCTGCCCCCCGCCTGGGTGCTCGAGTGGGTAGTTGCAGCCGAGGAGGTCCGGGTCGGTCACCCCGGCGATCTCGCGGCGGGGCTGGCCGCTGCAGGGGTTGTGGCGGATCTGTACCTGCCCACCCCTGGCATTCCGTTGTTCGCCGGGTCGGTCGCGGCGACGCTGATCGCGCCCGGCCCAGGGTTGCCCGATGGGCGGGTGATCGCTGCCATTGCCGCCCTTCTGGGCGACGGCGTTGAGGGCCCGTTCGAGGTCGACCGCCCGCGCCAGGTCTATCGGCAGTTCGACTTCGGGCAGGGCGGACCGGTGCGGGATGTCGTGGTCGAGTTGGACGCCGCGGGCGTGCCGGGCCAGCCGCTGCTCGTGGCGGCGTTGCTGGCGGGGGAGGTGCAGCCCGTGCCGATGCCGCCCCGGTCGGCGGTTCGCCTGGAGCCGCTCCCGGTGGTCGACGAGACCACTTTCGGGGATGCGGGCTGATCAGGCGCGTTCGGCCACGAGGGTGACGATCCCGTGCGGCTCGACCTCGATCTCGGCGGAGTCGCCCGCGTGCGCCCAAACAGGGTCGATCGGCCTTTCGAGGGCGTCGCACCGGGTGAAACGCCGGACGGGGAGCCGCCAACGCACCAAGGGGGTCCCGCCCACGCCACGGGTCTCGATCAGGCGGAGCACGAGACGGGCGGGATCATCCTCGGCCGGCTTGAGGGCGGTGATCTCGAGGCGTTGCCCCGGGGCTTCCGTGACCTCGACGGGGGCCCAGCGCCGCCCGCCGGCGCCGATGACGCGGAGCGGGGCGTTGAGCGACTCGGCCTCGCGGTCGACCTCGGCGGCCCGCCAGTTGCCGTCGTGAGGCAGGAGGCTGTAGGTGACCGTGCCCTGGTCGCGGCCGGCGGTCGGGTCGGGGTGCGAGGGCGCTCGGAGCAGGGAGAGGTGCATCCGTCCCCCGTGGCACCCGTGCCCGAAGCGCCCCGTGTTGAGGAGGGCGAGGCCCCGGCCCGGCTCGCCGAGGTCCATCCAGCGGTGGGCGCACACTTCGAACATCATCCGCTCGGACATCGTGTCGCGTGTGGTCGGCCGCTCGATGAACCCGCCCTGGATTTCGTAGGACGCCCGGGCTGCGCGGATGCCTGTCGACATCTCGGCGCGGAGCAGGCGGTGGCGCTCGTTCCACTGGTACCAGGTCACGATGTCGAGGCGGGGTGAGCCCGCGTCGAGGCGGAAGACCTGGGCGATCTTGCTGGCGTCGCCGATCGTGCGCACGACCTCGATCTCTGCGCGCAGCGGGGAGTCGATCCGCACGCGCCAGGAATCGGCGGGGCTCTCGTTGGCCCAGAGCGGTTCCTCCTCGGTGTAGGCGTCGAGGTCCCACGCGTCCCAGTTCATGGGGATGTCGCGGTAGAGGACGAGCCGGTTGAGGGGTTGCTCCGCGAGTTCTGGCCCGCCGATCCGCCGCAGCGACGCCACGCGGCCTGAGCGGTCGATGCGTGCCTCGATCAGCCCGTTGCGGAGCACGCCCTCGGGCGAGATCTCGACGGGGTGGGGCGTCGGCCCGGATTCGAGCGGCGCGACACCAAGGGCCGGGACGCGCTCCGCCCATCGCAGCGTCCCGCGGTGCTCGACGACGCCCGAGCGCGTGGAGGACGCCGGGTTGAGCACCGCGAGGGGTTCGCCCTTCTCGGCGGAATCCGCCCATGCCGCGAGTGAGGCAGCGATTGTCTGCAGGGCCGCGCCGCGGACTTCGGCCAGTTGGCCCCGGCACTGGTCGTATACCCGGGTGATCGATGAGCCGGGCAGGATGTCGTGGAACTGCTGGAGCAGGAGGAGTTTCCAGGCGGCGTCGAGTCGGGCGGCGGTGCGGGTCGCGTGGGTGGGGTCGGGGGGCGTCGGCCCGGCGAACGCGAGCACCTCCGCGAGGCGGAGCGAGAGCTCGAGTTCGCGGTTGGCCGCCTTGAGCCAGGCGTGTGTGGTGAGTGTGCCGCGGTGGAGTTCGAGGTATTGCTCGCCCTCGACGCGTGGGAGGCCGCTCGGGAGGGTCTCGTCGAGCGAGCGGAGGGCCTGGCGGAACTCGCCGAGGACGCCGTGGCGAAGGGGGGGGAGCGCGGGGTGAGAGGCCGCGAGGTCCACGGCCTCGGCCTGCTCGAGTGTTGGCCCGCCGCCGCCGTCGCCGAAGCCGTAGGGGTGGAGGAAGGGCTGGGGGGCAGCCGTGGCGTCGGGGTGGGGGCGGAGGTTGGCGAGGGTGCGTCGCAGTTCCTTCGGGGCGTTGGTGCAGTTGTAATCGTGGTTCGGGGTGTTGTGGGCGAGCACCTCGGCGCCGCCCAGCCCGCTCCAGCGGTGATTCGTGAACGCGTACGGGGTCGCCTGGTTCCAGGAGAGCTTGTTGGTGATGAAGAGGTCAAGGCCCGTGGCGCGCATGATCGTGGGCAGGCATGCGGGGAAGCCGAAGGTGTCCGGGAGGTAGAGCGTGTGCTGCCTTCCCCGCTTGTCGCCGAAGCGGGAGCGCCAGTATCGGTCCGCGTGGAGCACCTGGCGGATGAGCGACTCGGCGGAGGGGACATTCGCGTCCGGCTCGACCCACATGCCGCCCATCGGCGTGAAGCGTCCCTCGGCGACGCGTCGGGAGAGGCGGTCGAAGACCTCGGGGGCGTCGTGCTCGAGCCAGGCGTACTGCTGGGCCTGGGAGCAGATGAACGAAGCGCCGGGGTGGCGGTCCATCACCTCGAGGGCATTGGTCCAGGATCGGACGATCTTGCGGCGTGTCTCCTCCAGGGGCCACAGCCAGGCCGTGTCGATGTGGGCGTGCCCGACGGCGATGCCCCGGGCGTTGGGGGCCTCGTGTGTGTGAAGGGCCCGCTCAAGGATCGCGCGGGCGGCGTCGGCGGTGCGTTCGACGGCGCGATCGTCGACGGCCCGGGTTGCCTCGGCGAGCGCGTCGAACAGCGTGCGGGCCTCGGGCGAGGCGGGGTCGAGTTCGTCCAGCAGGCGTGCCGCGAACCGGTAGACCGTGACCAGCCTGCGAACGGGCTCGTTCCGTGCGGCGAGGCAGGCGAGCACGAGGTGCCCTGGGTCGGCCGAGCGCCAGCGGTCGTGGGTGTCGGAGATGTCCCAGTCGAAGGTGGAGATGCCGAATGGGTGGTTGCAGGCCGCCTCGATGTAGACCTCGATCGGCGTGCCGGCGGGCTTGGGGGGGAGTTCGACCGAATCGCGGTTGTTGTCGAGGCCGCGACCGGGAAGCCCGTCGATCCAGACGGTGCACTCCGTGCGCGTGCTGAAACGAAGGTCGAGCGGTCGACCCCGGTGATCCGGGTAGACGCCCCGCAGGCGGAACCAGCAGGTGCTCCATGCCGGGCCCCATCGCCACCCGAGTTTGACCGGTTGGAACGGCGAGGCCGAGGCGATGTCGAACGGGACGCGGGCGGCTGTCTGCCAGGCGGCGATTTCGAGAGGGCTGGGTTCGCCCCAGACCGCGGGCTCGAGCACGGTGGTCAGGAAGCGGGAGAACCTCCCCCGGAGTATCTCGATCTCGTGGCGCGGGCCTCGGCTCGGTTCGGGCATGGGCGCAGCGTAGCGGGCGGGTTCGGCGGTTGGCGCGGTACGCTCGTGGCCTGGTGCAAAGGAGGCCCGCATGAGCGAGCGTGATGACAGCCCGGTGATCGAGCCTCCCCCTGTCCCTCCGGACGCGGGGCGCGGCCCGGCCGTCGAGGCCGGTTCGGCCGAGGGGGCCGCGCCACCGGCGTCGCTGCCCGAGGCCACGACTCCGGCGGGCCCCTCCCCCAAGCGGCGGCTGCTCTCGCTTGACGCGTTCCGCGGGTTCGACATCGCCGCGATGCTGTTCGTCAATATGACCTGGGACCGGTCGGTCTTCCACCCGCAGTTCTTCCATGTCGAGTGGAACGAGCCCGCTCAGGGGGCGACCTTCACCGACCTGGTCTTTCCCTGGTTCTTGTTCATCATGGGCTGCGCGATCCCGCTCTCGGTCCGATCGGGGCGCGGCAAGGGCAAGCGGTGGGGGGGCGTGATGCTCGCGGGGCTTCGCCGGGCGCTCGTGCTCTACCTGCTCGGGGTCATGCTCACGGTCGCGTCGGGGGCCTCGTCAACCCCGCTCGCGTGGACCGATCTGCTGAAGTGGAACATCCTTCAACTCATCGGCGTGGGGTATCTCGTCGCGCTCGGCGTCTTCCTGATGCCGCGATGGGCCCAGGTCGGGTTCGTCATCGCCGTTCTGCTCGGCAAGTGGGGCTTGATGACGCTGGTTTCCTGGGACTGGGTCAGCGGGCTCGTCGCGGCCCGGGGCCCTACCGGCGCGCCGGTCGGCGCCGGTACATGGGAGCATTTTGACGCGATCAAACGCGTGCTCAACCTCGAGCATCTCGAGCCGGGCTGGACACGGTGGGTCGGCGGGTGGCTGGGCATGTCGCAGCAGTTCCTTCCCTGCGCCGCGATCGCGGTGCTGGGGGGGTGGGCCACCGAGATGCTCACGGGGCCCGGGCGGGCGTGGGCCAGGGTGTGCTCGGTGCTGGGGTTTGGCGCGGCGTTGACGGGGGCGGCGTATGCGCTGCAGTGGGGCTATGACCCGGCGGGTGGGGGGCTGCTCGGTCAGTTCACTGTGCCGTTCAGCAAGTGGTTCTTCAGCCCGGCGTACTGCCTGCTCAGCGCGGGGACGGGGGTGCTGCTGCTCGTCGCGTTCTACCTGGTCATCGACGCGTGGAAACTCACCACGGCGCTCGTGCTGCGGGTCTGGGGGCTCAACGCGATCGTGCTGTATGTAGGGGCGGAGCTCTCGTTCAAGACGATCTTCAGCAAGTGGCTCATCTCGCACCCGGGCGGTGAGGGGCAGACCGACTCGCTCGCCGGGGGGTTCATCGCGTGGGTGACGCAATGGACGGGGTCGGCCGCGGTGGGGGGGTGGGCCTTCGTGCTGACCTGGCTCGCGGGCTGGTGGTGGGTGTGCTGGTGGATGTACCGGCGGCAGCTGTTCGTGCGTGTGTGAGGATCAGATAGCGCGGTTCGGCGGGAGCAGGACATTGGCCAGGAGCAACCCCGTAGCGAGCGAGAGCGCGATGACGACGGCCAGCACCGCGGCCTGCAGGCCCTGGACCGCCTGCTGATCGAGGAAGGCCGAGAGCGAACGGAATCCGATCGCCCCCGGCACGAGCAGCATGATGCCCGGGAGGGCGCAGACGCCCGCGGGCTTGTTGGCGCGGATGGCCCTGAGGTTGGCGAGCACGCCGACGACGATCGCCCCGATCCCCACGCCGAGCTGGGTTCCGGTGTGCTCACCCGCGTACCGGGCGGCGAGGAACCCGCAGACGGAGACCGCCGCGACGGCGGGGAGGTCGCTCGGGGCGGCGTTGAAGAGGATCAGGAGGGCGGCCGGGGCGAGGGCGAGGGCGATCCACTCGGTCCACGCGGGGAGTGTCGCGGGGTCCACCGGGAGGGAGGGCAGGATGGCGGAGGCGACGGCGTCCCCGGCCGCGACGCCGAAGGCGATGGTCGCGAGGGTCGCCGCGGCGGCGATCAGGCGGGCCGAGCCGGCGACGATGTTGCGGGTGGCGATCTCGCTGACGGCGATGGTGAGAGAGAGGCCCGGGATCAGGGCGATGAGCCCGGAGATCACGACGGTGTCGGCGTCGGCGCCGCCGAGCAGGGGGGCGAGCAGCCCGGCGACGACGGCGACAAGACCGCCCGCGGCGAAGTCGATGACGCGGACCAGGCGGCGCACTCTCGCGGCGACCAGTGCGAGCAGCCCGACCGCCACGCCGGCGAGAGTGGCCAGCGCCAGTTCACGCCATCCACCCCCGAAGAAGCGGGCCGCGGTGGCGGCGGCGACCCCGGTCGCGAGGACCCGGAGCGTCACGGGCCAGCGGTGCGGGGAGGCGAGGGCCGCGGCGGTCTCGATGCGTCCTTGGGCGGCGTCGATCTGACCGGCGGAGACGCGTTGGAGGACCGCGTCAAGCCGGGTGAGGCGGTCGAGGTTGACCTCGGCGGACTCGACGCGGACGAGGCGGGTGACATTGTGCTGTCCCTCCCCGATGGAGGCGAAGACGGCGGTGGGGGTGGCGAAGAACTCCGCGTGGACCCCGAGGCGGGCGGCGCACACCGACATCGCCTGTTCGAGGCGGTGGGCCGGCGTCCCGTGGGCGGCGAGGGCCCGCGACATCTCGACGATGAACTCGGCGGTCTCCGGATCGCTCGGGTGTGGGGGCACGGGCGATCGTACCGCGTTCTCCGGGGTCCTCCTTGCTGACTGCGGCGGCCCGGGCGGTATTCAAGAACGGATGCACCCCGGCCGATGCGCTAGAGTCTTCGCCCGATCCGGGCCGGGTATCGGCCAACCGGGCGGCGGCGATCGGCACTCCAGAGGTTTGCGATGCTCAAGAGAACCCACAACTGCGGCGAGCTGCGCGAGCAGCATGTTGGCCAGACCGTCACCCTCAACGGATGGGTGAACTCCTACCGGGATCACGGCACCGGCCTGATCTTCGTGGACCTGCGCGACCGCTACGGCCTCACCCAGGTGGTCTTCGACCGGGAGGACGCGAGCCAGGAACTGCTGGACCAGGCGGACAAGCTGCGCAACGAGGACTGCCTGGCCGTGCGGGGCAAGGTCCGCATCCGCGACGGCGGCCCGAACCCCAAGCTCGCCACCGGGAAAGTCGAGGTCGTCGTCGAGTCGCTGGAGGTGCTTTCGAAGACCGCCAACCCTCCGTTCCTTCCGGACGACAAGGGCCCGCTGCCCAACGAGGAGCTGAGACTCCGATACCGCTACATGGACCTGCGCCGGCCCGCGATGCAGCGCGTGCTGATGGTGCGTCACCGCGTCGCGCAGTTCACGCGTAGGTTCTTCGACGGGCAGGGGTTCCTCGAGGTCGAGACCCCGATGCTCACCAAGAGCACGCCGGAGGGGGCCCGTGACTTCATCGTCCCGAGCCGGCTGCAGCCGGGATCCTGGTACGCCCTGCCGCAGAGCCCTCAGCTCTTCAAGCAGATCCTCATGGTCTCCGGGTTCGATCGCTACATGCAGATCGTGCGGTGCTTCCGCGACGAGGACCTTCGTGCCGACCGCCAGCCCGACTTCACCCAGATCGATCTCGAGATGTCCTTCGTCGACCGCGAGTCCGTGCTCGAGACCATGGAGGCCTTCGCGAGGTCGCTCTGGAAGGAGATCCTGGGCGTCGACATCCCCCCCCTCGAACGAATCACCTACCGCGAGGCGATGGACCGGTACGGCAGCGACCGCCCCGACCGCCGGTACGGCCTCGAACTCGTCGACATCTCCGACCTCGCCGCCAAGACCGATTTCAAGGTCTTCCGGGGCGCGCTCGAGCAGCCCCGGGGCGTCGTCAAGGCGATCCGCGTTCCGGGCGGGGCGGAGAAGCTCACCCGGAAGATCACCGACGGATACTCCGAGTTCGTCAAGCAGTTCGGCGCGGGCGGGGTGCCGACGGCCAAGTGCGTCGCGGCGGACGGGGGCGTCAGGCTCGACACGGGCGTCGCCAAGTTCATCGAGCCCATCGCCGGCGAGCTTGTCGCCCGCCTCGGGCTGCAGCCGGGCGACCAGGTTTTCTTCGGCGCCGACAGTTACGCGGTCGTTTCCAAGGCGTTGGGTGAGTTGCGTCAGAAGGTCGCCCGCGACCTGGACATGATCCCCGAGGGCGCGTGGTCGTTCTGCTGGGTGATCGACTTCCCGATGTTCGAATGGGACAAGGAGACCAAGCGGTTCTACGCGCTGCACCACCCGTTCACCGCCCCCAACCCCGACCAGGTCGAGGCCTTCATGGCCGCCGACATCTCCGACATCGACGCGGTCGAGAGCGTGGTCTCGGCGGGTTACGACATGGTGGTCAATGGTTCGGAGATCGGTGGCGGGTCAATCCGTATCCACCGCCAGGATTTGCAGCGCAAGGTGTTCAACCTGATCGGGCTGAGCGAGCAGGAGGCGAAGGCCAAGTTCTCGTTCCTGCTGGAGGCCCTCTCGTTCGGCGCACCGCCCCACGGCGGGATCGCGTTCGGGCTCGACCGGCTCATCATGCACCTCGCCGGCGTGGACAGCATCCGCGATGTCATCGCGTTCCCCAAGACGCAGACCGGGGCCGATGTGATGTGCGACGCCCCGAGCCCGGTGGACGCCAAGCAGCTCGAGGAGTTGTTCGTCGCGAGCACCTGGGACCCGGACAAGGCCCCGAAGAAGGCGTGACCCGGCCCGGCGTCGAACCGCTGGCGGCCCCTCCGGGCCCCCGGCTAGACTGCGCGTATGAAGATCTACCAGGTTGACGCGTTCACCTCCCGCCTGTTTTCCGGCAACCCCGCCGCGGTGGTGCCGCTTGAGGTGTGGGCCCCGGACGACAAGCTGCTCGCGATCGCGGCGGAGAACAACCTCTCCGAGACCGCGTTCTTCGTGAAGCGGAACGACCCGGGGAGCGACTACCACCTCCGCTGGTTCACCCCCGAGGTGGAGGTCAAGCTGTGCGGGCACGCGACGCTCGCCAGCGCCCATGTGCTCTTCGAGCACCTGGGGCACAAGGGCGACTCGATCACCTTCAGCACGCAGCACTCGGGCAATCTCATCGCCACGAAGCAGGCCGACACGATCACGCTCGATTTCCCGGCGAGGCCCTGCGAGCCGGCGGAGGTGACGACGGCGCTGGTCCGCGCCCTGGGCCGGCAGCCGGCCGAGGTGTACCGCAGCGCGACCAACCTGCTGTGCGTGTTCGAGAGCAAGAAGGATGTTCACGAGGTCGAGCCCGATCCGAAGGCCCTCATGGCGATCGACGCGTTCGGCGTGATCGCGACCGCCCCGGGGGCCTCGCACGACTTTGTGAGCCGCTACTTCGCCCCCAAGGCCGGCGTGCTCGAGGATCCTGTCACCGGCTCGGCGCACTGCACGCTCGCGCCCTACTGGGCTAAGCGTCTGGGCAAGAACCGCCTCGCCGCGAGGCAGGTCTCAAGGCGGGGCGGCGAGATGGTCTGCGAGGTCGAGGGCGACCGCGTCCGCATGATCGGCAAGGCGGTGACCTTCCTCGAGGGCACCATCCGCATCTGATCCGCTGCCGCCAAGGACCCGGGGCCCGACCCGATGCCCAGACGCGCCTACCCGCTGATGAAGAACCGGTGGGCCGCGCTCGCGGTCGTGCTTGTCGCCGCGGCGCTGTCCTATGTCGCCCGCGGCCCGGGGGTGGTCGGGGGCGTGTCGCCCTCCTTCGAGGCGGCGATCGCGTCGAGGCAGTCGGGTGTCATGGTCGACCTCTCGGCGCGGGTTGTCCGCGTGCTCCCCGATGACAACGAGGGCAGCCGGCATCAGCGCGTGCTTCTGGCGGTCGAGCCGCCCGTTGGGGGTGTGGAGACCGTCCTTGTCGCGCACAACATCGATCTGGCCCCCCGCGTCCCGTGGGTCGAGGGGGACACGATCACGGTTCGGGGGCAGTACGAGTGGAACGACAAGGGCGGGGTGATCCACTGGACGCACCACGACCCCGGCCGCCGGCGCGAGGGCGGATGGATCGAGCACCGGGGCAGGCGGTACGAGTGAGCCTGCTCAGGGGCTGTTGACCCAGATCGTCGATCCGCTTTCGGCGTCGCGCCGGCCCAGCACGCAATCGGCGATCACCGCGCCCACATCCTCCGGAGCCAGACAGGCCTCGCGGGGGAGCGCCGATTCCGGGATGATCGACCGCAGCAGCGGGGTCTCCACCGCCCCGGGCGCTACGCAGAACACCCGAACGGCGCTCTGGGCCCCGAGCTCGTTGGCCAGCCCCTTTGTCAGCGTGTTCAACGCGGCCTTGGCGCCTCCGTAGACGCCGAGCCCTGGGAACGGGTCGGCGCTCGCCCGGCTCGACACATTGACGATGCGCCCGCCCTCCGCGGCCTGCATCAGGCGGAGGCAGCCGATGAGCAGCAGCACCGGGCCGATCGTGTTGACCGCGAAGATCTGGGCCACATCCTCGGGCGTGTGCGCCGCCACGGGCTTCAGCGGGGTCCACCCCGCGTTGTTCACCAGGGCGTCGAGCCGGCCGAACTGCGAAACCACCCGAGACGGCAGCGCCAGCGCCTGGGCGGGGTCGGCCACATCCGCGCCCAGGGCCGCCCAGTCCCGTCCTTCTTCGCCCAGCGTTGCGCCGGCGTCGCGGAGCACCGACTCGCGCCGGCCCACCATCGCGATGCGGTAACCCGCGCTCGCGAGCAGGCGGGCGGTCGCCAACCCGATCCCCGTCCCGGCGCCCGTGATGAGCGCGACCGGGCGTGCGTCTGACATATCCATGCCCTTTCCGAAGTCAGGCGGATGAGGAGAAAGGCCCGGGTCGCCGCCCGGGCCGGGTGTTGCGTTCTGGCTCGGAGAAGATCGTCAGCCCGGCAGAGTCACCGCCACGGGCCGGCCGTCCTTGCCCGAACCGGTCAACTCGGTGCCGTCCGGCAGGAAGATGCGCACATGGAGCGTGCGGTCGGGCCTTGGCATGTTCCCCTCGCTGGCGGCGGCGGAAACGATGACCTTGTCGCCCACGATCTCCGAGGTGTAGGTGGTCCGCAGGTATTCCCCGGACCGGAATCCCCAGCCCTCGCCAGCGTCCTCGTAGAGCGTACCGCTCGACACGCCGCTCGCGTCTGGGTAGACGATCAGCGTCAACTCGTCCCGCTGGTCGGGCCGGTCGCCGAAGTGCTGGTGCACCGGGCCGGTCGCGATGATCGAACCCGGCTTGATGTACAGGGCGGGCTGGTCGGGGTCCTTGCTGTCGCGTCCGCCGTCGAACGAGGGGAAATCGAACGGCATCCACGGGAGCCCGTCGCTCGTCCTGGGCAGGATGTGGACCCGCTCGCGGCCCGGCGTGACATGGGCCGCGACGAGGAGCCCGTCGCCCAGCAGGTAGGAATCGTCCTCGCTCCGCAGGGCCGGGTCGGCGGGATCGGCGAAGAAGGTCGGGCGGGCGATCGGGAGACCGGTGCGGTGCGTTTCTTCAAACAGCGTGTACAGATGCGGGATGAGGCGGTACCGCCGCTCGATCGCCCGGCGAACGGTCGCTTCGACCTCCTCACCGAAGGCCCAGGGTTCCTTGTCGATGTTCCCCTTCGCGGTGTGCCCTCGCGCGAACGGCATCAGGGCCCCGAAGCCCATCCACCGCGCGAACATCGGGCCGTCGCCGTCCCCCGCGAACCCGCCAATATCCGGCCCGCAGAACGGCTGGGCCGAGAGCGAGAGGTTGAGCATCATCGGGATCGAGACATCAACATGGTACCAGTTCGCGGTGTTGTCCCCGGTCCAGGTGGCGCCGTACCGATGCCCGCCGATGTAGTTGGCCCGGCTCAGCACGAAGGGCCGCTTGTCGGGGTTGGCGGCCATGACGCCCTCCCGCGAGGCCTTGACCATCAGCATCCCGTAGACATTGTGGAACCGCGCGTGCGGGCCCGGGCCGCCGAGTTCCGGGTCGGCCCGGTGCAGGTTGTCCTCGGGCATCGTTTTGGTCGGCACATTGAAGACGGCCGGCTCGTTCATGTCGTTCCAGACGCCGTCGATCCCGGTCGCCATGAAGTCGTGGTAAAGCCCGGCCCACCACTCGCGGACCGCCTTGTTCGTGTAGTCGGGGAAGACACACTCGCCGGGCCAGACATAGCCCGTGTATTCCGTGCCGTCCGCCCGCTTGACCCAGACATCCCGCTCCGTTCCGGTGTCGTGCACGAAGTACCCCGGCTGGTTGGCGACGCCCGGGTCGATCATCCAGACATTCGAGAACCCGATCGAGTCGAGGTACGCGTTCAGCCCGGCGGGATCGGGGAACTGCTCGGCGTCCCAGGTGAAGACCTTGAAGTCGTCCATGTAGTCGATGTCCATCCAGATCACATCCGCGGGGATCTGCTTGTCGCGGAAGGCCTCTGCCACCTCCCGCACCCGCGCGTCCGGGTTGTACGAGTAGCGGCACTGGTGATAGCCCACGGCCCACTTCGGGGGCATCTCGATCGTCCCGGTCAGGGCGCCGAGCTTGGTCATCACCTCCTGCGGCGTCGGGCCCTCGATCACGATCACGGGGTGCTCGCGGCCCGCGGAGCGGAAGACGATGTCCTCCGTCAGATCGATCTCGACCCGATAGGTCGTGTCCGCCAGCACGCCGAACGCGCTCCCGTCGGGGCGCAGCGCAAGCACCCACGGGTGCGAGGTGTAGAGGTTCGGATACGAGTCGTCGTAGCCGTACGCGTCGTAGTTCCAGCACTCCGTCACGCGTCCGTTTCTGAGGAGCGGGCCCGCCGCCTCGCCTGTTCCGTACAGGCTCGTCCCGGGCTCGATGTCGATCGTCGTCACGAAGCGGTCATCGCCGTGGAGCACGGACGGACCCCGGCCGAACGCGGGCACGACCTGGGTGCCTTCTCCCGACGCCTGTGCCCGGGCGGGCGTGAGCAGGGCCATCGAGGGGATCCGGTCCGCCTTCGCCTTGGGGCTGGGGTGATACTGCACCACCCCGTCGCCAATCACCTCGGCCACAATCTGGGCTGATACAGATTGGCACAGGCACGAAACCGCCAACCCGGCGAACAAGGCGACCATCCCCGGAAAAGAACGCGTCTGGATCCGCATCATCAACTCCAGTCTCTGGGCCCGATCTCGGCTGACGGCCCCCGGGCCGCCGGTATTTGCCGGCACGGCTCATCCCACACCGGAAAACCGTCGAATCGGACTCTGTGCTGGGGTATGGTAAGCCCCGTCGGACCCGCCCGGGTCATCTGTGTAGACCATCCGGGCGGCTTCGGTCCGTCGAATCTGTCTGGGGTGGGGCTGGGGGCCCCAGCCCGAGGAGCCGGGGAGTTCAGCCATGGGTCGATACGCGGCTGTCGCGTTGCTGTCGCTTGCGGGGGCGGTCTCGTCCGTCGCCGCCGCCGAGCGGGTCATCCTTCAGTATTTCGAGACCGAGTGGGACGACATCGAGCGTCGCGTGCCCGACATCTTCAAGGCCGGGTACCGCGCCGTCTGGCTGCCTCCTCCGTCCAAGGCCTCTGATCCGTTCAGCGCCGGCTACGACACCTTCGATCGCTTCGATCTCGGCAAGCCGCCGCTCATCGACAATTCGGGCAGCCGCGCGCGCACCGCGTACGGCACCGAGGCCACCTTCCTGGCCATGGTCGAGGAACTCAACCGCGCCGATGTGCTCGTGTACATCGATGCGGTGCTCAACCACAACTCCGGGCGGTCGGGCAGCGACGCCTTCCTCGCCGACGGGGGCTACCCCGGGTTCTGGATCCCGCGTGAGAATCCGCCCCGGAACAAGCTCCCCACCGACGACTGGGGCGATTTTCACTCCGGAAACGCGCAGGGATACCGCCAGAGCGAGAACCCGGGCGCCCCCAACTACGACCTGTGGCGGGGCGACCTGGTCGCGCTGATCGACATCCAGCAGGATCGATCGAACCAGTTCATCCGCCAGCCGACCCAGGCGGGCAACCCCGCGAACATCCCCGCGGGCAACATCCGTAACCAGCCAGATCCCGACAACGCCAGGTTCTACCCCGACCAGGTCCTCCAGCAGGACATCTTCGTCAACCCCCCGTCGGCCCACAGCGGCAGCGACCTCGTTATCCGCTACCGGTTCAACCTCAACGACCCCAGCCGGGGCGATCCGGTCGCCGAGGATTCGAACGGATACCTCAGACGCTGGCTGCACTGGATGCTCGAGGTCAACGGCGTGGACGGCTACCGCCTCGACGCCTCCAAGCATGTGTTCCCCTGGTGGTGGGACCAGCACTTCGACTCGGCCGTGTTCCAGGCACGCACCCGCCCCGACGGCGTCCGCGTCACCCCGTTCTCGTTCGGCGAGAATGTCACCGGGAACTTCGATATCCTGAACAACTACTACCGCAAGGACGCCTTCGCCAACCGCGACGCCCTCGACCTTCAGGGCGCCGCCCGGCTCCGCGAACTCGTGAACGCTGGCGGGTTCGGCTCGTGGGCCAACATCTTCGCCAACGCCGACAACGGGCATCTCGACCAGGCCGACGACGGCTTCCAGAACGGGTCCGCCGGCGTCATGCATGTCTACAGCCACGACAACGGGACCCAGGGCAGCGGCGGCTCGCTCCCGCCGCTCCCGACCGCACGCCAGCAGGGCTGGTTCGCCCACGCCTACATGCTCATGCGCCCGGGCAACTCGATTGTCTATCACCACGGTCGCGGCCTCCCGCGCTCCTCCGGCTTCTTCCCGCGGGAGGGCGTCCCGGTCGCGCTCGGCTGGAACCCCGCGACCGCCCAGCCCGAGGATGTCGTCACACGCCTGGTCCACCTCCACAACACCCTCGGCACCGGCAACTACTTCCAACGCAACGGCAACATCAACGATGTGCTCGTCTTCGAACGCGCCACCAACCCCGGGGGCGGGCTCCGGGGCGATGTCCTCGTCGGCGTGAGCGACCGCTACGACGCGGGCGTCGACACCCTCTCCATCACCACGACCTTCCCCCAGGGCACGCGGCTCATTGAGTACACCGGCAACGCCGCCAATCCCTCGGTCGACCCCACGAACCAGATTCCCGAGGTCATCACCGTCGGCGCCAACGGCTCGGTCAGTCTGACTGTCCCCCGGAACGCCTCGTCCGCCGGGGAGCACAACCGGGGTTTCGTCGTCTACGCCCCGGCCGTGCCCGACGCGACGCTGACCATTGTCGGTCAGAGCGGCGTCATCCCGCCCGACCCGGCCTCGTTCCCCGATTTCATCCAGCGTCTCAGCACCATCCCCATCGTTTCCTCGGACGCCTTCACGCTCCGACTCGAGACCACCCCTGGGGACACCGTTGATCTCACCACAGACGACAACGCCCTCTTCCGCATCGACGACGGCGCCGAAGACTGGAACGACTCCGGCGCCCCCGACATCTCGCTCGCCGACGATTTACTCGGCGGCTACGAGCAGTTCACCGATGTCCACCAGCCCGGCATGGGCGACCCGCAGCGTGACGGCCTGTACGAGCAGGTCATCGACGCGACCCGTCTTGAGGAGGGGTTCCACTATATCAGCGCTGTCGCGTTCCGCCAGCGTGACCCGGGCTCGGGCCCCCTCTTCGCCGAGGCCCGCGAGGTCGTCTATGTCGACAGGCTCCCGCCGGAGATCCTGCTCCTCGACGCCGAGGATCCCTTCACCGACGACCGGCCGACCTTCCGCTTCCGGACGCTCGACCGCACAGTGCAGACGCTGCACACCTTCCTCAATCTCGCGCCCGGCACCGACCCGGTTCCCCTCATCAACACGCTCAACGCGGCCAGGCCCTTCGATCGGAACGAGCTCCGCCGTACCTTCGACCAGAGCCTCGTCCCGGGCCTGAACACGATCACAACGGTTGCCGTCGAGCAGTCGGGCCGCCCGGTCGTGCTCGAGTTCCAGGTGACCTACCTCACCGATTGCGACGCCGACATCGCGCCCCCGTTCGGCGTGCTCGACCTTGCTGATATCAACGCGTTTGTCACGGCGTTTGTCGGCCAGCAGCCCCCGGCGGACCTCGTCGCGCCGTTCGGCGTCTTCGACCTTGCGGACATCAACGCGTTCGTGACCTCGTTCAACGCCGGCTGTCCCTGACCCGTCCTGACAAACTCGGCCGCCCCGAAAGGCCCCGAATCGCGGGGCCTTTTCTTTCGCCTTGTTCGCCGCATGGGGGCCGCGTGCGGCCTGCCGTGCACCGTACGATGTTCCCATGCTCGGAACCGTCCAGACGCTGCTCACCAATCTGATCGACTACGCCGGTCTGTTCCCGCCCGCCGGGTGTTCCATGCCCGTCGCGGCCCAGAACTTCGCCCGTGATCTCGCCGGGCCCGATGCGTTCGCGCTCGACCGCTTCATCTGCCCCGCGAGCCGGCTCGAGGAACTCACCGAGCACGGGCGTGCGCTCATGCCCGGCACCTACGCGACCAGCGGCTACCGGGAGATGGCCCACACAGGCGAGCCCTGGGGCGTCTCGGTCGTATGCGACCTTCCGCTCGAGGCCTCGCTCGACGCCGCCGACGCGTTCAACGAGCGCCACGCCGACGAGGACCGGGGGCTCGCCCGTGTTCGAGCGCTGGAGCTGCGGGCGACGAGTTCCGCCTTCATCGACGAAGCGATCGACGCAATCCCGGAGGAGTACTCGGTCTTCTTCGAGATCCCGCTGGACACCGACTTCCGCGGAATGGTCGCCGCGCTCTCGGGCAACCCGGGCGTCGGGGGCAAAGTCCGTTGCGGGGGGGTCACGCCGGAGCTGATTCCCCCGCCCGATCGTCTCGCTTCGTTCATCGCCGCGTGCGCCGCCGCCGATGTTCCCTTCAAGGCCACCGCGGGCCTGCACCACCCGATCCGCGCCGTGCACGCCCTGACCTATCACCCCGACGCGCCCCGGGCGGTCATGCACGGCTATCTCAATGTCTTCCTCGCCGCGGCGTTGGCGCGCTCGCTCCGCCTGAAGGCCGATCAGATCGAGGCGATCCTCGCCGAGACGGACCACACGGCGTTCGTGCTCGCCGAGGACCGGGCGGGATGGCGTGATCTCGCCATCGACAACACGCAACTCGCCCGGTGCCGCGAGTCGTTCTGCCTCGGCTACGGGTCCTGCTCGTTCGCCGAGCCGCTCGATGATCTGCGCAAACTGGGCTGGCTCTGAGGCCCGGATTCACGCCCTGAGCGGCCAGTGCTCCGCCTTGCACTTGGCGGGTGTGGTGATCGGGGCCAGCGCGCCGAAAGCGGCAAAGAGCACCCGCGTCATGAGGGGCGGGCCGCCCTGCTCGATCACCGCCTTGAGGGTCGAGCAGATCATCGGGCCGCCCTGCATCATGCTTTTGCCGGTCTTCGTCCCCTCCGGCATCTTCTCGACCGTTAGCGTGAACTCGGTGCCGCCGTCCTTTTCGCGGAGTTCGTAGACCACGACGCACTCCGGGTCGTCCAGGTGCGTGAACCGGAGCGTGTGGCTGAAGCGGTGGGGCGGGGTCACCTCCAGGATCGTGCCCACCATGCCCACATACTTCCCGTCCTTGCTCCGCATCTGCATCAACGACCCGGGCTGCACGCCGCCGGAGGTGTGCATGACATTGTTGAAAATCGCCGGCTGCACCTCGCCGGTCTTCGTCAGCTCCCGCCACACCGCGTCGATCGGGCCGTTGATCTGCACCCGGAAGACGCACCGTCCCGACGACTGTTCCGTGCTCACGCTCATGATCGCCCCTTCTTCCCCGGTCTGGCCCGGGGACGCTGTTTCTCCGTTTCCGCGCCTCGTTCGCCCGACGCGGCCCGCTCCACGCGGTACTTCAGGTCCGCGAGTGATCCCGCCCAGAACCCGCTGTACTCGTCCGACCACCGATCGTGGATCAACTGAATCGGGATGACATTGAACCGCAGCAGCCGCTCCCGGCCTCGCTTCTCCCCGAGCAGGAGGCCCGCCTCCTCAAGAACCCTGATGTGTTTCAGCACGGCGATCCGGCTCATGCCGAAATGTGAACAGACCTCGCCCACCGGGACCCCCGGCGCGGCCCTGACAATGTCGAGGATCCGCCGTCGGGCCTGGTGAGCCAACGCCTGAAAGACCGCGTCCATGGCGTCAGGCTGCATGTGTAACTGAAAGGTTACACGATTTTCCCCCGTTGTCAAGCCCCCATCCATCTTTTCGATCGGGGCCCGGAACGCACGCCCCGACGCCGAAGCCGGACGAGGCGGGCATGCTCGAGCCGACGCTGTAGACTGCGCCGCGATGAATGGGCCGAATTCACCCGACTCGACACTCTCCTCCCCCGTCACCGACGGGGGAGGTGCCGAACGAAGTGAGGCGGAGGGGGTCCCCCAGATGTCCGCCAGGCCCACATTCCACAAGCCGCTCACAGCCGACGCCAAAGCAAAGCCTCGGGCACGCTCGCTTCGCCGAGAGATGACCCCGCCGGAGCGCCGCCTCTGGAACCACCTCAGAGCCGGTCAACTCGCCACCCTCCGTTTCCGCCGCCAGCACCCGCTCGGCCCGTATATCGCCGACTTCTACTGCCACCAGGCGGCGCTGGTGGTGGAGATCGACGGGTCGAGCCATCAGGGCGATCAGAAGGACCACGACCACCGGCGCGACGCCTGGATGGTGGCTCGCAACCTGAGAGTGATGCGCATCCGGGCGGTTGATGTCCGGGACAATCTCCAGGGCGTGCTGTCACTGATCGAACGGACGGCCTTGGCCCGCATACGGTCTCGTCGAAACCGGGGGACCCCCTCCGACCCGTCTCATCCTGCGGATGAGCCGGGCCACCTCCCCGTCGGTGACGGGAGAGGAGAATTGGAGCAGACTTCGAGAGCGCAGCGGGCGCCGAATCCGGAATCTCCTCCCCCGTCACCGACGG
>JRYH01011805.1_pt1 | contig 24130 bp, 25 predicted proteins | sample 235351 | NCBI WGS metagenome assembly JRYH01 (sample SAMN03074221, study PRJNA261480) | activated sludge metagenome | biome: Wastewater Treatment Plant; feature: Wastewater; material: Activated sludge; isolation source: activated biomass of a wastewater treatment plant treating wastewater... ...
TCGTCGGCGAGGACCTGTGGAATGCCTACGAGCTGTCCTGGCTCGACGCGCGTGGCAAGCCGGTGGTCGCGCTCGGCGAGTTCCGCGTTCCGGCCGCCTCGCCGCGGCTGATCGAGTCGAAGTCGCTCAAGCTCTATCTGAACGCCTTCAACCAGCAGCGCTGTGCGAGCGTCGAGGAGGTGCGCGCGACGATCGCGCGCGACCTGTCGGCAGCGGCCGGCGCCGCGGTGGCGGTGGTGCTGCGGCCGCTGCACGAGCGCCCCGAGCGCCGCTTCGGCTACCCGGAAGGCGTATGCATCGATACGCTCGAGATCGACATCGACCGCTACCAGCCCTTTCCGGAGGCGCTGCGTGCCGACGGGCCGGAGGTGCAGGAGACGCTCTACTCGCACCTGCTGAAATCGAACTGCCTGGTCACCGGCCAGCCCGACTGGGGCACCCTGGTGGTGCGCTACCGCGGTCCCGCCATCGATCGCGCGGGCCTGCTGCGCTACGTGGTCTCCTTCCGCGCGCACGACGAATTTCACGAACAGTGCGTGGAGCGGGTGTTCTGCGACCTGATGGCGCGCTGCAGACCGCGCGAGCTGGCGGTGTGGGCGCGCTACACCCGTCGTGGTGGTCTCGACATCAATCCCTTCCGAGCCAGCGGCGCTGGCTCGAGGGCGGACGAGGCGATGGAAGTGCGCCAGTGAGGACTCGGCCGGGCGGTAATGGAGCGTACTGCAAATGTGCAACATCGTTTGCGAATCATGGGCAAAGCTGCGCCTGCGGTGGTTTAATACGAGCCGGTAACAACCAACACCAAGAGGTAAGGAATATGAAGGCACTCGTTGCTGCTGCGGTTGCTGCAGGTCTCCTCTCCGCTTCGCCCGCTTTCGCCTCCGAGGCGCTGGCCAAGTCCAAGAATTGCATGGCCTGTCACGCGGTGGACAAGAAGCTGGTCGGCCCGGCCTACAAGGAGGTTGCCGCCAAGTACGCCGGTCAGCCCGACGCCGTCGCCACCCTGGCGACCAAGGTGCAGAAGGGTGGCGTGGGCGTGTGGGGCAAGGTCCCGATGCCGCCGAACGCGCAGGTGAACGACGCCGACGCCAAGGCGCTGGTCGAGTGGATCCTCTCGCTCAAGTGATGCAGGGCCCAGGCCGCGCGGTCGTGCGGTCCTGAGTTGAAAAAAGCCGGCATGCGCCGGCTTTTTTCTTGCGGGTGCGCAGGCGCGGCTCAGTTCGCGTAATGCGCGGTCGCGCTGCTGGCGTCGAACGCCTCGAACAGCCGTTCGGGGCTCGAGAGCCAGTTGCGGGCCTCGGCCGCTGCCGCCGGGCGGGCGAACAGGTAACCCTGCATCACGTCGCAGCCGAGGGCGCGCAGCGCGCGCGCCTGCTCCTCGTTCTCCACGCCTTCGGCGACGAGCTCGAGCTCGAAGCCGCGCGCAATGCCGGTGATCGCCGAGATGATCGGGTTGGTCATCGGGCCTTCGAGGTCGCGCACGAAGCTGCGGTCGATCTTGAGCGAGCTCACCGGAAACTTCTGCAGGTAGGCGAGCGCCGAGTAGCCGGTGCCGAAGTCGTCGATGGCCACGCTGATGCCGGCCGAGCGCAGTTCGCGCAGCTTGGCGGCGACGCTGGTGGTGTCGTCCATCATGATGCTCTCGGTGATCTCGATCTCGAACTGGTCCGGACCCAGCGCGTGGCGTCCGAGGCATTCGGTGATGGAGGCGACGATGTTGGCGCGGTGGAAGTCGTGCGCCGAAAGGTTGATCGACAGCCGCGGCGCCTCGATCCCCGCCGCCCGCCACTCGGCGACCTGGGTGCAGGCACGCTCCAGGACCCAGGCGCTGATCTCGCCGATCAGGCCGACCTCCTCGGCCACCTGTACGAACGTGGCGGGCGGGATCGGACCGAGCACCGGGTGCTGCCAGCGCAGCAGGGCTTCGAGGCCCACGATGCGACGCTCGATCACGCTTACCTGGGGCTGGTAGTGCAGATCCAGCTCGTTGCGGGCGAGGGCGGTGCGCAGGTCGTTCTCGAGCGCAATGCGGTCGCGGTGGCGGGTGTTGAGGTCGGGGTCGAAGAATCGGTAGGCGTTCTTGCCCGAGCGTTTGACCTGGTACATCGCGACATCGGCGTGACGGGTGAGCTCCTCCGCCGTGCCGCCGTCGCGCGGGTACAGTGCGATGCCGACGCTCACCGTGGCACGGAACTGGCCCTGGCTGAGGGAGATCGGCGCGCCGAGCGCATCCAGCACCTTGCGCGCGATCACCTCGGCGTCCTCGGGCTGATTGATGTCGGGCAGCAGCACGGTGAACTCGTCGCCGCCGAGGCGGGCGAGGGTGTCTCCGCGGCGCAGCGTGGCCGACAGGCGGCTGGCGATGGCGCGCAGCAGCGCGTCGCCTTCGGCGTGGCCGAAGGTGTCATTGACCAGCTTGAAGCGGTCCACGTCGATGAACATCACCGCCAGCGCCCCGGTGCGCCGCTGCGCCTGGGCGATCGCCAGCTCCAGGCGGTCCTTGAACAGCACGCGGTTCGGCAGGTGGGTGAGCTGGTCGTGATAGGCCTGGAAGGTGATGATCTCCTCGGCGCGCTTGCGCTCGGAGATGTCGCGCGCGACGCCGTACAGGCCGACGACGCGGCGGTCGTCCTCCTGCGTGATCATCGGGATGCCGGTGAGCGACACGGTGACGCTGTCGCTTTCGCTGTCGGCGCCGCCGCGGTAGCGGCGCAGGCGCAGTTCGACGTTGAAGCTCTCCCCCGGCAGGCTGCTCGGCTGGCTGAGCAGGCCGTCGATGCGGTCGAGGTCCTCGGGCATCACCAGGGTGGTGAAGGGGCGGCGCATGAGCGCGCTGCGGTCGTAGCCGAGCAGGGCCTTGACGCGCGGATTCACGTAGGTGAAGCGGCCGGCGCTGTCCAGGGTGAAGATGAGGTCGGGCGAGCTCTCGACGAGATAGCGGTGCAGGCGCTCGGAAGCCTTCAGGCGCTGGCTCATCAGCTTGTTGGCCTTCTCCAGGGCGCCCTTGTGCAAGGCGCCGTCGACCGCGCGCTGCAACTGGGCCACGTGGTAGGGCTTGCGCACGTAGTCGTCGGCGCCGCGGCGCAGCGCCGCGATCGCGGCATCGATCGCATCCTCGCCGCTGATGATGATCACTGCCTCGTCGCGCTGGTGGTCGACCAGCCAGTCGAGCAGGGCGAGGCCGTTGGCGTCGGGCAGGCGGTAGTCGAGCAGGATGAGCGCGTAATGCTCGTGCTCGAGGCGCTCGATGGCCTCGCCGATCGTGCCGCACTCGTCGAAATGCCTTCCCGGTCGTGCAAGCACGTGCGGGAAGGTACGGCGCAGGGACGGATCATCGTCGACGATCAGGATCCTGAACGTGCCGGCCTCGACACCGGAAGTCCGCTCGGTCTGAGGCCGGAATGCATGCTCGGTCGGCGTGACCATGGCTCCCGGGAGGTGTGGTTTGGAGGTCTTGTTCGACCGCATGATGCAACACTCAGGCGCTTTGTTCCAGCGGCACGAAAATCTGGAAGCTGGTGCCTGCACCCATCTGGGATCGGCATAGCAAGGTGGCATCCCATTGGGCGAGGATCTCGCGCACCACGCTCAGCCCCAGGCCCTGGTGGCCGCTGCCCTTGGTGGTCTGGCGCGGCGTGAGCGGGTCCTGGGCACGTTCCGCCGGCAGGCCCGGGCCGTTGTCCACGAAGCGGATCTCGAGGCAGTTGCGGCCGTCTACGTTGACCAGCGGGAACACCGACACCACCAGCCGCTGGCCCGGCTGCAGCGCCTCGGAGGCGTTGCGCAGCAGGTTGAGCAGCACCTGCTTGAGCGCCGAGGCGGGGATCGCGGCGGGCGGCACGTCACGCGCGGCGCGCAGCTCGAGCTGGATGCCGCGGCTGCCGAACAGCGGCTCGCCGTAGAGCGTGCGCATGTCGAGCAGCAGCTCGGGTACGCGGCAATGACGTGTCTCGCTGACCTCCGCAGGCAGATCCGCGGCGCCGCGCAGGAGGTTGTCGATGCGATCGAGCTCGGCGTTGAGCAGGCTCATCTCGTCCTGCAGGGGGATGTCGTCCGCGCGCTCCTGGCTCAACATGCCGATGCGGCTCTTGAGCACGGTGAGCGGGTTGGTCGCTTCGTGCACGACCTTGCGCACGTGCTCGCGGAAGCGCTGTTGCAGGACGGCCTCGCGGGCGGTGAGCTCGCTGCGCTGGCGGTGGTAGCTGCGCAGCGCGCGTGCAGCCGCGCCGAGCAGGGCCGCATAGCGCCAGCGCACCTCGCTGTCGAGCGCCTTCGCCGCGGCCGCGCCGATCACGGCCACCGTGGCGTCCTGGCCCGAGCTCAGCGGCAGCACGTGGAAGCCGCAGCGGCCCAGCCAGCGTGCGATCTGCCAGTCGGCCACGCTGCGCCCAGGCCCGCCGCCCTCCGCGAAGTACGCGGTCGGATGTTCGCTGCGCGCACCGAGTGCGATGCAGCTGGCCTCGTCGTCGATACGCAGCTCGAGTTCGCCGATGAGCGCGGCGACGCTGTCGGGCGCCGCATCGAGAAGCGGCCGCAGGCGGCCGTCCTCGCTGGCGCCGAGGAGAATGGGGGGCGTGTGCAGGCCGAACAGCGGGCACGCGATCTTCAGCCGTTCGCGAATGGTCGCGCTGTCCAGATCGACGAAGGCCGCGGTGAGCAGGCCGAGCATGCCGGCACAGCGGTAGGGGTCCTCGGCCAGGCGCAGCGAGGGGCGCGCGGGCGGGCTCGCCGAGGCCGGCACGGCGGGATAGGCGGCATGGCCGGAGACGATATAGCCGACATCGGTGCGCAGGCTCAGCACGCTCGTCGTCTCCAGGCCGCATAGCGTGGCGACGCGCGCGGCGTGATCCTGCCAGTCGGCGGCGGCAAGACGCTCGGCGGCCTCGACCACGGCGAGCAGGGGGTGCGCCGTTGCCAGCTGTTCGTCGAGCAGGCCGCAGGCTTCGAGCGCATCGCCGAGGCTGGGCGGCAGGCCGCAGGCGGCCACGAGGGCGGCGGCGTCCGGGCAGCGTTCTCGCTTCCAGGCGGGCGAGCGGGTGAGGCCTCGCCACAGCCCGGCGAGATAGGCCTCGTCCGGGCGCGGGTACCCGGTCTCGATGGCGAGATGGAGCGCGCATTCGGCACGCAGCAGCGCGCCGTCGGTCGCCTCGTCGCCCGCCTCGCCGGCATGGCCGAGGCCGAGCAGCCAGGCGCGCAGCAGGTCCGGACCGACACCCTCGAGGCGGCGGCGCAAGGCCGCGTTTACGCCTTCGCGCAACTCGCCGGCACGGATCGGATCGGCCACCAGCAGGGCCACGCTCAGCGCCGGATCGCGTGCGGCGACGAGGGCGATCTCGGACCAGTTCGGCGCCGGCGCAGCCAGCAGGCGCAGGATGGTGGACGCGCCATCCGGCAGGGGCTGGAGCTCGAAGGCACTGAAGGCGGCAGGCAGCATGCGGTCGGAGGCGAGGAATGGGGCTCGGGGATTCTAGCCGTTCGTCCCGCCGCTTTCCGTGACCGGTGTGGCAGTCGGATGCTTGGCGCCGGCGCCTGCCGCCGCGCGGGTGCCGGGCGCACTCATGCGTTCAGGCTGTCGGCGAAGCCGAGGCCGACGAGCAGGGCGCGATTGACACGCTCGAACGGCAGGTGCAGCTCGCCGGCGGCGGCGTTGAGCGCCTTGACGTCGAAGTTCTCGCAGGATTGCGCCAGGCGCAGGAAGGGCGCGAACTCACCCTGGCCGTAGAGCAGGGCCTCGCTGACGTTGGCGGGCAGGTTCATCTCCTCGAGCAGGGCCTGCATCGAGGTGCCGAGCAGCGTGTGCAGCAGCGAGAAGGCGCCGGTGATGAAGAGGTTGTCGCGCTCGCCGGCATCGAAGTAGCTCGCGCCGATTTCCTCCATGAAGCGGCCGCGCGCGATCGCGGTCTGCATCAGCGCGGGCGCGCTCGGGTCGCGGCTGGCGGTGACCAGCAGCAGCGACAGCCATTTGTTGAGGGCGTCGTAGCCGAGGATGCTCACCGCGTGGCGGAAGGACTGGATCTCGACCATCAGGCCGAAGCCGGCCGAGTTGATGTAGCGCAGCAACTTGTACGACAGCGCCACGTCCTGCTTGAGCACCGCCTCGATGTCGCGGATCTCGCCGTTGTTGCGCACCAGGTTGAGCAGGCGGACGATCTGCGCGTGGCCGGGCGTGAGCGCCTTGGCCGGCGGGTTGCCGTGGAGGAAGAACCAGCCCGAGGCGCCGTCGTAGCCCGCGCCGACGGCGTCGCGGAATCCGCCGATGTCGGGCAGGCCCCAGGCCAGGCTGAGCCCCGGCGAGCCTGACGGGGTGGGGACGCGGCGGGCGTCGATGAGGACGAAGCGCCAGTCGTACCCGGCGGGCAGGGCGACGCCCGGCTGGTACCAGGTCAGGCACATGCCCACGCCGGCGTCGCGCAGATTGGCCATCAGCGCCTGTGTCTGCGGGTGGGCGAGCGTCTGCGCCGGGATTTCGATGGCGACGTTGTCGGGAATCGACCACGCCATGAGGTCGGGCGTGGGTACGAGTCGGCCGAGGCTGACGAAGACCGGATGGTGGGTCGCGCCAAAACCTCGGCCTGGCCGGCGAGCGCCTCGGCCACCGCGCCGATGTTCGGGCCGTGGGCGATGATGCGGTTGGCGGTGATGGCGCGGTTCTTGTTGACGACCGGTTCGCGGGTCAGCAGCGTGGTCTGGCTCATCGAGCGCTCCGGGGCTCAGTTCGAGGGCTGGGCGAAAGTGAACGCATCGGCGAAGAAGGCGTCCCCCGCCAGTCCGCGCTCGATGCAGAAGCTGCTGCGCGCGACCTCGATCATTGCCGGTGCGCCACAGGCATAGACCTCATGCTGCGCGAGGTCGGCAAAATCGTCCAGTACCGCCTGGTGCACCAGCCCCTGGCGGCCGTCCCATGCTTCGTCCGACAGGACCGGCACGTAGCGGAATCCGGGCAGCGCGGTTTCCCAGGTGCGCGCGAGCGCGTCCATGTACAGACCGGCGCGGGTGCGTGCCCCCCAGTAGAGCGTGATCGGCCGTTGCAGGCCGGTGTGGAGGGCGTGCTCGACGATGCCCTTGATCGGCGCGAAGCCGGTGCCGCCGGCGACCATCACGATCGGCCGCGCCGAGTCCTCGCGCAGCCAGAAGCTGCCGAGCGGGCCTTCGAAGCGCAGGATCTCCTTCTCCTTCATGGTCTCGAAGACGTGACCGGTGAAGCGGCCGCCGTCGATGCGGCGCACATGCAGTTCGAGATGGCCGCCGTCGTGCGGCGCGTTGGCGATCGAGAAGCTGCGGCGCTGGCTGTCGGCGAGCAGGATGTCGATGTACTGGCCGGCGCGGAACTTGAACTGCTCGCTCGCCGGCAGCTTGAGGTCGACCAGCATGACGTCGTCGGCGAGGCGCTCCAGGCGCTGCACGCGCGCCGGCAGCTTCCTGACCGGGACGTCGTCCGCACGGCTGACGTTGCGCGCCTGCACGACCAGATCGCCCAGCGGCTTCGCGCAGCAGAACAGGGTGTAGCCCTCGCCGCGCTCGGCGTCGGTGAGCGCGCCCGCGGAGTGCGGCTTCAGATCCACCTCGCCTTCGAGCACCTTGCCCTTGCAGGCGCCACAGGCGCCGTCGCGGCAGCTGTGCGGCAGCAGCAGGCCTGCGGCGAGTGCGGCCTCGAGCACGGTCTGATCATCGGCGGCCTCGAAGTGATGGTCGCCGGGGCGAAGTGAAATCCGATGGGTCATGGTGCGTGAGATAATCAAAAAATGAAACGAATCCTGATCGTGGGCAGCGGTGACGTCGCGCTCCGCGCCTTTCCCTGGCTGACGCGCCGCTTTCGCGTGTTCGCCCTCGTGCGCCAGCCCGAGAGCTGCCCGGCACTGCGCGCGGCGGGCGCGGTCCCGCTGCTCGGCGACCTCGACGATCGCCACAGCCTGCGCCGCCTGGCCGGGCTGGCCGACGCGGTGCTGCACTTTGCGCCGCCGCCCGCGAGCGGCCCGGACGACCCTCGCACGAAGCGGCTGCTGGCCGCGCTCGGAAGCGGCAAAAGTCTACCACAGGGGGTGGTATACATAAGCACGACAGGGGTTTACGGCGACTGTGGCGGGGCCCGCGTGGACGAGACGCGGCGCTGCAACGCGCAGACTGCGCGCGGTCTGCGCCGGGTCGATGCCGAGCGCCGGCTGCGTAGCTTCGGCCGCCGCGCCGGCGTGCGCGTGGCCGTGCTGCGCGCGCCCGGCATCTACGCCGCCGACCGCCTGCCGCTCGACCGCCTGCGCCGCGGCGATCCGGTCCTGGTCGCCGACGAGGACGTGCATACCAACCACATCCACGCCGACGATCTCGCCCGCCTCGCCTGTCTGGCGCTGTTTCGCGCTCCCGCGGGCCGGGTGTACAACGCGAGCGACGACTCCGGCATGAAGATGGGGGACTACTTCGACGCCGTGGCCGACGCCTTCTCGCTTGCCCGCCCGCCGCGCCTGCCGCGCGCCGAGATCGCCGCCCGGCTGTCGGCGCTCACCCTGTCCTTCATGGGCGAGTCGCGCCGCCTCGACAATCGCCGGCTGAAGCGGGAACTGCGCGTGCGCCTGCGCTATCCGACGATCGCGGACGGGCTGCGCGCCGCGACCGCGGGCTGACCCAGCCGCGGGCGCGCCTGCAGCGCCGCCCTGTTGCGCACATTTCCGATCAATCCTGGAGCGAGATCCTCGATGCTGACCCTGAAGGCCTTGCACATCATCTTCGTCGTGAGCTGGTTCGCCGGCCTGTTCTACCTGCCGCGCCTGTTCGTCAATCACGCCATGGTCGAGGACGCCGCCACCCGCGAGCGCCTGGCGATGATGGAGATGAAGCTCTACCGCTTCATGACGCCGTTGGGCATCCTCGCCGTGGTGCTGGGCTTCTGGCTGTGGTTCGGCTACGGCTTCGCCGGCGGCTGGCTGCATGCCAAGACCCTGCTCGTCGTTTTCCTGATCGGCTACCACCTCTACTGCGGCCGCCTGCTGCGCGCCTTCGCCGAGGGCCGCAATACCCGCAGCCACGTGTGGTTCCGTGTGTTCAACGAGATTCCGGTGGTCGTTCTCTTTGTCGTGGTCTTCCTCGTCGTGCTCAAGCCGTTCTGAACGAGCGCATGGCGGAATCCGGCCGGCCCGCGAGATTGCGGCACCCGTGCCGGGTGGCTATGCTCGACGGCGTGAAACCCTGAGGTGTTCCCTGAAGTGCAGCGAGGAAAACCATGAGCCTGCCCGAGCCCAAGATTCCGTTCGGGCCAGACGATTACCTGGCCTGGGAAAGCGAACAGCCCTTCCGCAGCGAATACGTGGACGGCGAAGTGTTTGCCATGAGCGGCGCCTCCGATGCGCACGGCACGGCGGCAGGCAACCTGTTCGTCGGCTTGCATGCCCATCTGCGCGGCAAGCCCTGCAAGGTCTTCATCTCCGGCATGAAGGTCCGCGTCGACGCCGCCAACAGCTTCTACTACCCCGACATCCTCGTCACCTGCGACCCGCGCGACCGCCAGCCCGGGGCAAGCCACGTCAAGCGCCATCCGGTGCTGATCGTCGAGGTGCTGTCGCCGACCACCGAAGCCTACGACCGCGGCGACAAGTTCGCCGCCTACCGCACGCTGGAGTCGCTGCAGGAATACGTGCTGGTTTCGGTCGAGCAGCGCCGTGTCGAGGTCTTCCGCCGCGACGCTACCGGGCACTGGGTGCTGTATCCGTTCGCAGCGGATGAAGAACTGGAACTGGCCAGCGTCGATTTCCGCTGCCCGGCGGCCGAGGTGTTCGAGGGGGTGGAGGGCGCTTAGGCCCGCACTGCCGGCTTCGCTGTTCAGGCCGGCTGCCGTTCTTCCAGGATCTTGAAGAACACCGTCTCCAGCGAGACCGCCGGCTTGACCGTCACCAGCCGGCCGCCGGCCGTCTGCAGCCGGGCGAGGAAGCCGGGCAGGGCGGATTCGTCNNCAGGGCGGATTCGTCCATCTCCTGTTCGTACTCGCCTTCACGGATCGCTGCATGCTCGCCATCGAGCGGCGCGTTGGCCTGATAGCGGACGATGAAACGGTCGGCGCGCTCGCTGACCAGGTCGCGCGGCGAGCGGGTGGTCAGCAGTTCGCCCTGGTGGATGAAGCCGAAGCGGTCGGCGATGCGCTCGACGTCGTGCAGCACATGCGAGGTGAAGAAGATCGCGCCGCCTTCGCGCTTGTAGTCGGCCAGGATGTCCACCACGTCCTTGCGCCCCACCGGGTCCAGGCCCGACAGCGGCTCGTCCAGCACCAGCAGGCGCGGGCTGACGACCAGCGCATGGGCCAGCGCCACGCGCTGCGCGTTGCCTTTCGACAGTTCGCGGATGCGGCGCCGGGCGTTCTGCGCCACCGAGAAGCGCTCCAGCCACTGCATGCACCAGACCTCGGCGTCCGGGCGGCGGATGTCGTACATGTCCAGCGCCATGCGCAGGATCTCCATCGGCGTGAACTGCTCGTACAGCGCGGGCGATTCCGGTACGTAGGCGATGCCCTTGCGCGAGGCCGCCTCGCGTGCCGACACGCCGTACAGCCTTACCTCGCCTTCGTAGTCGTTGATGACGTCGAGCATCACCTTGATCGTGGTCGATTTGCCTGCACCGTTGGGGCCGACGAAGCCGAAGACTTCGCCTTCGGTGACGTCGAAGCTGACGTCGCGCAGCGCCTGCACGGTCTTGCCGCGCGAATGGAAAGTCTTGCTGACGGAGTGGAATTCGAGAGCGGAAGTCATCGGTGGTTTCCTTGGCTGCTTCACATGCCCAGTGATTCGAAATCGAACGATAACTGGCGATGGTGACGGATGGCGAGCAGATGCACGGTATCGCCGATGTGCGCATACAGCACCAGATGCCGTGCCGTCACGTATTCCCGCAGGCTGCCCGTGGGGTCCAGCATTTCGAGTTGGGAGACGAGCCGTTCGAGTTGTGAGGCCGCTTCGACTGATTGCACAGGGCGGACGAGGAAATCGCGGCCCATGTCCGGGTGGCGCTCGAGGTTCGGGATCACCACGTCGTGCAGGGTATCGAGGAGTGCATCGAAATGCCCGGACGCATCAGTCTCGTCCAGAAAGCGTTCGATGGCTTCGAGATGAAGCTCGAAGCTTCGGGTGAGGAGGACAGAAGCAATCCTGCTCATTCCTTGGCGCGGCGTGCCTTGAAATCGGCGATTGCCGCGCGGGCGTCCCGGCTGCGGCCCTCGGCGACATCTCGCAAGCCACTTGCGGCATCGTCGATCAGCAGCATGTGGATGTGCGCGCGTTCGAGCCGATGGTAGTGGTCCAGGCGTTGCGCATCGATCAGTGCGACATAGCTCTCACCATTCTTGGTGATGATCTTCTCCGCACCTGCCTTGACCTGATCCGCCAGCTCCGACAACTGGGCGCGGGCGGTGGTCAGCGAAACGATGTCCCGTGCAGTGATGGTCATGATGATGGCTGTACAGAATTGATGCTTTCATTCTAGCTTGAAAGCAGGCGTTCGATGGCAGATCGAGGTCGCCGCCAGGGGGCGTCTGCGATGCCGGCCGCTGGCCGCCAGGCGCTGCAGAACCGATGCGGGCATCTCCGCAGGATGAACGAACAGATGTTCGTGTCGAGCATGCAGGTCTTCACAACTCGAACCGGCCTTCATCATCCACCGCCGCCGTCCGCTCCTGGAGGAAATCCGCGTCGGTCTTGGCCAGCAAGGCCAGGGATTCCCATCTCGGGCGAGTGGGGCGCAAGGTGATCACATCGCCTTCACGGCGAATCTCCAGTTCGCGCACGCCGCCGTAAGCCATGCCCACTGGCAGGCGTATGGCCTGGTTCTCGGAGCGGCCATCCCTCAGGCGGGCGTTGCCCATTCCCGGCATATTTTCCCGGTCTGCTCGATGGCCAGCGCTTCGCCGGTCAGGCCGCAGTGCGTGGTGTCGCCGTCGGTGCGGAAGTGGGCGCATTGCCGGCAGATGCCGAAGGCGTGTTGGCCGTTGAGGCGCTGCAGCGCGACGAGGAGGCTGCGCAGGGTGTCGGCGAGCGCGGCGCCGTCGGCGTGCATGTCGAGTGCGCCTTGCACGCGCTCGGCCCAACTGTTCTGCAGCACCGCCATGCCGGCGGGCGTCAGCTTCAGGTGGATGCGCTTGCCGTGGCGGGCGTCGGCCTGCTTGACGACCAGCGCCTTGCGCTCGAGCACGGTCAGGGTCTGCGACACGGTGCCGCGGGTGATGCCGAAATAGTCGGCGATGGCGATCGGCAGGTCGCTGTAGCGGTTGGCCTGCGCCAGGTATTGCAGCACCTGGAGGTGGATCGGCAGCAGGCCGTGGCGCGCGGCGTCTTCGCGCAAGGATTGCTGGAGCAGCGCGCCCAGGCGTTCGAGGTAAAGGGTGGCGGTGGTCATGGCAATAATGTATCGCCTCGAAGCATTGCTTGACCAGCGGGTGTACGATGCCTATGCTTTAAATGCATCGAGTCGATGCATGTTTGCATCCATTACATCCAGAAACCCAAGGAGCGTCATCATGAGCAAGGCTTTGTTCTTCCATGCCGGTTGCCCGATCTGCATTTCCGCGGAGCAGCAGGTTGCCGCTGCGCTCGACCCCGCGCGCTACGACGTCGAGGTCGTGCATCTGGGCGAGCAGAAATCCCGCATTGCCGAAGCAGAGGGCTTCGGCGTCCAGTCGGTTCCGGCCTTGGTCATCGACGGCCAGCCTTTCCACATCAACTTTGGTGCTTCGCTGGCCGATCTGAAGTAGGCGGAAGCGCTTGCAAAAGGCTGTGCGGCAAGTCGGCCGCGATCATGTCGTCCGGCGGTTGCAGGATGCAGGCGGCGGCTTGCCCTGATGCGTCATCTTCTTTTCGGCCGCCGCCCTGGCGTCCCCTGCGTGCCAGCCGGGGCCGCCGGGCGCGGCTGGCCGTATTTGCGGTAAACCGCGCGGGCGTCGGCCTCGGCGCGTTCCTGGGTACAGATCGACGGATCGTCGTCGTGGCCGCTGAAGAAATCGTCCTCCTGGGCGGCCATGACCAGCTTGATCGCGGCGTCTTCGCTTTGCTCGTAGCGTTCGTAGAGCAGGGTGGCGACTTCGTCCAGGTGCTGTTCGTAGCTCATCGGCATGGTTCCGGCGCTCCTAGCGCAGCGTGACGAGCTCTTCGGCGCTGGTCGGGTGGATGGCGATGGTGCGATCGAAATCGGCCTTGCGTGCGCCCATGCGGACGGCGACGGCAAAGCCTTGCAGCATTTCGTCGGCGCCGTCGCCGATGGCATGCAGGCCGACGATGCGTTCGTCGGCGCCTTCGCACACCAGTTTCATCGCCGTCCTGGGGCGGTGTTCGGTCAGCGCGTGGTACATGGCGGTGAAGCGGGTGGTGTAGACCTTGACCTCGGCGAAGCGCTTGCGGGCTTCGTCCTCGGTGAGGCCGACGGTGCCGATCGGCGGGTGGCTGAAGATGACGGTGGGGATGCAGTCGTAGTCGAGCCGGCTGTCGGGCTGGTTCAGGAACAGGCGCGCGGCCAGCTTGCGCCCGGCGGCGATGGCGACCGGCGTGAGCTCGGCTTGGCCGGTGATGTCGCCGATGGCGTAGATGCCGGGTGCGGTGGTGTTCTGGAAGGCGTCGGTGTGGATGACGCCCTTGTCGTCGGCGGCGAGGCCGGCGGCGGCGAGATTCAGGCGGTCGGTGTTGGGGCGGCGGCCGGTGGCCCACACCAGGGCGTCGGCCTCGAAGACCTTGCCGTCGCCGCAGGCTATGCGCAGGCTGCCGTCGGCCTGGCGGCTGACGGCCTCGGGCTGGACGCCGAAGTTCAGGCGCACGCCGCTGGCCTGCATCTGTTCGGCCAGTTCGTCGCGCAGCATGGCGTCGAAGGGGCGCAGCAGGTGAGGACCGCGCACCAGCATGTCGACCTGGGTGCCGAGGCCGTTGAACACGCCGGCCAGTTCCACCGCGATGTAGCCGGCGCCGACGACGGCGACGCGGCGCGGCTGCCGGTCGAGGGCGAAGAAGCCATCCGAGTCGATGCCGAGTTCGGCGCCTGCGATGTCCGGCACTGCCGGGCGGCCGCCGGTGGCGATGACGATGTGCGGCGCGCTGTAGCGCTGGCCGTCGACTTCGATGGTATGGGCGTCGACGAAACGGGCGAAGCCTTCGACGACGTCGACGCCGGCCGTGTCCAGCATGTTGGCGTAGATGCCGTTGAGGCGGGCGATGTAGGCGTCGCGGCGGGCCTTCAGCGTGTTCCAGTCGAAGCGGCGTGCCGGTGCGTCGAAACCATAGCCGGAGGCGTCGCGCAGGGTCTGGGCGATGTTCGACGCGTACCACATCACTTTCTTGGGCACGCAGCCCACGTTGACGCAGGTGCCGCCGAGGCGCGCGGCTTCGACCAGCAGCACGCGGGCGCCGTATTCCGCCGCGCGCCGCGCGCTGGCGACGCCGCCGCTGCCGCCGCCGATTGCGATGTAGTCGTACTGCTTCATGTCGGGTTCCTTTGCTGAATGCCGGTGATGGCCGGGGTGCCGTCGAGGCTCACGCTGCGGCCGGCTTCCGCGAGTTCGATGGGGGTGTTGATGTTGCGGAAGGCAGCGGCTTCGTCGTCGAAGGACACTTCTACCACGTCCAGCGTGTCGTGCCAGCGGGCGACGCCGCGCCCGCCGCCGTGAAGGTAGTCGGCGAGCGGGCCGGCGAGTTCGCGGCGGCACAGGCAGAACACCGGCTGCAGCCGGTCGAAAGTGCGCGCGACGGCGAGCTGGGCGCCGGCCGAGTGCAGTGCGCCGGCCAGGCGGTCGACGAGATCGGCCGGCAGGAAGGGCGAGTCGCAGGGCACGGTGGCCACCAGCGGGTGGCGGGCGTGCAGCAGCGCGGCATGCAGGCCGGCCAGCGGGCCGCCGAAGCCGCCGATGTCATCGCTGAACACCGGGTGGCCGAAGGCCCGCCAGGCGTCGAGGTTGCGGTTGGCATTGACGATCAGTTCGTCGACCTGCGGCGCCAGGCGTTCGAGCACATGTGCCGCCATCGGCCGGCCGGCCAGTTCGACCAGCCCTTTGTCGACGCCGCCCATGCGGCTGCCCTGGCCGCCGGCGAGCAGCAGGCCGGTGATGCGGCGGTCGGCGGGACGCGGAGCGGGTGGGGACATCGTGCTGGTGATGAGGTGCCGGGGCAGGCTGCCGATTGTAGCGGCTCGCCGGCAAGGAGGGCGAGGCCGCGCCGCGGGTGCTCACTTGTTGCCGAGCAGGCTGATGGCGTGCAGCGCATGCGGCGGCGGGCCGCTGAGCCAGTTGCGTATCTCGTCCGGCGGCAGGGGCTGGGCGAACAGGTAGCCTTGCACGACGTCGCAGCCGTGGTCGGCGAGAAAGCGCAGCTGCGCCTGGGTCTCGACGCCTTCGGCCACCACGGTCATGCCGAGGCCGTGGGCCAGTGCGATGGTGCCGCGCACGATGGCGGCGGCGTCGTGGTCGCTGACGTCGCCGACGAAGCTCCTGTCGATCTTCAGCTCCGATACCGGAAAGCGCTTGAGCAGCGACAGCGAGGAGTAACCGGTGCCGAAATCGTCCACCGCGATGCTGACGCCCAGGTTGTGGATGCTGTGCAGCAGCTCGGCGGCGTAGCCGGGATTGCGCATCGCGGTCGATTCGGTCAGTTCCACCTTCAGCATCGACGGCGCGAGCCCGCTGTCGGCGAGGCCTTCGCGGATGGTGTCGACGATGGCCATGTCGGAGAACTGGCGTGCCGATACGTTGACCGCGAGCGGCACCGTGAGCAGTCCTTCGCGGTTCCAGTGCGCGGTCTGTCTCATCGCGGCATGGATCGCCCATTCGCCGATGCCGCGGATGATGCCCGATTCTTCCGCGGCGGTGATGAACTCGTCCGGCATCACCCGCCCCTTGCCCGGGCGTTGCCAGCGGATCAGCGATTCGAGGCCGGCCAGGCGGCCGCTGGCGATCTCGATCTGCGGCTGGTAGAACAGTTCGAACTCCTGGTTGGCCAGACCATGATGCAGCGCGGTTTCCATGTCCAGGCGGTCGCGCGACCAGGTGTTCATCTCCGGCGAGTAGAAGGTGTAGCGGCTGCCGCCTTCGATCTTGCCCCGGTACATGGCCTTGTCGGCCATCGACAGCAGGGTTTCGGCATTCGGGCTGTCCTCGGGTCCGACGCTGATGCCGATGCTGCATGACAGCAGCAGGCCGGTGTTGCCGTCGGCTTCGAATTCGCGATCGAGGATTTCGAGCACCTTGAGCGCCACGGCGATCACCGCGTTGCGGTCCTCCAGCTTGTCGAGCAGGATGATGAATTCATCGCCGCCCCAGCGCGCGATGGTGTCGCCGGCCCGCACCGAAGCCTGCAGGCGGGCGGCCACGTCCCGCAGCACCGCGTCTCCGGCATCGTGTCCCAGGCTGTCGTTGATGCGCTTGAAACGGTCGAGATCGACGAACAGCAGCGCCAGCAGCGTCTGCTCCCGCACCGCCAGCGCCATCGCCTGGTCGAACCTGTCCCGTGCCAGCATGCGGTTCGGCAGGCCGGTGAGCGGATCATGGGTCGCCGCGCGGCGCAATTGCGCCTGCGTCTCCCGCAACTCGCGCAGGTCGACGTCGACACAATACATCTCCGCCTCGCCGCACTCGTTGCGCAACATGGTGTGGCAGCAAAACACCGGGATCAGTTCGCCGTCCCGGTGGAGCAGTTCGAGTTCGCCGGACGGAATCGGCTTGTCCTTGACGACCCAATCGTCGTGCATGCGGATCGCTTCGTCGCGGAAGGCCGGCGGAATGATCAGCTCTTCAAAGCGCCGGCCCAGCGCCTCTTCGCGCGAATAGCCGTACAGCGCCTCGCTGGCGGTATTCCAGAACACCACCCGTCGATCCGCATCGTATCCTTGCACGGCAACATTGTTCAGGTCCTCGAACAGGCGGCGGAAGCGCTGCTCGCTGCTCTTGAGTCCGGTGATGTCGCGTACCACCGCGATCACGCCGACGAACTTCCCATTCTCGTCGGTCATCGGCGACAGCTTGGCGCTGTACCAGAACCGCCCGCCTTTCATGTCCAGGGCATAATCGATCGGCTGCGTCGAGCACTCGTCGCGCACGCGCTCCAGCGCCCGGCCGATTTCGGCCGGCATGCCCATCTCGTCGGCCGTCCTGCCCATGAAATGCTCGGGCGGCATCAGCTGCGCCGAGTGATCGGGATAATAAGCATCGGCGAAGCGCAGCCTGTCGTCGAACACGAAGATCAGGTCGTCGAGCGACTCCAGCATTCGCCGCAAGCGCGTGGCGAGGTTGCGTGCCTTGGCATGCGAACGCTCGCTGCGCACGAATTGCTCGCGCATCAGGACATGGAGCAGAAGCCCGGTGGCAAGGACGAAGCCTGTGCCTTTCCAGGCCTGCAGCCTGGCGTAGACGCCGGCATCGGCCGCAAGCCACAGCGCGATGGCGTCGGACAGCCCGATCCACAAGCCTGCCGCCGCCATGTAGGGTACGACGATCCGCAACGCACGTCCGGTGGAAGGCGCGACACCCAGCCATTTACAGTTCATGTTCCGCAAACCATTGAATCCGCGTACAGCTTGACGGCTGATACCGGATCCGTCGCGGTAAAACTGCACGAGTCATGCAGCGCCGGCGCGGGCAGGCCGCTGCCAGCCTGGCGCGTGGCGCAGTTCATGCCGATTTGCATTCAATGGCCAAACGATGTCCGGTCCGTGAGCGGGGCCGATCGGACAATTTCCATACTTTCGAACGCGGCTGCGGACTGGTATCAGTCCTCGCCGAGGATCCGGAAAGCGAGCGTGGGCGCGGTGAAGTCTTCCGGCTGGGCGCCGAGACCGATCTCCCCTGCCCCATACAGCACACAACTGTCGCGGCGCAGCATGACGGGAGTAGAGGAGCCGGCAAAGCGCACCCAGCTGCCATTGCTGCTGAAGTCGGTGAAGGTGCACTGCCCGCTCGCCCATTCGATGCGCGCATGCCGGCGCGACACGCGGGGGTCATCGACGGCAAAGCCCGCGCCTTCGCCACGCCCGACGATCAGCGGCCCTTCGCCCGAATACAGCACCGTCTGCTGGTCCAGCCGCTGGATGTCGATGCGCTGGATCGGCTGGCGGTCTTCCAGCAACAGGTTGAAGTCGAAGCTCGCGGCCAGCGTCGATTCGGCGGTACGCGCCCAGTCGACGCGCCACACCCGCATCGGCTCGGCCTTGCCCTTGATCGTGATGCGGTCCAGGCTCTGGCACGCCAGCCGCTGGGCCTCCGGCAGAGCGTCGAACGCCGCCTCGCCGATCAGCGTCTCGCCCGGCTGGGCGCGGTCGCTGAGCCGGGCGGCGACATTCACCGCATCGCCATAACAGTCGCCATCGTGCTCGACGACGGGCCCCCGCTCGACGCCGGTCTTGACGCCGAGCATGCCGCCCTGCGGCAGTCCGGGTACCTGCTCGCGCAGCACCTCCTGCATACGCGAGGCAGCTTCGACGGCGGCGAGCGTGTTGTCGAACAGCACCAGCACGCCATCTCCCAAGTATTTCACGAGCTGACCGCCCGCGAGCGTGAGATGGCGACCGATGGTCTGCGTACAGCGCGTGACGAGCCGCGTGGCAATCATGTTGCCCGCCGATTCAAAAAGACCGGTACTCCCCGTCAGGTCGGCAAATACCACGGTCCTTACCGATTGCTTCACACCTCTCCCCGCAGTGGATCATCGAAGCCGCACGGGACAGGACACTCCTTGCCGGCGCGACGAGGGCTCCTGCCCATGCAGAAAGACAGGATGCTAGCACCAAGCCCTCTGAACGTCATCGTCCGCACAGCCGAAAGGGGCTGCACGACGGGCGGCAAACTCAATCCGCGTGAATCGCCCGCAAGGCTTCCGCCAGTTGCGGAGCAACGCATACCGCGTTGCTCGGATGGGTGATGCAGTCGGTACTCCAGATTTCTCCCACCCCGGCCTCGCGCAGCAAGGCCAGCGCACCGGCAGCGAAGATGGCATGGGTGACGGCCACATCGACGCTGGCCGCGCCCGCGTCGAGCAGGCTCCGTGCCGCCCGGGCCAGCGTATGCCCCGAACTGGCGACGTCATCGAGCAGCACCACTGGCCTTCCGGCCACGTCCAGCCCCGCGGGCAGCGCGACATCGACGCCGAAATCGCCATGCCTCACCTTGCTGCACACTGCGTGGTCGAAGCCGTGGCGCGCGGCGGCGGCCTGCACCCACTGCGCCGACTCCGCGTCCAGCCCCATCAGCAGCGCGCCCGGCCGCCGTTCGGCGACGAGGTCGGCAAGCAGCGGCGCGCCGGACAGGGCGAGGGCATGCGGCACGGGCACGACCTCGGCCAGCGACGAAACGCGGTGCAGATGCGGATCCACCGTCAGCACCGCATCGAACAGGCCTGCGAGAAAACCGCCGACGATGCCCTGGCTGACGGCCTCGCCGGGGGTGAACTCGTCGTCCTGCCGCATATAGGCGAGATAGGGTGCGACCAGCGTGACGTGCTCGGCGCCCAGCCGGCCGGCAGTACGGACCACCAGCAGCAGCTCCAGCAGCTTTTCGTTGGGGCGATGCAGGCTGCGATAGACGACCACCCTGCGCGGCAGGGCCTGGGGCAGCCGCAGATGCAGCTCGTCATCGGGGAAGCGGTGCCGCTCGATGACCGCACATTCGACACCCGCCGCCCGCGCCAGGCGTTCGGCCTCCGGGGTTTCATCGTCGAAGTGCAACAGCAAGGTATCCATCAAGACTCCACGAACAAATGCCGCAGCGACGCCGCAAAACGCAGTCAGGCGCCGATACAGGCAGGCGAGTGGAGGCTACACTCAGGCTCCCGCGGTTTGAAGGATCAAATGTCCTCGGGCGAGAAGCACGCCACGCTGGGCATTCCCTTCAGCGGCTAAAGTCCATGACGGCAGTACCGTTATTGATCACATCGAAGCTGTCCTCCAATGAAGGGCGCGCGCCCGACGCCCGGCACTCTCACAATGTGGAGCAAGACTCATGGCATGGTGGAACAACAAGGAAACCGACGAACTGCGTCGAAAGCTGGCGGACAACGAACGCGAACTGGCCGAAGCCCGCGCACAGCTCGCCCGGACGGAAGCCGAGTTGGCCCGGCAGCAAGCCGAATGCGCCGAAGTGCGCAAGCGCGATGCGCTGAACGGCGCGCTCTTCGACAACCTTCGCACCTACGCCCAGACCATGGGTTCGGTACAGCACTCGTTCTCGCATCTGGCCGGCCAGCTCGCCGTCCAGGAATCCTCCGCCGCCGACTCCACGCGCGCCGCCGACGACAGCAGCAAGGCCATTGCCCGCGTGTCGGGCCACCTCGGCACGCTCGCCGCCGAAACCAGCAAGACGACGGACTCTGTCCGGCAACTGACGACGCGCGCCGCGCAGATCGACGGCATCGTCCAGCTCATCCGGGAAATCGCCGATCAGACCAACCTGCTCGCACTCAATGCGGCCATCGAGGCAGCGCGAGCGGGCGAGCAGGGGCGCGGCTTTGCCGTGGTGGCGGACGAAGTCCGCAAGCTGGCCGAACGCACCGCCGGTGCCACCAACGAAATTTCCGAACTCGTCAGCGCCATTCAGAACGAAACGGGGCTGGTCGAGCGCGTCATCCGCGACCTCTCCGACAAGGCCAGCAGCGCGGCCGGCGAGGGAGGCAGCGCACGTTCGAGCATGGATGAACTGTGCGAACTGGCGCGAAGCATGGCCGACACCATGAAGCATGCTTCGCTGCGCAGCTTCGCCGAACTGGCCAAGCTGGACCATCTGGTCTTCAAGCTCGACGTATACCAGGCGCTGACGGGGCACTCGAACACCTCGGCCGAAACGCTCTCCACCCACACGAGCTGCCGGCTCGGCCGCTGGTATCAGGAAGAAGGGCGTCAGTTCGCCCATCTATCGGGCTACCGCCAGCTCGAAGCACCGCATGCGCGCGTCCACCAGAGCGGCAAGACGGCGCTGCAGCGCCTCGCGCTCGGCGATCTGGAAGGCGTCATCAGCGCCGTGCTGGACATGGAGACGGCCAGCATCCAGGTGCTGGAAAACCTGCAGCAGATTGCCGACACGCTCGGCGACTGAGCCCGGCCGGCCCGCTCCCCCAGGACACCAACATGCCCGTCTACCGGCACATCCTGTTCGATCTGGACGGCACCCTGATCGACTCCGCCCCTGCCATTCTCGCCAGCTACCGCGACGCTTTCGCCGCTACCGGCCGCACGCCCGCACGTGCGATCGACGCCTCCATCGTCGGCCCGCCGCTGACCGAAACCCTGCAGATGCTGGCGGGCAGCACCGACCCCGGACTCATCGCCACGCTGGCCGAAGGCTTCAAGGCCAGCTACGACAGTACCGGCTACCTGCAGACGGCGGCCTATGCCGGCGTCGGCGACATGCTGGCCCGGCTGGCGGCAGGCGGCAGCCGCCTCGCGATCGCCACCAACAAACGCCTCCACCCCACGCAGTTGATCCTCCGGCACCTCGGCTGGGCGCATCATTTCGACGCCGTCTACGCGCTGGACATGTTCGAGCCGCGCCTGCCCGACAAGGCCGCGATGATCGCGCGCCTGCTCGCCGACCGCGGCATTCCGCGCGAGGAGGCCGTCTATGTCGGCGACCGCAGCGAAGACGGCGAATCCGCCGACGCCAACCGCCTGCCCTTCATCGCCGCGACCTGGGGATACGGCAGCCTCCAGGCCGGCGACATGGCTGCGCACTGGCAGGCAGCAGCCAGCCCCGCAGCGCTTGCGGACAGGCTCCTCGGCGCCTGACGCTCACGCCTGCGAATTTGCATCCGAAGCGGGAACGAGGCCCGAAAACGGCACCGCAGCCGCAGACGCTGCCGTAGCACGACAAAGCGGGCCGGCGCCGTCATCGCCTTGAAGGCATGCCGGCATCAGGCCTTTTCACCGGCTGGCCAGCCATCGGGCGGGTACACGCACCAGCCCCCTCCGCCCTTCCGCTTCACCGCGTAGAGCGCCTGGTCGGCACAGCTCTCGAGGCTGGCACGATCCTCGCCGTGAAGCGGCGACAGCGCGATCCCGACCGAGCCGGACACCCGTGCCTCGCCCCGCTCCAGCATGAAGGGCATGGCCAGCGCGGCGCAGATGCGCTGCGCCGCTTCCCTGGCGTCCTCGGCGCCGCCCACTTCGAGCAGGATGGCGGCGAACTCGTCGCCGCCGAAGCGGGCCACGGTATCCGATTCACGCACGCATGCGGCGATCCGTCCGCCGGCCTCGATCAGCAGGGCGTCGCCCGCCGGATGGCCCAGGCTGTCATTGACCGCCTTGAAGCGGTCGAGGTCGATGAACAGCACCGCGAACAGGCCGCCGCTGCGGTGGATCTTCGCCAGCGCGGCATCGAGCCGGTCCTGGAACAATGCACGGTTCGGCAGGCCGGTCAGGGCGTCGTGGTCGGCGCGGTACTGCATGCGCTGTTCGGCCTCCTTGCGCAGCGTGATGTCGGTCAGCGTCGCCACGAAGGCTTCGGCTTCACCCGCCAGGCTGGCCCGCGTGATCGACATCCATTGCACATAGGCGTCGCCGCTCTTGCGCCGGTTCCAGATTTCTCCCTGCCAGCAGCCGGTATCGGCCAGCGCGCTGCGGATGCCGTCGAAGAAGTCCTGCCCATGGCGCCCCGCCCCGAGCAGTTCCAGTCCGCGGCCGCGCACCTCTTCCTCGCCATAGCCGGTGATGGCGGTGAAGGCCGGATTGACCTGCACGATCCGCATCTCGCCGTTGATCAGCATGATCCCTTCGGCCGTGCTGTCGAAGATCGCCCGGTAGCGCGCCTCGCTGGCAGCGAGGCGGCGCTGGTCGCGCTGGCGCCGATCGATTTCGCGCGCCAGCCCGAGGTTGCTCGCCTCCAGTTCGCCGGTGCGCTGCGCGATGAGCCGCTCCTGCTCGGCATTGACGCGGGCGATCGCGCGCACATGGCGCCGCGCGGCGGCGAAGACGTAGTGGATCGATCCCGCGACGAGCACGAAGGCCGCCAGAAACACTCCCGCGACGTGCTGGCGCTGGGTGTCGCGCAGCTCCAGCAGCGTGGCCGCAGGCATGGTCACCGACACGCCGCCGCGGATGTCGCCGAGGCGATAGCCATCGGCGGCATGGCATTGCAGACAGGACGCGGTCATGTACAGGGGCGCCATGTAGCGATGGACCGGGCCGCCCCCGGTGTCGACCAGGGACAAACGCTCCGGCACGCCCCGCTCGAACGCGGCAAGCGCCTCCGCCTCCCAGGGGTCGGGCCTGTTGTCGGGCCGCAGCGGCCGCAGGCTGGTGAGGCGCAGCCGGATTCCGTCGGTCCGCTCCGCGAGTTCGGCAAGCTGCCGTGTCATGAAGGCCGGATTGACCATCGTCATGCGCTGTCCATCCAGCGTGACGACGTCGCGCCGGGGATGCACCAGATAGGGATTCGGCCGCGTGTCGTTCGTCACCAGCACATACACGCCGCCATGGCGGGCGTTCCAGTCGCGCGTGGTCTCGACCAGGCGGAACAGGGTCTCGCCCCGTTCGCGTGCGACCGCCATCGACGCCCGGTCGACCCGCTGCAGCTCGGCCCACAGCAGGCCGCCGAACAGCAAGGCGACCAGCAGGTGGACGAACGCGAGACTGCGGCAGTACCTGGCATCGTTCCCGCGAGCGGTGGAGAGCGGAGACTTGGGCATCATGGTTTCCAGTACACAATGCCTTGCCGTCACCGAAGCGGCAAGCATGGCCGCGCCCGGGCGAACCGCGGCTGCGGACGGCGGCGTTCAGGCCGGCGCGGATGCGAGGCCGGCGAGTTCGTCGTCCTCGGTCGCCTCGCCGATGAAGCCGCCGCTCTGCCGTGCCCACAGTCGCGCATACAGGCCGCCGCGCGCGAGCAGGCTGCGGTGGTCACCCTCCTCGACGATGCGTCCCTTGTCCATCACCACCAGCCGGTCCATCGCTGCGATGGTCGACAGCCGGTGGGCGATCGCCACCACCGTCTTGCCTTCCATCAGACGGTACAGGCTGGCCTGGATCGCTGCCTCGACTTCCGAGTCGAGCGCGCTGGTGGCCTCATCGAGCAGCAGGATGGGCGCGTCCTTGAGCATCACGCGGGCGATGGCGATGCGCTGGCGCTGGCCGCCGGAGAGCTTCACGCCGCGTTCGCCGACGTGGGCGTCGTAGCCCGTGCGGCCCTTCGGGTCGGTGAGGCCGAGGATGA
>JRYH01001816.1_pt1 | contig 24066 bp, 18 predicted proteins | sample 235351 | NCBI WGS metagenome assembly JRYH01 (sample SAMN03074221, study PRJNA261480) | activated sludge metagenome | biome: Wastewater Treatment Plant; feature: Wastewater; material: Activated sludge; isolation source: activated biomass of a wastewater treatment plant treating wastewater... ...
GATCTACCGCACCGGCGACCTCGGACGGGTATTATCGGATGGACGCCTGCAGTATCTGGGCCGCTACGATCATCAGGTCAAGATTCGTGGCTTTCGCGTCGAGCTTGGCGAAATCGAAAATGTTCTTGGGGCCGTCCAAGATGCCTCCGAGGTACTCGTGGTCTCAGTGCCCGAGTCGGAAAGCGATCCTGGTTTGGCTGCATATTGGATCGGTAAAGCATCACGAGAGGCTCTGATTGCGGCTGCCCGGTGCCACCTACCGGACTACATGGTGCCTACGCTTTATATTCCCGTCGAGCGCTTTGAGCTCAATGTGAACGGCAAAATCGACCGCACCAAGTTGCCGCGTCCTGACCAAATGCTGTCCACCGGCTCCAAGCACGTTGCGCCCCGTTCAGATACCGAGCTTCGGATCGCTGTCATCTGGCAACAAGTCCTTAGGGTCCGCGACATATCTGTCGAAGATAACTTCTTTACGATCGGCGGAACGTCAATGCGTGCGGCGCAGGCTGTTACGCTCCTTGAGAATGAGTTCGGGTTTGAAATACCGATACGGACTTTGTTCGAGAATCCTACCATCGCCAAACTGGCAGCTGATCTCGGCAACGCCATTTCCTTCGATACTCCGATCGTCGTCGAACTGCGGCGCGGGGCTCACGGCAGGGCTCCGCTGTTCTGCCTGTTCGGCGTCCAGATCTATCAGGCACTCGCCCATCGCATCGGTGGCGATGGGTCCGTCTACGGGATGCACATTCCCATCAGATACATCCCCGGCATCGAAGCGCCGCCTGATATCGAGCTGATGGCGGCGAAATATGTCGAGCTCATCCGGGAATACCAGCCAAAAGGCCCCTACCATCTCGCCGGTTTCTGCTTCGGCGGCGTCGTGGCTTACTGCGTCGCACATGAACTCCAAAAGATGGGAGAGACCATTGCGGCCGTTACGATCCTCGATGCGGTCTTACCAACGGCCGTTCAGATTGATCGGCACAGGTATTTTCTTACTTTGGCGGGACGCATGCTGGCCCAAACGCCGCAGGAATGGTCGAAATTGGTTAAGCGAGCGATCGAACAGCTACGGCAAGTCGTCAGCTCACTTATTCCAAGGACGAGCTTGGTGCGTGACCGTGAGTCCGCACGACCGATTAAATTCTCGGTGAACAGTAACGAGGCGGACTCCTATATCGCCGCGTTCGCCAAGAAACGGACCGTGCTCGACGCATCTCTCCTGGTGATTGCGGCGAATGATAAGCTTCCCCACTGGCAAGTCGTCGCACCTCATCTCGGGTGGCGGGATAGGGCTGCTCGTACCGTTTGCCACACGATCGACGGTGATCATTTGGAGATTTTGCGCGAACCTCTGGTACAGCTCCTTGCACGCCATGTCGATGACGTTCACGGCTTTGTGCATCGTAAATTTGGTTCAACGGGACAATTTGAAGCCAGTGTTCGCCAGCTTGTGTCCTCCGATACTGCCCCCGAGGTCCCGCATCACTGAGTGTTTTGCGATTGTAGGCTCCTATTGGCCCGCCTTTCGCCCGTTCACCATAACGTAGTGTGGGCGTAGTCCCGGCGGGGTCGCTCCAGTTCTATACCTGAAACTTCAATCAGCAGATAACCGCCGCAAACGTCACTGGCCCCGCTGGTCGAACATGCTATTCAGAGCTTACTTAATCCAGAGACCGAATGGCCCCGTAAATGCGTGATATGCAGCATTGGAACACAATCTGGTTCCATAGAGGCTGGGCGAAGGAACTCAGGTGAATCGCGAACCGTTTCTCGTCGAGGGCGTCAACGTCCAGACGTGGTCGCTCGAGGAAGCATCCTCCCGGATCTGCGGCGAGCTCGGCAACGGCCGCTCCTTCTCGGTCTTCACGATCAATCTGGATCACGTCACAAAGCTCCGCCGCAACCCGCGTTTCCGCGCCGCCTACGATCGCGCGCGCATCGTGCTTGCCGACGGCTTTCCGATCGTTCTCGCGGGGCGGCTCCAGGGACGGGCGCTCTCCCGTGCACCTGGCTCGGACCTCATCGCTCCCCTCTGCGCGGAAGCGAGCCGGCGCAGCATTCCGATCGTCCTCTTCGGGTCGACGTTCGATACGCTGCGCATCGCGGCACGCGAGCTCAAAACGCAGCACCCCGGGCTCGCCATATCCGGTGTCTATGCACCGGACCACGGCTTCGACCCCTATTCGGACACGGCAGACGAAGGCATCGCTTTCATCAAGGCGTCCGGCGCGCGCCTCTGCTTTCTCGCACTCGGAGCGCCGAAGCAGGAGCTTTTTTCGAACCGCTGCCTCGACGAGACCGACGGCGTGTCCTTTGTCTGCATCGGTGCGGGGCTCGATTTCCTTTCGGGACAGCAGACGCGCGCGCCGAAGTTCGTGCAATCGATTGGCTGCGAATGGCTGTGGCGCATGGCTTCGAACCCGCGCCGTCTCGCCCGGCGCTATCTCGACTGCCTGCTCGTTTTTCCCGGCGTGGTCCTGAGCGGCCTAACTCATCGATAGAAGCGGCCGACGCCGATCGGCCCTCGTTCGGAGAGACGCCGGAGCACGCTCAATAGGCTCCGCGGCACAGCACGAATACCGTGCGCGTGATAATCTCGATGTCGAGCCAGATCGACCAGTTGTCGATGTAGTAGAGATCGTGTTGCATGCGGCCGCGAATGTCCTCGGTGCGCTTCGTCTCGCCGCGGAAGCCATTGACCTGCGCCCAGCCGGTCAAGCCGGGGCGGACGCGGCGACGACGCGAGAACTGATCGAGTGCGCGCTCGAACTGCTGATCGTGGATAAGGGCGTGCGGACGCGGGCCGACAATCGACATGTCGCCGATCAGCACGTTGAAAAGCTGGGGCACCTCGTCGAGGCTGGTGCGGCGCAGGAAGCGTCCGACGCGCGTCACGCGCGGATCGTTGCGCTCGGCCTGCTTGACGTCCGCGCCGTCCTCGGCAACGGCCATGGTGCGGAACTTGAAGATGCGGAACACGCGGTTGTTGCGACCGTAGCGGCGCTGACGGAAGAACACAGGACCTGGACTGTCGATCTTGATGGCCAAAGCGATTAAAGCCAGCAACGGAGCCAGGACGATAAGGCTCGCCGCCGCAACGGCATAGTCCAGCGCCGTCTTGAGCAGGCCATGGCTCTCGGAGAGGGGAACCAGGTTCACGACATTGGCCCGCACCGAACCGAAGGTCCGGCTGCCCTCAACGACGACAGGATAGGGCTCGAGCTCCGTGCACAGCAGCAGCTCCGTCGAATAAGATCCGAGCGCGGTGACCGCCGCCTGGATCCTCGCCGTCTCCTTCGCCGGCATGGCGATGATGATGCTGTCGAACTCGCCCTCCTCGATGGCGGCGCGCAGTTCGGCGAGCCCACCATGGATGGGCAGATCGTCCGGCGTCACAGGGGCCGGCTTGGCGAGATACTGACCCGCGACCATGGATGAAGGGTCAGCCGCCTCGGTCTCGGCCTTTATGGCCGCGATGAACTCTTGCGTGCCGAAGATGGCGATGCGTTTGTGCAGGCGTCCCGTCGAGACCATGTCGCGCACGCGCCGCCGTGCCTTGACGCGCACCACGATCAACCCGGCGGCGCTGAGCGCAAACCATGTCAGGAACCAGCCGCGCGAATAGACCTCAGCCGCCTTGAGGATGTAGAGGATCCCCAGCACGATGAGCGCAGAAATCGCGAGAGCGCCCCACAGCCGGCCGTAACCGACCACGGGGCCGAGCATCGCGCGCGGCTCGTAGAGACCGGATTGTTTCAGGAGCAGATAGAGCGTCAGCGCCAGAAGCGGAGCCGGCAGCAGGTAGAGCGCGATCCCCTGGCTCTGCCCAAGAAACAAATCGATATACAGGAACTTGGCGACCGCCGCGGCGACAATCACGGCCACGCTTTCTGCGACCGCGCAGGCGGTGATGTAGTTCTCGAGTTTCGAGAGGAGCGTCTTGTGACGGGCTATCGGCCCCGCGCGCCCGCGGACACCGGCATGTCCCGTCTCAACGGGTGCGTCACTCAACGCCATTTTAGCCCCGACAACGCAAACAGATTCCGAAGAGGCCGTACGTTCCAAGCACCCCCACCTATCCGGCAGTGCTCAGTCCAACCCAAAAATGAATATCAACTAATAGTTCATTACTTTAATCTCTTGTAAACGCTTCGCAACTTAAATGGTTAACTCGCATACATGGCCTGCTTCCATCGGGAAGCGGATGGGTCTGCTTTGGGTGAGATTTCGGGTATTTTGATGCACCTCTCAGATCCAAGCAGATGGAAAAGGGACGGGTACGCCCGATCGACGCATTAACGCTAACGTTTGCAACTGTCCGCTGCACAGCCAGTCCGCGATATTCAGGTCGCTGCTTTACAGATAGAATGACGAGATAGGTAAAGACGAAAAGGCGACACCGAGTGCGTGCAGAGGAACAACCCCGCGCCAGCTATGCATTGATTTCGCCTTGCCGCAACGAAGCCGCGTACATAAAGAAAACGCTCGACAGCGTCATTGCGCAATCCGTGCGGCCCGCGATCTGGGTTATCGTTGACGACGGATCGACGGATGCGACGCCCGCAATCCTCGCCGACTATGCAATACAGCACGACTGGATCAAGGTTCTGCCGAAACCCGACCGAGGACACCGCGTCGTTGGCCCGGGCGTCGTCGAAGCATTCTACGCGGGGCTCGCGGCGATCGACATCGACGACTATGCGTTTATCTGCAAGCTTGACGTGGATCTCGACCTGCCCGAGACGTATTTCGAGACCCTGATCGCACGCATGGCGACGAATCCCCGCCTCGGAAGCTGCAGCGGCAAACCCTATTACCATACGGAGACCGGACGCTGGGTCAGCGAGAAGTGCGGCGACGAGATGTCGGTTGGCATGACGAAATTCTACCGCGTCACCTGCTTCAAGGCGATCGGCGGCTTCGTCTGCGAGGTCATGTGGGACGGCATCGATTGCCACAAAGCGCGCCAGTTAGGCTGGGTTGCGCGGAGCTGGGATGAGCCGGGCCTACAATTCGAGCATCTACGGCCGATGGGATCGAGCCAGCAGAGCATCCTGACCGGCCGCAGGCGCCACGGGTTCGGACAGTACTACATGGGCAGCGATCCCCTGTACTTCACCGCTACGGCCGTCTATCGCATGACACAACGTCCGTTTCTGGTAGGCGGCGCAGCCATGCTCTACGGATATTTTAGCGCCATGGTACGCCGTCTGCCCCGGCATGAGGACCTGGAACTGCGCCGCTTCATTCGCTCGTATCAGCGTCAGGCGCTGCTTCTCGGCAAGGCGCGGGCGGTACGCAATATCGAGTCACGGCAAGAGTCGCTCTGGCGGAAAATCTCCGGACCCCATCTATCGGCAGCGCGGGAAGCCGGCGGCACTCCCACTGGCCTCCAGATGGAGTGACGCCTCTCCATGCCCTCCAACACAAAGATCTCTCGTCGCGGAACGTTCCGCCGGGGCGCGAACTGAGGACGCGTGCATGTGTGGTCTTGCCGGCTTTCTGCAAGAGCCGCCGCTCGATGGTGAAGACGCCGCTAGGCTCTTGACATCCATGACGACAGCTATCGTATACCGCGGGCCGGATTCGGAGGGAGCTTGGCTCGATTCAGCGGCGGGTATTGCGCTTGGCCACCGCCGCCTCGCAATCGTCGACACTTCCCCTTCAGGCCATCAGCCGATGGTTTCCCATTCGGGGCGCTATGTACTCGCCTTCAACGGCGAGATCTACAATCACGCCGACCTGCGAACGCTTCTCGGCCAAGCGGGACAGGCCCCCGCGTGGCGTGGCCACTCCGACACCGAGACGCTGGCGGCCGGCTTCGATGCCTGGGGAATTGCGCCAACGATCGGCCGTGCGGTCGGCATGTTCGCGATCGCGATCTGGGATCGGCGCGAGCGCGTCCTGACCCTGCTCCGCGACCGGCTCGGAGAGAAGCCGCTCTACTACGGCTGGCAGGGTGCCGGTCCGGGCAAAGCGTTTCTGTTTGGATCGGAGCTGAAGGCGCTGCGGGCTCACCCCGCCTGCCTTGGAGACGTCAGCCGCGACGCCGTTGTGCAACTGATGCGGCACGGTCATGTCGGCGAGGAGAATGCTATTTACGAAGGCCTGCACAAACTTCCTGCCGGCGCGATGGTCGAGATCTCCCTTGCACACCCTGAGCCGCTCGTTTCCCGCTATTGGTCGGCTACCGAAATCGCATGCCGTTCCGCGGCCGCCAGGATGTCGGGCTCCTCCGAGGACATGGTCGCAGCGCTCGAAGCGCTTTTGACCGATGCGGTCGGGCGCCAGATGGTCGCCGACGTGCCCTTGGGCGCATTTCTCTCAGGCGGTATCGACTCCTCGCTCGTCGTCGCGCTCATGCAGCGCCAGTCGACGCAGCCGGTCAAGACGTTCAGTATCGGCTTCCACGATCCGCGCTACAATGAAGCCGAATTCGCCAAGCGCGTCGCTGCCCATCTTGGCACAGACCACGTGGAACTCTATGTCGGAGACCAAGAACTCCGTGACATCGTCCCAAGGCTTCCCGAAATCTACGATGAGCCGTTTGCCGACTGCTCACAGATCCCGACGGTTCTAGTCTCGAAGCTTGCGTGTGCAAAGGTCACCGTCGCTCTTTCCGGAGATGGGGGAGATGAGCTCTTCTGCGGTTATGACCGTTATCGACAGGGCGCGGCACTGATGCGCGTCTTGAGTGCCGTGCCGCGCCCACTGCGTACCGCCGCGAGCTACGCTGCGCGCACGCTCCCGAAAGCCTTCTGGGACACCGTACTCAACCCATTCTTGCAGGTTGCTTCGGGCAAGGAGCCTAATGGTCAGCGCCTCCACCGGCTCGCGGATTATGCGCGAAGCGGTTCAGTTGAGGAGTTGCACCGAAAGCTGGTGTCGCGCTGGCGCTTTCCCGAAGCCGTGGTGATCGACGGCCGCGAGCCGGTCGGGCTTCTCACGCCCGGCAAGTTCAATTTTGGCGCGCTTTGCGACGCCGAGCGCATGATGATGCTCGATATGCTGACATACCTGCCTGACGATATCCTAACCAAGGTTGACCGCGCGTCGATGTGGAACTCGCTCGAATGCCGCGCACCGTTTCTCGACCATAGGGTCGTCGAGTTCGCCTGGAGCCTACCGTTGGATATGAAGCACCGTGGCGGCCAGTCGAAATGGGCCCTGCGCCAGATCCTGTATAAGCACGTGCCCCGCGAGCTCGTCGACCGCCCGAAGATGGGCTTCGAGGTTCCTATCGCTGCTTGGCTACGTGGACCGCTGCGCTCGTGGGCGGAGGCGCTGCTGGCGCCGCAGCGTCTACAGCGCGAGGGGTTCTTTTACGCTGCGCCGTTGCGCCGCAAATGGGACGAGCATATTTCCGGCGTCTGTAACTGGGGGCCACAGCTCTGGAACGTGCTCATGTTCCAAAGTTGGCTGGATGGCAACCAGGTGGCGAAACCTCCCGTCGGCATCAAGAGGGAAGCATAGCGGCGACGCTCATGATTAGGAGCACGCTAGAGCAGATTCCGATCATACGTATCCGGCGCTCTGGAAGTATCCGGAGCAGTCGTTTGCGGAGATGCATGTCAGCGCTCGGGCGATAGCGTCCCGGAGCGTCTCTGCTGAACGGGCCGCAGCCTTCTTCAACAGCGCCTTGAACTTCGAGAACGCCATCTCGATAGGGTTGAGATCTGGCGAGTAGGGCGGCAGATAGCGAAGCTCGGCCCCGCGTGCCTCGATCGCGATCCGGACGGCCGCCTGCTTGTGTGCGGGTAGGTTGTCCATGACGACGATGTCGTCAGGCTTGAGCGTGGGAGCGAGTATCTGCTCGACCCAAGCCCTGAACGCGGCGGCATCCATCGGACCATCGAGTGTCATGGGTGCGGTGAGGCCCGAGAGGCGCAAGCCGCCGACGAACGTGGTGGTGCGCCAATGGCCATGCGGCACGGCGGCGACGCACCGCTCGCCGCGCCGTGCTCTGCCGCAGCGACGGGCCATCTTGGTCGAAGCGCCCGTCTCATCGACGAAGACGAGGCGGTCTGGATCGAACTGCGGCTGCTCAGTGTGCCAGGCGAGACGCCCTGCCACAACGTCTGGCCGCTCTTGCTCGCTGGCGTGTGCCGTTTTTTTTGAAGGTCTGTGCGTTCCGATCGAGGAAGCGCCAGATCGTGCTTGGGACGAACCGCTCGCCGTGCTCACGGTGCAGGTGATCGGCGATCTCAGCCAGTGAGATGTCGACCGTCTTGGCGATGAGGCCAAGAATCTCTTGGCCGTAGGCCTCAATCCGCACCGAGCGCCTGTCGCCACCTTGCCGGCGTGGGGCCGCGCTTCCGGTCTCGCGCCAGCGGCGCACCCACTTGACCGCAGTCGAAGGCGCAACACCGAAGCGCTCTCCCGCCGCCCGGCAGGTTGCGCCTCGCGAGACGGCTTCGATCAGGCGCTCGCGAAGGTCGTTGGACAGCGGCTTGGTCATGACGGCTGGCCTCCTCCACCAGCCCTCACCATGAATCACTGTTCGCCACCGATGGGAATCCACAAACGATTCCGTCAGATCGGAAAGTGCTCTAGGTTGACGGCTTGGCGGACAAACACCCACGCTTGCGAAAAAACGAGCGCAACGTTTTGATGTCGTAAGTGGTCGCGGAATACGCTCGGCGGCATGGCTTCCCACCCGCGCGAACGTCACCTCTGACGCTTCGTCACTGCCTGACGTCGTAAGCACGACGGAGAAAGACCCGCGTCGGATCAATGGCCGCGTCCTCGACCCTGCGCTGAGCCTCGCTCGCGCTCGCGTCCTTATCGCCGCCGAACGAGGGCCGCTTCCCCGTGTCATCGCGCAAAGAATCCTGTACGGCTCCGATCCTGTCCTGCTGCCCGTTGGAGACGATCAACACGTCGCCCGGCAGAACCTCGGTGAACACGGTCGCCGGCAATGTGCGCACGCCGGCATCGCTCTCGCGCGAGATATGGTAGGTCAGCTTCAACACGTTGTCCCGGTCGTCGCCCATCATGGTCGGCATACCCGAGACGAGCTCGAGCTGGGCGATCTCGCGCTCGAGCACATCGATGCGCTCGCTGAGAACGGCGCGACGCTGCTGGGGCAGCATGGCGAGCTGCTGTTCAACGGCGGCGAGGCGCGTACGGGCACGCTCGGCCTGGGCTTTGATCTCGGAATAGCGGATCTCGACCGTCAGCAAGCTCGATTTCTGATCAAGATAGCGCGCGTTGTTGATCAGCTTCTTGTCCTTGAGGCTCTCGATGCTCGCAACCTGCTCCCGCGTGATGTCGAGCTGCTCGCGAACCGTTTTCTCCTGAGCATCCGCCGTTTCGACCTCGCGTGCGGCAGCCTCGAACTCCCGGCGCAGCCCGATGATCTGAGACTCCATGATGCTGCGCTGCTCGCTCAGCATGTCGTTCTGACGCGACATGAGATTCGTCAGCGCGAGCCGGTTCGACTCCGGCACGTTGCTGATCAGCGTGGCGATGCGCTGGTTCGTGGCGACGACGTCGCCGCCCTCGCGCTCGGCCTTCAGGCGTGCGAGCTGGGCCAGTGCGAATGTGAGCTGCGTCCGGGACTGCCGGCTGCTGACCGGCCCGGCGCCGCTTTCCTCCGCCCGCAGCACGCCCCGCGCCAGCGAGATCGCCTGAATCACCTTGAGGCCCGGCCGCCATTCGATAGCGCCGGATTCCGCGACCTGGCCCATGATGTAATAGGGACGGAAGCGAGCGACCTCGACAGCGACCGTAACATCGGTTCTCAAGGCCGTGCTCAACTTCTGCGTCAGCAGGAGCTCCAGATCGGCGAGCGTCAGACCGTCGACCGCAATACGCCCGACGCGGGGAATCGACAACGAGTTGTCGGGATCAATCGCGTACTCGCCGCCGAGCTCGGTGTTGCCCCAGAGGCGAACGCGAATGCGCTCGACCTGAGACATATTGAACTGGGGCAGGCTTTTGGCTTTCGCGCCCGCCTGTTCGTCCGCGGCGACGTCTCTCACGGGCGTCGCCTCATCGGCATATGCATACGGGGTGACCGAAGCGTCCACGCTTGCCGTCGCGACAGGAGCGCTCTCCAGCGACCTCTCTTGTGCATCCTCAGCCAGAACGGAACCGGACAGGACGCTCACCACGCAAAAAGCGCTTGCCACTGCAAGACTCCGAGCGCGCAGCGCTTGCCCATGGCTGGCCATCTGTCTCTTCACGAAATCACCCCTACAGAAGCTCGCGCGTTGGTCGAACCCCGTATTGCTGTGTGTGGAACGCCTAGCAGTGCCAGAATGACACGACCAGACACTAAAAACTATTGATCGGCTAAGTTATGCGCAACACATAAATTATGACATTCATCACTTTGGTTAACCCGTTGGCGCTTGGCGCTCGAGCTTGCTCTGAAGCGCGCGCTTCATCGTTCGCGACCGATCCCGGATGGCATCGCCGGGCTTAAACAACACCCCCGTCGATTGCGCCGGCCGGGCGGCGATGTGGTAGCTAACGGCCCAAGCAGGACCGCAGTGAAGCCATGCTTGCCCTGCCTTGAGGAAACCGAATGCCCGATCCGAGCCTGACGACGACCCAGGACGCCTCCGTCACGGCCGTGCTCGTCAATTACTGCACGCGCGATCTGACGCTGGACTGCCTGCGCTCGCTCGCAAGCGAGGTGGCCGCGTTTCCGGCCTTGGAGGTCGTCGTGGCGGACAACGCCTCGCCGGACGGCTCGGGCACGGAGATCGCCGATGCCATCGCAGCCAACAGCTGGGACAGGTGGGCGCGTGTTCTTCCCATGCCGCGCAACGGAGGCTTCAGCTACGGCAACAACGGCGTCATTCGCGAACAACTCGCTCGTGCCTCGCCGCCCGCGTACATCTGGCTCCTCAACACGGATACGGTGGTGCAGCCCGGCGCGTTGCGCGCGCTCGTCGACTTCATGGCGGCGCATCCGGCAGCCGGTGGGGCCGGCAGCCGCCTCGAACACCCGGACGGGAGGCTCCAGTGCTCGGCCTTCCGCTTTCATTCGGTGGCGAGCGAGTTCGATTCCAGCCTCAACGTGGGTTTTGTCTCGAAACTTCTGAAGCGCTGGCAGGTTGCGCCGGCGCTACCGGATACACAGACCCGCTACGATTGGCTATCGGGGGCGAGCCTGCTCCTCCGTACGCAGCTCTTTCGCGATGTCGAGCTGATGGACGAGGACTATTTCCTCTATTACGAGGAGACCGACCTCTGCAAACGCGCGGATCGTCTCGGCTGGTCCTTCTGGTACGTACCGCAGAGCCGGGTCGTGCATCTGGTCGGGCAAAGCACGGGCGTCACGGATCCCGCCCAGCAGCGCAAGCGGCGTGCGGCTTATTGGTTCGAATCGCGCCGTCGCTACTTCATCAAGCACCATGGCGTCTTCTATGCGGCGCTCGCGGATGCCGCCCTCGCGTCCGGAACGGCGCTTTCGATGGCGCGCGATGCGATCCTGGGCCGGGCGTCGTCGATCCCGGACTCTTTCCTGTCGGACCTCGCGCGCCAGAGCGCACTTCTCAATCCGTCGATAAACGGAACATCGCCATGACCGCGCGCGATGCGGGCATAGAGGCGCAGCGGGCTGACGACGTCGCCGCCGTCGTCATCGGGCGCAACGAAGGGGAGAGGTTGCGCCGGTGCCTGCTGTCTCTCGCAGACGCCGTGCGGTCGATCGTCTATGTGGATTCCGGCTCGACTGACGGATCGGTTGCACTTGCACGGCAGCTCGGCGCGCATGTGGTCACGCTTGATGACGGGCAGCCGTTCACGGCCGCGCGTGCCCGGAATGCTGGCTTCCATCATCTCGATCCGCATGAGGAAACGCTCGCTGCTGTGCAGTTCGTCGACGGAGATTGCGAGGTCGAACCGGGCTGGATCGCAACCGCACGCGCCTTTCTCGATACACATGAAGAAGCGGCTGCGGTGTTCGGGCGCCGTCGGGAGCGTTTCGCGGAGCAGTCCGTCTACAACCGCCTCTGCGATCTCGAGTGGTCAATCGCGCCGGGCGAGGTCAGGAGTTGCGGAGGCGACGCCATGATCCGCGCCGAAGCGTTGCGCAACGTGGGCGGATACCGTCCCGATCTTATTGCCGGCGAGGAGCCGGAGCTTTGCGTAAGGCTGCGGCGGCAGGGCTGGAAGATCTTCTGCATCGACCACCCCATGACACTGCACGACGCGGCGATGACGCGCTTTCCACAATGGTGGCGCCGGTCAATGCGAGCAGGATACAGCTTTATTCTCGGAGCCCACATTCATGGCGGCCCGCCCGAATACCACAACGTTGCAGAGACGCGACGCGCGTGGATCTGGGGACTGGGCATTCCGCTGGCGATCATGGCTAGCGCCGTTGCGTTCGGGCCCTGGGCGTTTCTGCTCGCACTGGTCTATCCCGTACAGGTGCTGCGCCTCTACCTCAAGCGCAGAGGCACACCCTTGCCGCTGGCCTCCTCATTCTTCCACGTTCTAGGCCGGTTTCCAGAAGCGGCAGGGCAGATCAAGTTCCTGCGCGACCGACTTATGGGCCGCAAGGGAATGCTCATCGAGTATAAGTAAAAACTCTTGCGTACCGCAGTACTGTCACGGAGAACGGGCTACTGCAGAAACAGCCAATGCGACTGGATCGCCGGCGTGAGCGGAACCGTGTATCCGTCGGACGAGGCTTCGATCGGGATGGGATGGAGCGCACCATCCCGGTCGGCGGCGTAAGCCCTGAGGCCGCTTCTGGCGCGAATGCGGATCTCGCCTTCCACCGGTTCCGAGTTGAAGGGGAGACGCCCCGCGTTCGGGATCGACTGCGCCGCAAGCGAGATCATGATACGGCCCGACGCCGCCAGCGGCTCTTCGTCGAGGCTTTGCACCGCCACGCTGGCGTTCGGCGTCGAGAGTGCGACCGTCACGTCGCCGAGGGCGACCTCGCGCCCGCCGAGCCAGCCGCTCGCAATCTGCGACTTTGCGGTATCGACGGTCAGGACGCCCTTGACCCAGTCGCGGCAAATCTCGCCCGTGTCGGAGCAGACCTTGTCGGTGCCCTTCCCGATCGCATCGAAACCGGGGTCGGAGATACGCTTCACGTTTTCCGCGGCCGACGGCTGATCGGTGATCCAGTCAAGCGCTTTCATCGGCGGCACCCTGAGACGTATTTTTGACGTCTCGGTGAGCGTCCGGATGGCGCGCGAAGTCCGCGCGTTGATCTCCTGTCCCGTGAAGACGTCCTCGGAGAGCGCCAGCTCGTAGCTCATCCGCGCCGGGTTCACGTGCCCGCCCCGGAAAAGAAGCGCGGCGGCCGGCAGGGTGGCGATCATCGAAGGGTCGCTCGATGCCTCCCAATTGCCGATGCCGGCGGTCCCCGTCAGCGGCGATTGCGTGTAGGCATACTGAAGCAGCGCGTTCCACCCCTGAAGGCGCGCGATCGAGGCGACGTGAAGAGGCACCTGGGCGCGATCAAAGACCGGGAAAGGCTCGACGTTCCATTCGCTGACCGAATACGGCTTGTTGGTGAGCGCTCCGCCGGCCAGCCAGCTTACCATGCTGGGTCCCAAGCGGGGGTTCTTCTCGACTTCGTTGGCGCGCCCGTAGGCATGCGCATCGACGATGTCGCCTTCTCCCAAGGCTGTCAGTCCGGCCGCACTCATCTCGCCCCAATAGTTCGTCGGGACGATCGGCACCTTGACGCCGATATCCCGGATATAGCGAGCCATGTCGGAGAAGAACGCGTGCTCGAGGTCGGCGAGGAAAATCTTCGACGGGCCGAACTCCCAGCTCCGCCACACCCGCTCCGGATCGAGCCCGGAGCTCGACGCGAACGCCCCGGCGAGCTTCATGTAACGCGCGGCATGCCACGGAACGTTCTTATCGGGAAGCAACGCGTTGCCGAAATGGTGGGTCAGATCGTTCTCGTTCGTGATCAGGACAGCCACGACGGCCGGATCGTCCTTGTACGCAAGCCCCGTGTGCTGGTTGACGTGCGTGAGATATGCCTCGGCGAACTCCTTCGACCGCGCCTTGAGGCTCTCGTTCACGTACATATAGCCGCGCGGATCCGCCGTTTTCCTGCTCGGGTCGGCAATCTCGTCGAAGGCCTCGACGTCGTCGCTCCTGGTCATCCTCCGACCTACGTGGAGGTCGAGCCAGATGTAGATGCCTTCGTCGCGAAGACATTTTATCCACCAGTCGATCTTCTCCAGCGATGCCGCGTTGAGCTCTCGGGTCGACGCGCTCTCGATGCCGAAGATGTTCGGCGATACCCAGTCGGAGTCATGATGATGAATACGAACGAGGTTGAACCCGAGCTTCGATAGCCGCCTCGCCTGGTTGCAGACGAGCAAGGGCGTTGTCCTCTGAAACAAGACGTACGCCGACAGGTTCGTTCCCCAGAAATACGCCTTGGTGCCGTCCTCGAACACGAGGTCCTCACCGACCGCCCGCAGGAAGCCCCGCTTTCCCGCAGGCTTTTCCGAGGCATTGAGAAAGCTCAAGTCCACCGGCGATCGGTTCCAATGGAGATCGTCCGACCACCATGTATCGCCTTTCGCGGCGAGCCGCTCCGGGACATCGGGACGGAATGCGCCGGGGAACGACAGCGTCATGCGGACGTCGACCGCGTCGGCCTCATCGTTCCTGCCGAGGAGATAGGCGCGGATCTCTCCGTGGTTGCCCATCTCGTACTCGAGGCTATGGATCGGACCCTCGAACGAGACGATCAGCGGCGGCCGATCGGGCTCGATCCGAAGCGACCAGCTTTTTTTGTCCGGGTTGATCTCGGCTCTCGGCTCGAACCCGTCCCGCCTCAGAACATCGGGCGTGATCCGGAACACGATGCCGCCGAAAACGTCCCGGGCCACCTCCGGGCGCTCCTCGACCCGCAGGGCCCAGGTTGCCTTGCCGTCATCGGATAGCTCGGCCTCCCCGCTCACGGCGAAGCTGTCCGGCACGGCGCTGCGGAAGCTATAGCGTCGACGGGGCTCGCGCGTCGTCACCGAGAGCGACGAGTCCTGCCAGGACCATTCGCCTCGCCAGAACACGAACTGCGCCTCGACAACCGGGCTGCCTCCTTGCATCACTCGGAACAAGCCACTAGCGCTGTCGAACTCCGCGTATGGCTCGCCCAGCGCGCTGCCACTGTAGGTGAGCGCCGCGGCCAGCATCAGGGCCCCTATTTTATGACGCCAGACACTCATGCGTACGCTTCCTCCGGTCATTCCGACACACCCGGCAATCCCGATATTCTTCCGATGCGCGCCACGACCGGCACGCCTGCCGTCATCTCGAATTCACGCCGTGTCCGCAGCACGCTGCTCATCAGCTCGGCGAGCACCACGAGCCCGCAAGCCAGAACGATGCTCAGAAACATGCCGACAATTGCGATCTTGCGGGCGGAGCTCTCCCCGGCAATGGGATCGCTCGGGCGGCCGATGATCAGCAGGTCGTCAGGCGAGTTGAAGAAACTGACGTAGTTGCTGCGGGGCGCTCCCGCATGCGCCTGGAATGCAGCCTGCCTGTCAGCAGCTTCCCGATAGGTCGCATAAAGGCGCTCCAGCTCCGCGATCCTGGCCGTGTCATCGCTGATCGCGCGCCGCAACTTGTCGGCCTCCTCTGCCTGACCCGCGGAGCGGATGTTGCGGGACATCGTCCAGAGCTGGTTCAGCACGGCGCGGATCTGAGCCGGGGCCTGGACGCCGTCGGCTTCGATGGCACGCATCAACGCGGCCTCCGCAGCGGCAGCCTCCTCGTCGCGCCGCAAGCGTACGAATTGCGGAGCACTGAATATATTCTGCTCCGGTCCGGTGAGACCTTCCATGACGCGGGCAAGAACCATCTCCAGATTGCGGCCGAGCCCCACGGGATTGGGGCTTTCCATCTTGATCTGGAGCACGGAATTTCCGACCACCTCGAGCGAAAGCGAGGCAGCCAGCGCGCGCCTCTGTCCGATCGACTGAAACGGTGTTTCCGGCGGCTTGTAACCGGTCATCCGAGGCACGAGCTCCGCCAGCACCTGGTCGCTTTTCAACCATGCCTCGACGGCCTGAACCTGCTCCACCGTGTTCGTATAGCCTCCGCCGCCGTAGCTGCCGGGCGCGCGGTTGGCGGCCTGGAGCAGGATCAGCGAACTGGCCGCATATTTGGTGGGAGCCAGCTTCATGGCCGCCATCGACAGCACGCCCGCAACCGCGATGGGGACGACCAACAGCAGCCAGCGCTTGCGCACGATGTCGAGGAAGAGGACCAGGTACTCGCGGAGAACCTCAGATCCGATGCCCATTGCTCTTCTGTCTCCGTGTCACCCTGGCCGCATCGTTTCAGGCCATCCATTCAGCCCGAAATCAAGCCGCTCGCAGGCATCCGCCAATCGTTCAGGATCAGTCCGTCCAGCTTCAAGCCGATGATCCGGCATGTCTCGATGCACGTCCCCATCTTCTTCTGGTTTATCGCGCCGCTGAGGCAGACGAGGAACACAACGTCGCACACCGATCCCAACGCAGCGATGACCGGCGTCGGCACGCCACTGTCCTGCAGGATGGGCGGAAGATCGAGGACGACGGTGAAACCCGCCTGCACCGCCTCCGCCAGGGCGCTCCGAAGCTCGTTCTCGGTCAGCGACGGGGGGGGCGCGGCCTCGAACTCCACGACGGAAAGCGATGGCTTGATCTTCGCGGCAAGAGGCAGAAACGACGCTTCCCTCTTTCCGGAAAGCGCCGGATCGACGATTTCCATCCGGCTCACGTTCACGAAGAGCGTCTTTATGCCGAACTCCGAAAACGCCTCGGCGAGCTGCCGGCTCGCTACGCTCACGCCAACGCCGGGGCGGGGGCCCGTGATGCCGATAACGCCGGCGGATTGCTCGCGCGCGACTGCGACGACCCCGGACAGGCGCCGTGCGCTCTCGGGATCCCGGAACCACGTCGTTTGATTTTGTGCGTCATCGACGCCTGATTTCGGGCTGCCGGACCCGAGCTCGCCTTGCGCGACGCGCACGCGCTTGATCGACCGTCTCATTCCCCCCGCCGTCTCTGCATTCGACGCTCGTTCGATTACCGTCATTGCGTCCGGCTTCCTTCGTCGCCCTGGAACGTTGCCTTGCCTGCTCCATCGAGCTCAATTGTCTCAAAACGGGACATCGCCTTCCGCTGTGCAGGTCCGGATGGGGCGACACTTGCGTCTCCCCTGCGTCCCTTGTCGCTCTTTGCGAACAGCATGCCAGCCTTTGCGAACAGCATGCCAGCCATTACAAAACGCAGGCTAGCACGGCGAAATGCGCGCCACTCCTGGACAGCAGGCCTCTCTGGACACGCAGCTTCATGGTCGGAGAGCGAACTGAGATGGCGGTCGGTCCGGCAATCGCGCGCGTTCCGCGTGCTTCCCCAACGGTCGCACGTTCAAATATGCCGCTGCAGACTCTCAACTCACACGCGAAATCAGCATTATAGTTAAAGCCACGGCCTCGAACTAAAAACCAGCGACAGTTCCCTGGTCGGGCTGGAAAAGACGGAGCGACGAGTCCTCACCATCGCACCCTACACGGGTGCCGTTTCTCGACCGGGTGAGACCTCTGCGAAGAGCCGGGCGAGCTTTCCGGCCTCCACGTCGATGTCATGGCGCTCCATGACGCGCCGGCAGCCCGCTTGTCCCATACGCTCCAACGCCTCTGGGGGGACAGTCAGGCACGCTTCGAGAGCGTCCACCAGCGGCTCGATGCTGCCCGCCGGGACAAGCCAGCCCGTCTCTCCCGGCACGACCAACTCCGGTATGCCCGCGATGTAGGTGCTGACGACGGGACGCTCCAGCGCCATCGCCTCCATGATTACGACCGGCAATCCCTCCTGGAAACTCGGCAGCACGAGTGCCTGGGCTTTCTGGATTTCCCTGCGAACGTCGGCACTGCTGATCCAGCCGGTGATGGTCACGGCATGGGCGAGCCCCAGCGCGGCGATGCGCGCCTCGATCTCGCCGCGCATCTCCCCGTCTCCGGCCAGGACGAGATGGCAATTTCCAAGGCGCTGCTCGAGCCGGCTGAAGGCATCGAGCAACACGAGCTGGCCCTTCTGCTCCGAGAGCCGGCCCACGCATACGAGCCGTCTTTCCTGCGGGCGCTCACGCTCCCCTGCCGCGCGGAAGGCGGCCTCGATCCCGCAATGCACGACCTCGATCTTGCTCCAGTCGGCGTAAGCGGCCCTGCGGTAAAGCTGGGCGCGGCCATAGGAGCTGATCGCGACGACGAACCTCGCCTGCCCGATTTTCCTGTCGAGATGCAACGCGTGTGCCTTGTCGAACTCCTCGGGGCCGTGAACCGTGAAGCTGTACGACGGTCCGCCCAACAGGCGGATCAGCATCGCGACCTCGGCCGGGTTGGTGCCGAAGTGCGCGTGGACATGGGCGACGTTAGCGCTCAGCAGCCACTCCAGGATGAGGCAGGCTTCGGCAAGATAGACGAGATGGTAGGGAAATGGCCGCTCGGCGCGCCGCGACAGGAGGATCGCCTCGATCAGCGCGGCGGCGAATTTGCGCGGCGACCGGACAGCCGCGCGCACCGTTGCCCGGACGAGCGGTCCCAGACCCTCTTTCAGGGCATATTGCGTCTTCTCGCGCTCGGCGAAATCCTGCTCGTCGGCAAGCGTTTCGTCCCATCCCCTGATCGCGATGCGCATGACGGAGATGCCCAACCGCTCGACAGCCTGGATCTCGCGCCGGATGAAGCTGTGGCTGACCTTCGGATACTGATTGATCAGATAGGCTATGCAAAGCGGTTCGGAGGCCGCATCGGACCGGGCGCGCTCGGTCCCGACCGCTCGGTCTCGGGCGGCTAGGTCGCGTGCGTCCGCCGGCTCATGGTCCATCACCGAAATGTCCATCACCGAAAATCCCCGGCACGTCGTCTCGCGCCGCGCTCCACACTGTTACTTGCCGTTTGCCAGGGCGAGGCACGGCTCCGGGCCGGGCGGCTCCCCCACGCCCACGTAGGCACCGCGAAGATGGAGAAGGGGATTTGCGTCCGGAGAAGCCGATCCGGCGATCACCTGCCCGAAGAACACCGTATGCGAGGACGCCGCCCGATATTCGGAAAGACGACATTCGAGACGGCACACGGCGGACGCCAGGATCGGCGCGCCGGATATTCCCGTGGACCAGTCCGCGGTCTCGAACCGCCGTTCTCCCCTGAGCCCCGCCATTCCGGAAAACACGCGCGCGATCTCCGACTGATCCGCCGCCAGAGCGTTGATGCTGAAGTATCCGCTCTCGATGATCAGGTCGTGTGCGCTGGCCGCCTGGTTGACGCAGACGAGGACCGTGGGAGGCAGGTCCGTCAACGGGCACACCGCGCTTGCCGTCAGCCCTTTGCGCCGTTCCCCAACCGCTGCGGCAACGATGGATACCTGTCCCGGAACGTTCCGCATCAGCCCGCGAAATGCCAGTCGGTCGATCGGCTCGACGCTCATCCTTCTCCACGTCCCCTTCTGTCAGGCTCCGATGCCGCCTCGTCCGCACAGCCTCCTCAGGGGAGCACGAAATACGCCAGACGGATCTATCATATATATTCTAAAGCATTTTTACGGTTAAGGCGCGCGGGGGATGTTCGTGTCCGCGGCTCGGACAAATAAACCGAAGCGATACGACGTCCCTTGCCTTGGGACCGCTCCGGCCCCAAAGCCAAGATCCAAGGGCAGATTCCAAGCACAAAGGATCCGTCGAGGTGATCTTCACGAGATGCAGCATTGCCGACGTGATCGAGATCACGCCCAAGCGGCATACCGATGGCAGGGGCCATTTCGTGGAGCTCTTTCGCGCGGATCTTTTCACGGCGCAGGCCGGTAACGTCACGTTCGTGCAGCACAACCAGTCCCTGTCGCGGCAGTCCGGAACCGTCCGAGGACTGCATTACCAGACGTCACCCGCCGCGCAGGGAAAGCTCGTGCGGTGCGCGCGCGGCGCCGTCGTCGACGTCGCGGTCGACCTTCGCCGGTCGTCGCCGACGTTCGGGCAGCACGTGGCCGTCGCGCTTTCGGCGGACAAGGACAACCAGCTCTGGATCCCCGTGGGGTTCGCGCATGGGTTCTGCACGCTTACCCCCGATACGGAGGTCTGGTACGCCGTGACGCACACCTACAGCCCCGCCCACGAGCGCGGACTTCTGTGGAACGATCCGGATCTCGGCATTGCCTGGCCGGTCGACGCAGAAGCCGTCTCCATTGCACCGCGAGATGCCGAGCAGCCGAGGCTACGGGATATTGCGGACGTTTTCGAGTAACGTCCTCGGATCGAAGCGGAGACACAGATGCGTATTCTGGTGACGGGGGGCGCGGGGTTCATCGGGTCAGCCCTGGTCCGATACCTCGTCAACGAGGTCGGCGCCGAGGTGCTGACCTTCGACAAGCTGACCTATGCCGGGAACCTCGCCAGCCTCAAGTGCGTGGAACCATCGGCCAATCATCGTTTCGTTCGCGCCGATATCTGCGATGCGCGCGCCGTCACGTCCGCGCTCGAGGCCTTCCAGCCCGACCGCATCTATCACCTCGCGGCGGAAAGCCACGTGGACCGCTCGATCGACGGCGCGGCGGACTTCATCACCACCAATATCGTCGGCACCTACACGCTGCTCGACTGTGCGCGCCGGTACTGGCTGGTCCTCGAAGCGGCGCGCAAGACCGCCTTCCGTTTCCTTCATGTTTCAACGGACGAGGTGTACGGCTCGCTCGGAGAAACGGGGCACTTCTCCGAGGAAACGCCCTACGACCCGAGCTCGCCCTATTCGGCTTCGAAGGCCGCCTCCGACCACCTCGTCATGGCGTGGCACCGCACGTACGGCTTCCCGGGGCTCGTTTCGAACTGCTCCAACAATTACGGACCCTATCATTTTCCCGAGAAGCTCATCCCGCTCACCATCCTGAACGCGCTGCACGGCCGGCCCCTGCCGGTCTACGGCACCGGATCCAACATCAGGGACTGGCTCTACGTCGACGATCATGCCCGCGCGCTGCACCTGATCGCGAGCCGGGGCCGGCTCGGCGCGACGTACAACGTGGGCGGGCGGAACGAGCGGCGCAACATCGAGGCCGTGAAAACGATCTGCGGTGTCCTCGACCGCCTGCGGCCGGGGCCCGAGCCGCACGATCGCCTGATCACGTACGTCACGGACCGACCCGGTCACGATTTCCGCTACGCCATCGACGCCTCGCGTCTCGAGGGCGAGCTTGGCTGGCAGGCCAGGGAGACCTTCGAGACCGGTATCGAGAAGACGGTGACCTGGTACATCGAGAACGAGTGGTGGTGGCGCCCTCTGCGGGAAAAGGTCTACGCCGGCGAGCGCCTTGGCACCACCGTCGACGCAGCATAGCCGGACCATGCGGATCGTCGTCACGGGAAAGAAAGGACAGCTCGCCCAGTCGCTCCTGGAGCGTGCGCCGCTCTTCGAGGCAACCGTCGTTGCCGTCGGCCGCCCGGAGCTCGATCTCGCCGACACGCGCCCGGTAGTCGACCTGCTCGCGGCGGCCGCGCCCGACGTGATCGTGTCTGCCGCAGCCTACACGGTGGTGGACAGGGCGGAAAGCGAGCCCGCCCTCGCGCATGCCGTCAACGGAGGCGGCGCGCGCATGCTGGCGGAGGCCGCAGCGGCACTCGGCGTGCCCCTCATCCACATCTCGACCGACTACGTCTTTGACGGGTCGAAGCCCGGGCCCTGGACCGAAGAGGATACGCCGGCGCCGGTCAGCGTTTACGGCGCCTCGAAGCTCGCGGGCGAGCAGGCCGTTCTGGCGGCCTCCTCCGGCAACATCGTCGTGCGCATTGGATGGGTTTACAGCCCCTTCGGGTCGAACTTCGCGAAGACGATCCTTCGGCTTGCCGGCGAACGCGACGTGCTCCGCGTCGTGTCCGACCAGACCGGAGGTCCGAGCTCGGCGCTCGATATCGCCGACGGGCTCCTCACCATGGCCCGCAATGTTTGCACCGCGCCGGATCGAGCCGATTTGCGCGGAGTGTTTCACATGGCGCCGCCCGAACCGGCGACCTGGGCCGAGTTTGCGGGGGAAATCTGCGCCTGGCTCGCGGCGAAGCGGGGACGTCACGTGACGGTCGAGTCGATCACGACGGCGGACTATCCAACGGCAGCCCGGCGACCCGCGAACTCGTGTCTCGATGTCCGGCGGCTCGCCCTCCGCCACGGCTTTCGCATGGCGCCGTGGCGCACATCCCTGCCGCCGGTGCTCGAGCGGCTCGCCTCCATCCCCATCTGATCGTCATGTTTCAGAGGACTTCCATGAAAGGCATCATTCTGGCAGGCGGCAGTGGCACGCGGCTGCATCCGATGACCCATGTCACGTCGAAGCAACTGCTTCCGGTCTACGACAAGCCGATGATCTACTATCCGCTGACGACGCTGATGCTGGCGGGGATCCGCGACATCCTCGTGATCTCGACGCCCCACGACCTGCCGCACTTCCAGCGGCTTCTCGGCGACGGGTCCCAGTGGGGAATCGCGATCAGCTATGCGGAGCAGCCCCATCCCGGCGGGCTCGCACAAGCCTACCTCATCGGCGCCGATTTCGTGGCGGGGCATCGCTCCTGCCTGATCCTCGGCGACAACATCTATTACGGCCACGGCCTGCCGGAGCTGCTCGAAGGCGCCGCCTCGCGCGACAGCGGGGCCACCGTGTTCGCCTATCACGTCACGGATCCGGAGCGTTACGGCGTGGTCACGTTCGACGGCGCCATGAACGCGGTCTCGATCGAAGAGAAACCGGCGGCGCCGAAGTCCAACTGGGCGGTGACGGGCCTCTACTTCTACGATCAGAGCGTGGTCGACATCGCCGCCAGCCTCGAGCCTTCCCTGCGCGGCGAGCTCGAGATCACCGACGTGAACCGGTCCTACCTCGCGCGCGGCGCGCTCACCGTCCAGCTCATGGGACGCGGCTACGCCTGGCTCGATACGGGCACGCCCGACAGCCTCATCGAAGCGGCTGAGTTCGTGAGAACGCTCGAGAAGCGCCAGGGGTTCAAGATCGCGTGTCCCGAAGAGGTGGCGTGGCGCCTCCGCTTCATCGACGACCGTGCGCTGGAGAGAGCGGCCGTGAAGCACGGGAAGAGTGCGTATGGGGCTTATCTCGCCAGGCTGCTCTCCTAGAGCGTGATCATCTTCAATTGAATCGGGACCACGCGCACGCCACATCGTTTTGGCGCGCAGAGACCGGCGTCGATCCGCAGTGCGCGAACTTTTCACGTCTTAACGTGTTGCAGGGATTAACATTACGACTACTCTGTCTGTCTCACAGCACGGAGCCAATGCCATGCCCCGAACGGTGCTCGAGATCCAGGACAGTGGCGGCGAGCCCGACCCTGAGGCGCGGGAATGGATCGACGCCATCAGCTCCGTCATGGCGTTCGAAGGCAGCGAGCGGGCCGATCTCCTGCTCGACAAGGCGGTCGGCATGGCGCGGCGACAGGGCGCGCGGCTGCCGTTCGCGGCCAACACCGCCTATATCAATACGATCCCGCCACACAAGGAGACGCCGCATCCCGGCGACCGCGCGATCGAGAACCGGATCCGCTCGGCGATCCGCTGGAATGCGCTCGCCATGGTGCTGCGCGCCAACAAGGAGAGCAGCGGGATCGGCGGGCATATCGCGAGCTTCCAGTCGGCGGCGACGCTCTACGATACGGGGTTCATGCACTTCTGGCATGGAGCAAGCGAGACCCACGGCGGCGACCTCCTCTTCATCCAGGGCCATTCCTCGCCCGGCATCTACGCACGGGCCTTCCTGGAAGGGCGCCTCAGCGAAGACCGGCTCGCCCACTTCCGCCAGGAGACGGGCGGCAAGGGCCTGCCGTCCTATCCGCATCCCTGGCTGATGCCGGACTTCTGGCAGTTCCCGACCGTCTCCATGGGCCTCGGGCCGATCATGGCCATCTACCAGGCGCGTTTCCTCAAGTATCTCCACGACCGCGGGCTCGCAGACACCGCGAACCGCCACGTCTGGGTATTCTGCGGCGATGGCGAGATGGACGAGCCGGAGAGCCTCGGCGCGATCTCGCTCGCCGGCCGCGAGAAGCTCGACAACCTGATCTTCGTCATCAACTGCA
>JRYH01002209.1_pt1 | contig 24033 bp, 20 predicted proteins | sample 235351 | NCBI WGS metagenome assembly JRYH01 (sample SAMN03074221, study PRJNA261480) | activated sludge metagenome | biome: Wastewater Treatment Plant; feature: Wastewater; material: Activated sludge; isolation source: activated biomass of a wastewater treatment plant treating wastewater... ...
GCCATCTTGATCTGCATCATGTCCGCGTTGACGAGGTACTCGGTCGTGACGCCGAAGCGGCCGGAGGCGATCTGCTTGATCGCCGAGCGCATGGAATCGCCGTTGGGCAGCGGCTTGAACCGGTCCGCCTCCTCGCCGCCCTCGCCGGTGTTCGACTTGCCGCCGATGCGGTTCATGGCGATGGCGAGCGTGGTGTGGGCTTCGCGCGAGATGGAGCCGAAGCTCATGGCGCCAGTCGCGAAGCGCTTGACGATCTCGGACGCCGGCTCGACCTCCTCGATCGGCACCGGCTTGCGCTCCATGCTCTCCGCCGAGCGGATGTGGAACAGGCCGCGGATCGTCAGTAGCTGCTCCGATTGCGCATCGATCGCCTTCGCGAAGTTGCGGTACGTCTGGGGCACGCGCCCGCTCATGGCATCGGCCGGATCCGTCGAGCGCACGGCATGCTGCAGGTCGGCGACCACCTGCGGCCGCCAGACGTGCGCTTCCCCGCGCACGCGGTAGGCGTAGTCTCCGCCGACCTCGAGCGCGTTGGCGAGCACCGGCGCATTGCCGAACGCAGCCGCGTGCCGGTCGAACGTCTCGCGCGCGATCTCGCGCAGGCCGATACCTTCGACCTGGGTATGCGTGCCGGTGAAATACTTCTGCACGAACGGCGTCCTGAGCCCCACCGCGTCGAAGATCTGCGCGCCGCAATAGGACTGGTAGGTCGAGATGCCCATCTTGGCCATGACCTTGAGCAGCGCCTTGCCGATGGCCTTGATGTACTTCTTCCTGACGTCCTCGGGCGAAAGCTCGGCGCCGAGCTCCGGCGTCATCATCGCCAGCGTGTCGAACGCGAGATAGGGGTTGATCGCCTCCGCGCCGTAGCCTGCGAGCGTGCAGAACTGATGGATCTCGTGGGCCTCCCCCGTCTCCACGACGAGGCCCACCGACGTGCGCAGGCCCTGGCGGATCAGGTGATGGTGCACGGCCGAGGTCGCGAGCAGCGACGGGATCGGAACCCGGTCCGGCCCCGTGCGGCGGTCGGAGAGGATGATGATGTTGTAGCCGCCCGAGCGCACGGCCTCCTCGGCCTCCGCGCAGACCACGTCGACCGCCGGCGCCATGCCGGACGGGCCCTTGTCGACCGGATAGGTGATGTCGATCGTGACCGAGGCGAAGTGGTTGTCCTTGACCTCGCCGATCTGTCGGATGCGCTCGAGATCCTCGTTGGCGAGGATCGGCTGGTGCACCTCGAGCCGCTTCACGCGTGACGTTCCCTCGAGGTTGAGGATGTTCGGGCGCGGCCCGATGAACGACACGAGGCTCATGACCAGCTCCTCGCGGATCGAGTCGATGGGCGGGTTCGTCACCTGCGCGAAGTTCTGCTTGAAGTAGGTGTGGAGCAGCTTGGGCTTGTTCGAGAGCGCCGAGATCGGCGCGTCGTTGCCCATGGAGCCGATCGCCTCCTCACCCCTGGCGCCCATCGGCGCCATGAGCAGCTTGAGGCTCTCCTGCGAATAGCCGAATGCCTGCTGCAGATCGAGGAGCGCGATGTTGCTGCGCCGCGCCTCGGCCTTCTGCGTCGAGAGCGGCAGGTCGGAGACGAGGATCTGTGTGCGCTTCACCCAGCTCGCGTAGGGGTGCCTGGCCGCGAGCTCGGCCTTGAGCTCCTCGTCCGAGATGATGCGCCCTTCCTCGAGGTCGATGAGCAGCATCTTGCCCGGCTGCAGCCGCCACTTCTTGACGATGGTCTCCTCGGGCACGCTGATCACGCCGGCTTCCGAGCTCATGATGACCATGTCGTCCTTGGTCACGATGTAGCGCGCGGGCCGGAGCCCGTTGCGGTCGAGCGTGGCGCCGATCTGGCGGCCGTCGGTGAAGGCCATCGCGGCCGGGCCGTCCCACGGCTCCATGAGGCAGGCGTGGTACTCGTAGAAGGCGCGCCGCTTGGCGTCCATCTGCGGGTTGCCGGCCCACGCCTCGGGGATCAGCATCATGGCGGCGTGCGCCAGGCTGTAGCCGCCCATGGTCAGGAACTCGAGCGCGTTGTCGAAGCAGGCGGTGTCCGACTGCCCCTCGTAGGAGATCGGCCACAGCTTCTCGATGTCGGCGCCGAACAGCGGCGAGGAGACGGACGCTTGGCGTGCGGCCATCCAGTTCACGTTGCCGCGCAGCGTGTTGATCTCGCCGTTGTGCGCCACCATGCGATAGGGGTGCGCGAGCTTCCACGACGGGAAGGTATTGGTGGAGAAGCGCTGGTGCACGAGCGCCATCGCCGAGATGACGCGCGGATCCTTGAGATCCTTGTAATAGACGCCGACCTGATAGGAGAGGAACATCCCCTTGTAGACGACGGTCCGGCACGACAGGCTCACTGTGTAGTGGCCGATGTCGCGCCCCTTGTAGGCGTTATGGATCGCGTTCGAGACGACCTTGCGCACGAGGTAGAGGCGGCGCTCGAACGTGTCCTCGTCCATGCCCTTGGGGCGTGCGATGAAAATCTGCCGGTGCGCCGGCTCCGTCGCCCGCACCAGCTCCGAAAGGCACGTGTTGTCGACCGGCACCGTGCGCCAGCCGATGAGCGCCAGTCCCTCCTCGCGCAGGATGCGTTCCCACACGCTCCGGCAGTGCGCGTCGAGCCGCTCGTCCTGGGGCATGAAGAGCTGGCAGACCGCGTAATGCTGCGCCTCGGGCAGCTTCATGCCGAGCTTGGCGCACTCGTCCTTGAAGAACGCATGCGGGATCTGGATCAGCATGCCCGCCCCGTCGCCGGCGAGCGGATCCGCGCCGACCGCGCCGCGGTGCTCGAGATTGCAGAGCATGCTGAGCGCGCTCTCGATCACGCGATGCGATTTCTCGCCCTTGAGGTTGGCGATGAAGCCGACGCCGCACGCATCGCGCTCGAGCGAAGGATCGAAGAGGCCTTGCGCTTCGGGACGCTCATAGCTGCCATGAAATGGCGTATCGTTGGTCATGGACGTGTCCTCGGGGTCAGGGCGGCACGACATCGCAATGTCGGCATCGTCGGTCGGCATCGCTAGGCGGCCCGCAGCCGCCAATCCGCTTCGCGATGATTTTTTTCGATCGTTTCTCGATCGTTTTTGGCCCAGCCGGACTCTATCGGCTGAAGGCAGAGGCGCGCACAAGGCGAGCCACCCCGCCGTCCGGGGGGCATCCGCTCACCAGAAGAGACAACCTCGCGACCACCGCAATCTCCCGCCCACGCCGCGCTCGGCGTGGTCAAGTCCATATAAAGGTCAGCAATGCTGTCCTTTCATGCATATGTTGCAGATTTCACCCTGCAACACAAGCCTCATTGACGCCGGCGGAGGCACTCTGCACGAAAAAAAGCGGCGGCATCGCTGCCGCCGCTTTCGTTGGGAGCCTGGGCGGGCGGGTCAGGCCGCCTGCTCGATCTGCTTGGGATCGGCCCCGGTGCCGATAGGGATCGACCGCGGGCGCATGCGCTCGGGGAGGTTGCGCACCAGGTCGATGTTGAGCAGGCCGTCCTTGAGCTCGGCGCCCTTCACCTCGACGTGGTCAGCAAGCTGGAAGCGGCGCTCGAAGCTGCGGGCAGCGATGCCGCGGTGCAGGAAGCGCTTCGCATCGCCGTCGCTCTCGTCGGCCTTCTTCTCGCCGCGGACGGTGAGCGCGCTCTCCTTGACGTCCACCTTGATCTCGTTGGTCGAGAAACCCGCCACCGCCATGGTGATGCGGTACTCGTTATCGCCGAGACGCTCGATGTTGTAGGGCGGGTAGGGCGCGTCCAGATCGCCCGACACGCTGTCGAGAAGCTGTGCCAAGCGGTCGAAGCCGACGGTCGAACGGTAGAGGGGGGTAAAATCGAAATGTCGCATGACGTAAGTCCTCCTGAGTGAAGCGACTATCCGCGATCCGCCCTGGTCGGGGCCGGATCTGTTGGGAAAGCGCACCCGCAAAGGGCGTGCGCAACAGTCCATTTAGGAGGCCCTGAGCCGCCTTCAAGGGGCTGCCGGTCCGGTGGACGGGCCGGCGTGAAAAGCCTTCATCTGGCGTTCATGTGTCGCGTCCGATCATCGGGACCGATCGTGATGCGGCCACCGAACGGCCCGGAAGAACCTGCAAAAAGCGACTGCGCATCGAAGTCGGGAGCTGAGCCATGCGAGCGTCACTCACCCTGGGATGCCTGATGTCGGCCTGCATCGCCGCGGCCGCGCTGCCGCGTCCTGCGGCCGCCGCCGATCCGGACGAGGGCTATGGCGTGGAGCCCTACATCGAGGTGCCTTACGACGACGGCGTCGAAGGTGGCAGCGCCGACGGCTACGGCGGCCATGACGGCTACGACGACGAGCGCGCCCCGCCACCGGGAGACCGTTTCGGCGCGGCCCCGCCCGATCGCCTCCGCGGCGCCTACCCCGGCCGCGGCGACGAGGCCGGTCGCTGGGACGGCGTCCCCGCCTCGCGCTCCGGCTCGGTCAAGGACGGCTATCCCGTGCCCATGCCGGCCCCGCGCGCGAGCGCCCCGCCGCCGCGCCATGTCGAGCGCCCGCCCGTGCGGATCGGCCGCCACGTCTGCCTCGACCATTGGCAGATCCGGCGGCGGCTGCGCTGGGAGGGCTGGACCGGCGTTCGTCCCTTGGGCGGAGGTGGCGGCATCGTCCGCATGCGCGCTGGCCGTTTCGATTCGAGCAGCATCTTCGACCTGCGCGTCGACCGCTGCTCGGGCGAGGTGCTGGCTGCCTGGCCACGCGCCCGGCATTTCGCCCATCGCGATTGGCGCCGCGATCGCCGCGGCTGGTGACGGGGAGAGGCGCTTGCTATCCTCGCGCGCCGGGTGATTTGCGCGTCCCGGCCTGATGCGGGGTTGGAAGCATGAAGCTTGTAGCGCTGGCCAAGAACCCGGTGCCCGGTGGCGCGGTTCCCGGCGAGCTCAGGACGCGCGATGGCGTGCGTCTCAGGTTCGTGCGTTGGGATGCGACGCGCGGGCCGCGCCGGGGCACGGTCTGCCTGTTCGGCGGACGCGGCGAGTTCGTGGAGAAGTATTTCGAGGTTGTGGCGGACTTGCGCCGCCGCGGCTTTGCGGTCGCCACCATCGACTGGCGCGGACAGGGCGGCTCGTCTCGCCTGTTGGCGAACCCCCGCAAGGGCCACGTCGGCGCCTTCAGCGAGTACGATGGCGATCTCGCCCTTTTCATGAAGGAGGTCGTGCTGCCGGATTGTCCGCCGCCGTTCCTGGCGCTCGGTCATTCGATGGGCGCCAATGTTCTTTTGCGCAACGCGGCGCGGCCGGGATCGTGGTTCGAGCGCATGATCCTCGTCTCGCCGATGATCTCGCTCGCGGATCAGCGCGTCGGCTACCCGCAGTCCCTCGTGCGCGCATACGCCGAAATCGGCTGTCTGCTCGGGTTCGGACGCAGCTACATCAAGGGCGGCTCCGATGCGATCGTCGAGCAGGGTCCGTTCGACGGCAATCTCCTCACCTCCGACCGCGAGCGCTGGTTCCGCAACAAGGCCGTGCTCGATGCCGAGCCCGCGTTGGGCCTCGGCTCGCCGACCGTCGGCTGGCTTCGCGCGGCCTATCGCTCGATGGCACTCGTGTCGTCCGACGGCTTCGCCGCGTCCGTGCGGGTGCCGATGATGGTCTTCGTGGCAGGCAAGGACGAGATCGTCTCCGCGCGCGCCGGCGAGGACTTCGCCGTGGGCCTCAAGGTCGGCACGCATGTGCTGCTGCCCTCCGCGCGCCACGAGATCCTGCAGGAGGCAGATCCGATCCGGCTGCGCTTCTGGGCCGCCTTCGACGCCTATCTGGGCCTCGGCGAAGCCGCCGCCTGAATGACGAGCCCGGTGCGTCGCGGAGAAGTGTCCGATTTTGGGTGCATGCCCGGATCGCAGCCGTCCATGCGGAGCATGGCTCCGCGTCCATGCGGAGCATGGCTCCGCGTCCATGCGGAGTATGGCTCTGCGTCCATGCGGAGCATGGCTCTGCGTCCATGCGGAGCATGGCTCTGCGTCCATGCGGAGCATGGCTCCGCAATGATGCCGGTATGACGGAGGAGGGCAGGCAGCCGGTTTCACACACACGACATCACACCGGCGAAGGAGGGGGCCGGTGCCCAGACACGCCTGAAAAATGACACGCCTGAAAAATGCCGCGCTGAATTTCAGCGGTTGAGCAGCTTCAGCACCTTGTCGTGCAGAGCCGGGTCGCCTGAGGCGACGATGCGCCCGCCGTCCGTCGCCGGGCGCCCGTCCCAGGTCGTCACGCGCCCGCCCGCACGCTCGACGAGCGGAATAAGCGCCACCACGTCGTAGCTCTTGAGACCCGCTTCGATCACGAGGTCGACGAACCCGGCCGCCAGCAGGCAATAAGCATAGCAGTCCCCGCCGTAGCGGGTCATGCGGGCCGCCTGCCTGACGCGCCCGAACGCGTCCGTCTCGGCGCCCGCCTCGAACAGGTCGGGGCTCGTCGTCATGATCAGCGCGTCGGCGATGCGGGCGCAGGGGCGGGTGCGCATCCGCCGGGCCTTGCCGCCGGCCTCGCGGCGGAAAGACGCTTTTACGTCCGACCAGAACCGCTCGCCCGTGAACGGCTGGTCCATGAGCCCGAGCACGGGTGTGCCCTCGTGCAGGAGGCCGATCAGCGTGCCCCACATCGGCGTGCCGGTGATGAACGAGCGCGTGCCGTCGATAGGGTCGATGACCCACTGCAAAGGCGCGTCCGGGCGCTGGGAGCCGTATTCCTCTCCGATGACGCCATGCTCGGGCGCGCGGCTGCGAATGAGGCGTACGATCGCGCGTTCCGCCCCTTTGTCGGCCTTGGTTACGGGGTCGAAGGCCGCGGCGCCCGCCTTGTTGGCAACCTCGATCGGACGCCGGAAGTGCGGCCGGATGATTTCCCCCGATCGATCCGCGAGGTCATGTGCCAGCGTGAGAAGATCTTTGAAAGCAGAGCCGGTCGGGAAACTCACGATTGTTATCCGTGGTTTAAGTTAAGCCTAGAGCGGCTGAGCCGTCGAGGAGGGTCGGATTCTGCATCGTACGCATGACTGGAGTGGAAGACAGCGGTCCGCGCCGTTGTGTTGCGTGTGCGCACCATATTCACTGCAAACATCGAAATAAAGGGGACCTCAAGTTGCCGCTCCCCGCGAACAGGCGCATACAAATTCTTGCGGTTTCGGGGAACACGTCTTCGCCGCCGCAGCCCAATACGGGCGTTTCCTCCCTAGACTTGGGCCGTTCGCTCGCTCGGACGGCCTTTTTTAGCGCCCCTGCGGACTGCGGGGCGCCTTGTGCTGGGCGCGCTGCGGCGGATGAGCTGCTGTTCCGGCGCGTAATGGCAGCTCTGCAGTTTTTGCACTTTCCTTTCTGGCATCCCCGTTCGATATTTTGCAGTGCGGTATCGCTCGGCTTTGCCGGGTGTGCCGCAGCCCTCCTTGGGCGTTTCCTCCCTAGACTTGGGCCGTCCGTACCTGGACGGCCCCTTTTTTTGCGCTCGTCGGCTTGCGACGCTTTAGCGCATGAAAACAAACAAAAATCGCGCCGCTGCTGCCGGCGTCTCAAGAGCCCAATCGTCAGCATTACCGATCGGTACTGTGGCCCGGTGCACGCAGGTAGCGCATTGCAACATTATTTGATGGGGCGGGGCTTGCAGTTTGCGGCGCTGCAGCATAGGTTAATGGACGTGATCCCCACGGGATCACAGCCCTCCTTGGGCGTTTCCTCCCTAGACTTGGGCCGTCCCCACCGGACGGCCCCTTTTTTTTGCCTAGCTCGTCCGCGCCCATCCTAACGATCCGCCGGCGCCCTTTATTCCGCCGCGGCGCGCTGCTCGAGGATCGCCGGGATCGCCTGGAACATCGTCGTCGCCAGGCGCGTGAGGTCTGTCTTGAGACGGGCGAAGCCCGGTCCGCGGGTGAAGCGGGCCTCGTCGAGATAGAGCGCGCGATTGATCTCCATCTGGATGGCGTGCACGCCGCGATAAGGCCGTCCGTAGTGCTCGGTGATGTAGCCGCCGGCATAAGGCCGGTTGAGGTGGACCTCGTAGCCCTCGGCGGCGAGCGCCTCCTTCAGGAACCGCGTGAGCTTCACATCGCACGCCGCGCCGAAGCGGTCGCCGAGCACGAAGTCCGGCCGCGGGCCGCTGCTCTGCGTCATCTGCGCCGACGGCATCGAATGGCAGTCGATCAGGATGCAATAGCCGAACTGCGCCTTGGTCTCGGCGATGAGTGCTTCGAGTGCAGCATGAAACGGAAAGTACAACTGATCGATGCGCGCCAGCGCCTCGCACACGCTGAGGCGCGCGCCGTAGATCTCCTCGCCGTCGGCAACGATGCGCGCGATCGTGCCGAGGCCGCCGACCACGCGGACCGACTGGCTGTTGGCGTAGTCGGGGAGCGGATCTGCGAACAGCTCGGGATCGAGCTCGTAGGGCTCCCGGTTGACGTCGAGATAGGCCCGGGGAAAACACGCGGCGATCATCGGCACGCCGATGGCCGCCGCGCTCTGGAACAGGTCGTCGACGAAGCAGTCCTCGCTTTTCCGAAGCGTCTGCGGGTCGAGCCGGGATTGTGCCAGGAAGCCCTTCGGATAGACGCGCCCGGAATGCGGCGAGCACAGGACGAACGGTGCGCTTTGGCTGTCCGGCGCCAGGATGGCGAACGGCGGATCGAACTCTGCGCTGATGGTGTGGGGCTGCTGCGCGGTCATTTGGTCCTGGTCTGCCACGAACACTTGGTACGCCGTTGCGTGTGCGCAAGGGCGCGCGCGCCGAGTGTGCCAATCTCGACCGCCGCTGTCCACGGCCGCGGCTTGCCATTTCCCCCTCCCCGCGCGGAGAAAATGGGCTAGTCTGGCGATGCCGCACTCTGGCCCGCCTCTTGCTGGCTCTGTGGCAGGGCCAGGGACGAGGCGGCGAGGGTTTCACGCTACGTTTACCAGACTCGCGTCAGATCTATGGGCCCATCGGGCTATCACCGACAGTTGAGCAATTCGGGTAGTAAATCCCATGACCGCCAAGCCTTCCCGAGCCCCCGTGGGCCGTATTTTGCTGGCCGAGGACGACGATTCCATGCGCGGGTTTCTCGAGCGCGCCTTGGGGAAGGCGGGCTATGAGGTGATGGCCTTCGCGAACGGCGAGGAGGCCTACGAGCGTCTGCGGCAGGAGCCGTTCACGCTGCTGCTCACCGATATCGTCATGCCGCGCATGGACGGCATCGAGCTCGCGCGCCGGGCCGCGGAGATCGATCCCGAGCTCAAGATCATGTTCATCACCGGCTTCGCCGCCGTCATCCTGAACAACGAGACGACGGCCCCCAAGGACGCCCGCGTGCTCTCGAAGCCCTTCCACCTCAAGGATCTGGTCCAGGAGGTGGAGCGCCTGCTCGCGGCGTGATGACGTTGATGACATGAGGGAATTCGGGGGGCTTCCCCGATCGATCGGCCCGCGCCGGCCCCGCCCCTGCGGCCCGTGGCGGATTGTTGGTTTCCTCGCTTGCCACCTCGCGGCAATGCCAGTATACGGGGCGCTCCTGAATGCATTCCGTGGCTCGGATGGGCACTTAGCTCAGCGGTAGAGCACTACCTTGACATGGTAGGGGTCAGAGGTTCGATCCCTCTAGTGCCCACCATCCGCCCGTCGTGCCTCAAATTTGTTTGGTCGAGACCGATGAAAGTAAGAAACTCGCTCAAGTCCCTGCGCGCGCGCCATCGCGACAATCAGCTCGTCCGGCGCAAGGGCCGCGTTTACGTGATCAACAAGACCCTGCGCAAGTTCAAGGCGCGTCAGGGCTGATCGCCTGCGCGCCCGGCGTGCTTCCGATATCAAGGGTGCCCCCGATATCAGGCGGGCCCTGATAGGGAGCGGGCAGAGCTATTCAACGAGCAGAGCACATCCGCCCGGCGCTCTCGAAGTGCGCGGGCGGTTTTGCGTGCGCGCCCTTTGACGCTGCCGCAGCAGCCTCCTATCTTGAGGCGATGATGAGACCCAAGCATCCGAGCCGCATGCGGAGCGTGCCGTTGCTGGCGGCGATCGCTTTCGCCGTCGTGCCGCAAGCCGCTGCGATGGCTGACGAGGCGCCGCACGCGGGCGATCGGTCGCGTATGCCGCCGTCTGCGGACAAGACTGGACCTGACAAGACTGGGCCTGAGAAGGGCGGCGGACCGCCAGCCCCGACGACGCCCGAGCAGAGCGCGAAGCTGCTGGACGAGCTTTACGCGCGCCTCGCGACGGCGCCCGACCAGGCGACGGCAGACCAGATCGCGCAGGCGATCGAGCAGCTCTGGCTGCATTCGGGCAGCCCGACCGCGGATCTCCTGGTCGCGCGCGCGAGTGTAGCGGCCGAGGCGCAGAACCGCGGTCTGGCGATGAAGCTCCTCAACGCGGCCGTCGAACTCCAGCCGGATTACGCCGAAGCCTGGAACCGCCGCGCGTACGTCTACTATCTCGACAACGACTACAAGCGCGCCCTCGGCGACCTGCGCCGTGTGCTGGCGCTCGAGCCGCGCCACTACAAGGCGCTCGAGGGCCTCGGCAACCTGCTCTTGCAGCTCGGCGAGAAGAAAGCCGCGCTCGAAGCCTACGAGAGTGCGCTCAAGGTCAACCCGAACCTGCCCGGCGCCAGATCGTCCCGCGATGAGCTCAAGATCCAGGTCGAGGGCCAGGGCATCTGACGCCCTTTAGGTGTCGGATCGCATTCACGCCCCGTCACCTTCCCGGATAAGCCGAAGCGTAGCGCCCTGTCGCAAACGTCCTTTGCGCCTCCGGCTGCTCTGATCAGCCGGTTTCCGCTTAGGGCGCGATCTTGGACGGCGGGCGCCGGTCGACTGGCACCTTGCCGCCCGTCGGGACGTAATCCGGGCTGTGCCCATCCGGAAGCCCGTGCTCGTCGACGAACGCGAGACGGATCATGTTGGTCGCGCCGGGCGAGCCGAGCGGCACGCCGCACGTGATCACCACGCCCTGGCCGGGTTTCACGAAGCCGCCCTCATGCGCGATGCGCGTCGCCTTGCGCACCATGTCCGCAAGGTCTTCCGGATCGCCCGTCAGCACCGTTTCGATGCCCCAGACGAGCGCGAGGCGTTGCGCCGTGCGCGCGATGGGCGTGAGGCCGATGACGGGCAGGTTGGGCCGCTCGCGGGCAACCCGGAGCGCGGTCGATCCCGTCGCCGTGTAGCAGAGGATCGCCGCCACCTTGACGGTGCCCGAGATCGCATGCGCAGCCGCTGCGATGGCATCCGCGCCCGTCGGCAGCGGCGGAAACTCGATCGCGTGCACGAAGGCGTCGTAGCTCGGATCGTTCTCGACCTCGTGCGCGATGCGGTCCATCATCTGGATCGTCTCGACCGGGTACTGCCCGACGGCCGATTCCCCCGAGAGCATGATCGCATCCGTGCCGTCGAACACGGCGGTGGCGACGTCGGACACCTCGGCCCGCGTCGGCATCGGCGACGACGTCATGCTTTCGAGCATCTGCGTCGCGATCACGATCGGCTTGCCGGCCGCCCGCGCCTTGCGCGTGATCGTCTTCTGTAACCCCGGCACACGCTCGACGGGCATCTCGACGCCGAGGTCGCCGCGCGCCACCATGAAACCGTCGCCGGCCGCGATAATGTCGTCGATGTCGTCGATCGCCGAAGGCTTCTCGATCTTGGCGAGCACCGCCGCGCGTCCGTCGATGATGGCCTTCGCCTCGATGATGTCCTCGGCGCGCTGCACGAACGACAGCGCGATCCAGTCCGCGCCGAGTTTCAGCGCGAGGTCAAGATCGGCGCGATCCTTTTTCGTCAAGGGACCGATTGCGAGCAGCGTGTCCGGCATGCTGAGCCCCTTGCGGCTCGACAGGATGCCGCCGGTCACGACTTCGGCCGAGATGCTCCTGGGACCGACCTCGGTCACGCGCATGCTGAGCTTTCCGTCGTCGATCAGGAGCGCATGTCCCGGCTTGATGGCATCGAAGATCGCGGGATGGGGCAGGCTGACGCGCTGGGAGGTGCCGGGCGCGCCGGTCTGGTCGAAGCGGAAGTGCTCGCCCGCCTTGACCAGGGCACGTCCGTCGACGAACTCGCCGAGCCGGAATTTTGGGCCCTGCAGGTCGCACAGCACGCCGATCGAGCAGCGATGCTTCGCGCTGATGTCGCGCACGGTGCGAACCAGCGCGTGCGCGGTGTCCGGGCTCGAATGGCTCATGTTGATGCGGAAGACGTCGGCCCCCGCAAGGAACAGGCGCTCGATGACCTCGGGCGTCGACGACGCGGGTCCGAGCGTCGCAACGATCTTGACCCGCCGATTGCGTCTCATTGGCCGCCTGCCTCTTTCTTCTCGTCTTTATCGTCGGGATCGGTGAGGCGAACCGTCCACTCTTGAGCCTCTCCGGTGTCGACTTCAAAAAAGCCCGTGCGCTTATATCCGCGTTTCGGGCAATCCTGAACCCCCCGGATGGCGAACGATTTGTCGGCGGTGCACATGAAATTCGAGCCCGCCCATTCCCCGCCGCGATCGTAGTCCACGGCGTGGACGTAGATAAACCGGCTTGGCACGGGACCTTTCAAGAGCGTTTCGCACGACTGCGACGCGATGTTCCACCAGCCTTCCGTCGCCCAGCCGTCGGGGTCCTGATAGCCGATCGAGACCCCGACGCGGCTCTGCGTGGTGTTGCAGAACTTGAGGTCGGCGAGCGCCGCCTGCGGCACCGTCGCCAGGATCGGCAGCACCGTGAGCGACAGGGCTCTGAATTTTGCAGTCATGGCTCCACGGGAATATGGATGGCTCGACGCGGCCGCGCCTTGCTGGGAGGGCGAAACGTTGGCAATGAAAGCGGCAGCTTTGAGGTTCGGTGGGCTTGCGACGGAGCCGCGTGGCAGAGCGTGCCCCCAGGCGCGCGGCGCCATTGAAGGCCGGGACGCGCCCGTGCGCAACCCCGCATTTCGAGAGGACGGCCCCGGGACGATCCTCGAGCGCGGGGTGTGCGGGAGGTGCGGGAGACGAGATGTCGATGCGACCTGAGACAGCGGTGGATCCCCGCCTTGCCGTCACGGGCCTCTCCGCGGAGGCGTTCGTGCGCGTGCCGGGCTCTCTTGGGCCGGGTGTGATCCTTCTCTGCGATCATGCCGACAACGCGCTGCCGGAGAGCTACGGCGCGCTGGGTCTGCCGCCCGCCGAGCTTGCGCGCCACATCGCCTACGACATCGGAGCCAAGGGTGTGACGGAACGCTTGGCGGCCCGTCTCGGCGCGCCGGCGGTGCTGACGCGCTTCTCGCGCCTGCTCATCGATTGCAATCGCGGCGAGGACGATCCGACGCTCATCATGCGTCTCTCGGATGGCGCCGTCGTGCCCGGCAACAGGACGCTCGAGGCCGGAGAGCGTGCTCACCGCATCGCGCGTTATTATCACCCGTATCATGCGGCCGTCGCCGACGTCATCGATGGCGCGCTGGCGGCGGGCGTCAGTCCGGTTCTCGTGTCCGTGCACAGCTTCACCCCGTGCTGGCGCGGCCGTCCGCGCCCCTGGCACGCCGGCATTCTCTGGGACAGGGATCCGCGCCTTGCGCGTCCGTTGCTCGCCCATCTCCGCGCCGACCCTACGTTCGTCGTCGGCGACAACGAGCCTTACCGGGGCGCGCTCAAGGGCGATTGCCTGTGGCGTCACGGCACGTCGCGGGGCCTCGCCCATGCGCTCGTCGAGATCCGTCAGGATCTGATTGCGTTCGAGGCGGGAGAGAAGGACTGGGCCGACCGGCTCGCGGACGCGATCTCCGGCAGTCTTGCAGCACCCGGCGCCGATGCCGACCTGAGGGCCGTCCGCTTCTACGGATCCCATAGCGACTGAGAGAAAACCGCGGCGCGATTCTCGCGGGAGCAGTTGAGCGCAAAGCCGATACAACAAGACGGTCCGCGGGGGACGGTCCCGTCCACAGAAAATATTCCCTCTGGATGAGGCAGTGCCTCGCCTTGCCGCTGCCCCGCCGGGGTCCTAGCCTTTGAACTCAAGCGATGTGCGTCGACCGACTGCGGCCGGCGGGGAAAAGTGGGGGTAGACATGACGACGCTTCAAGCCTCGGCGCAGAAGCAGCTTCGCCAGATGATCGAGAGCATCGAGCGCCTCGAGGAGGAGAAGAAGGCGCTCGCGGGGGACATTCGCGACAAGTATCTCGAGGCCAAGGGCCTCGGCTTCGACGTCAAGATCCTGCGCCAGATCGTGCGTCTCCGGAAGAAGAGCCAGACCGAGCGTCAGGAGGAGGAGAGCATCCTCGAAGTCTATATGCACGCGCTCGGCATGCTCGATGGCGCCATGTCGGAGAGCGCCGAGGCGGCAGCCGATCGCATGATCGCGGCGGAATAGGGCCGCCGGCCTCGCGGATGAAATACCCGCAGGCGCTCTGGAATTCAGGCAGATCAGAGCGGGAAATAAAAACGTCCCAGGCCGCTTCGGCGCACGGCCCGGGACGCTGACGACGAGATGAAACCGAAGCTTCACCTGCCGTATTCGGGAAACTTCTGCAAACGCCCGTTTTCGATCACGATCGTTTGTACGCCGCAAACGTAGACCGCAGCCTGGATCAGGGCTAATCGTTATTTGTTTCCTTCCTGATCAGGTCCCCTTATGGTTCAGGTTACCCTCAAGCAGATCCGCTATTTCGACGCGTTGGCCCGGGAGCTTCACTTCGGCCGGGCCGCCGATTCCTGCGCCGTGACGCAGCCGGCGCTTTCGATGCAAATCCACGAGATGGAGCAGAACCTGGGGCTCGCGCTCGTCGAGCGCACGCGCTCGGGCGTTCAGCTCACCGTCAAGGGCCAGGAGATTGCCAGCCGTTGCGCGCGGATCCTGGGCGATGTCCGCGATCTCATCGCCTATGCGCAGCACGCCAACAGCGTGCTCGCCGGCGCGCTGCGTCTCGGCGTCATCCCCTCGGTCGCGCCGTACCTGCTGCCGCCGCTGCTGCCGCATCTGCGCGAGGCGTATCCGGAGCTCGAGCTGCACGTGCGCGAGACGCAGACGCAGGTGCTGATCGGCGAGCTGCTCGAGGGCAAGCTCGACGTGCTGCTGCTGGCGCTTCCGGTCAAGCACCCGGACCTCGTCAATCGCGCACTCTTCGAGGACAAGTTTCTCCTGGCGCTGCCCAAGGACCGCAAGCTCTCCGGCCGCGTGCGCGCCACCAAGGAGCTGATCGAGCACGAGCGGCTGCTGCTGCTGGAGGAAGGGCACTGCCTGCGCGATCAGGCGCTGACCTATTGCAATCTGCAGCAGGTCGACGCCGTCAACACCTTCGGCGCATCGAGCCTCGCCACGATCGTCGAGATGGTGTCGGCGAGCTTTGGCATCACACTGCTGCCCGAGATGGCGGTCGGCGTCGAAGGGCGCGGCCGCGACATCACGCTCGTGCGCTTCGTCGAGCCGGAGCCGTTCCGCACCATCGGACTCGTGTGGCGGTCGACATCGCCGCGCACGCCGGATTTCGACGAGTTCGGCCGTCTCGTGAAGAAGGCGTGGATGGAAGGCCCCATGGCCGCCCTGCGAACGCGCGCCAGGAAGTCGCTCACCGCGGCTGGGTCGTAACCGCGCGTGAGAGAAGCTGCGGGCGGGACGTATCCGCGGGAGCCTCCGCCGACCTGGCGCCCGCGTCCGGCATGTCCTGCAGGTGAACCGCCCTGCCGCTGAACGCCTGCGCCCATGCCATGGCCGTCTGAAGCTGGCCGGCGCCGAACCGCAGGGGCAGCACGGTGCCCTCGTCGTCGAGCATGTCGATCGCTTGCGCCGCATCGGGATGAACCAGGCTCGCCAGCGCGGGATCGTCGAACGACGGCGTCTCGGTGAGCAGCGGCGCCAGCGCGAACGGGCGGTAGGAGAGTTCGTCCGGATGGTCCTCGTCGTACTCGGGCGCCGTCGTCCAGCCGCTGCGCCAGTCGGGCGACCCCTCATCCCCGAACGGATGTGCGGTCGCGGTCGCGGGCTGCGTCCGGCTGAACGGCCAATCCGGCGCCATCGAGGCGGCCTTCATCGGCGTCGCGCCGGTCGTCAGCGATGCGGGCTTGGGCGGAGCGGGAAGCGGGGCTGCGGCATCGAGAGATGCGAGCTTGACCAGCATATCGAGGCGCGAGCGGTCACCATCCGGCAATCTGTCGACGAGCTGTGTGGGCCGGTCGGCGAGCTTGGGGGCGCCGACGAGCCGCGGCGCGCTCTCGGAAACGGCGCGCGTCGGAGCGGGGGCGGCAGGCGGCCCATCGGACGACAGCACGACGAGCGATGCCTTCGCGGCGGGCGCCGGCGGCACCGGTGCGCCGACCGCCATACGGCGCTCGGGAGCCATGTCCCGGGGGCGCAGGGCCGGCGCGGGCTTGGGCGGCGCGGGCAGGCGCTCGGCCGCCGGTGTGGTCGTCGCCTCGGCCACCTGGATCGCCGTCTTCGGCGTCTGGCGCAGCGCGTAGAACTGCGCGACCTCGCGGGCGAGGTCCTTGCGCCGCTCGCGCGCGGCCCTCACATCCGCGGGCGTGATCGGCCGGCCGTCGGCGGGCTCGTGCTTGGAGTGACCGGACGGGAATAGCAGTGCGAGCTCGTCGCGCACCATGCGCGGCCAGTGCCGCACGCGCGCCGTGTCCACATGCACGAACGGGATGCCGGAGGTCGGATAGTAGCCGACGCCGCCGCGCTCGCGGATCATGGCCGAATAGCGCAGTTGCTTGACCGGGATGTCGGGGAACGCGATGTCGACGGCCTTGCCGGTGATATGCTGGCTCTGGCTCGCCTGTCCGCCGCGCGTCTTGCGCAGCATCTCGTTCGTGCCGCGCGAGCGATAGCCGCAGATGATGCTGACCGGCTGCTGCGAGCCGAGCTCGCGGTGCATCTCCCAGATGATGTCGATCGTGTTGGGATCAATGGCGACGGCTTTGTTCTGCCGCCAGTCGCGCATGATCCAGTTGATCTTCTCGAGCGCGTCGGGAAGGAAGCGGCCATTCTTCTTGTACTGGATCGTCAGCCGTTCCTGGGTGTGGATGTGATAGAAGGCGATCGTGCGGTCGTCGCCGGCCCGCGCGGACACGGCCTGCGTGACGGCGGCCACGAGTGCGGCAGCGCCGAGGCTCAGGAACCGGCAGGTGACGTATCCCGCCCTGACGCGCAACGATGATCCCCCATGGGTTCGGCCAATGTTAACGAATACCCCCCCGCTCGTTAACGGTTCGTAACCTTGGAATGCGGCCAACAAGAGGGCCCGCCCGCGGCATAAAAGCGGCAAATCGCATGGTCTGGGTACCGAGCCGGCCCGCGCATCACGCATGCGCATGCCCCTCGACGCCCCCCCGCACCCTACTGCCGCCCACGCCCTGCCTGCTGCCCGTTGCCTCCCCGCACCTAATTCACTCTCGGCTCCAGCCCATACTCCTGCATCTTCCGGTAGAGCGTCGAGCGGCCGATCTTGAGGCGCTTGGCGACCTCCGTCATGTGGCCGCGGTAGCGTCCGAGCGCGAGGCGGATCATATCGGCCTCGATGTCCTCGAGCGCGCGGATCTCGCCGCTCTCGGTGACGGCCGGGATGCCGAGGGCGGACCCGCCGGCGCTCGGGCGAACCTCGACCGTCTGCGGGATGACGTCCTCGGCGCCGATCAGCGCCGGGCCGGTGTAGGCCGGCGGCTTCTGCAGACCGAGCGGCGCGGGCGGGATCTCCGCTTCGAAGCCGTCGACGTGGCTTGCGATCTGCGGGAACTCCGCGACCGAAAGCTCCGATCCGTCGGCGAGCACCACGGCGCGGAAGATGGCGTTCTCGAGCTGGCGCACGTTGCCCGGCCAGTCGTAGGTCGTGAGTAGGCGCATGGCCTCGTCCGTGAAGCCGGAGACGCGCTTGCCTTCCTCGGCGCTGAAACGGGTGAGGAAATGCCGGGCAAGCTCCGGAACATCCTCCCGGCGCTCGCGCAGCGGCGGCACCCAGACCGGGAACACGTTGAGGCGGTAATAGAGGTCCTCGCGGAAACGGCCTTCCTTGACGAGCTGGATCATGTCGCGGTTGGTTGCCGACACGAGGCGGAAGTTGACCTTGACGGACTTCTTGGCGCCCACCGGATCGATCTCGCCCTCCTGCAGCGCGCGCAGCAGCTTGACTTGCGCTTCGAGCGGCAATTCCCCAATCTCGTCGAGGAACAGCGTGCCGCCGTCCGCTTCCTGGAACTTGCCGATGCGCCGGTCGACGGCGCCGGTGAACGCGCCCTTCTCGTGGCCGAAGAGCGTGCTCTCGACCAGGTTCTCGGGAATGGCGCCGCAGTTGACGGTGACGAACGGACGGCCCGCCCGCTCGCTCTCGCCCTGGATGGCGCGCGCGATCAGCTCCTTGCCGACGCCGCTCTCGCCTTCGATGAGGACCGGGATGTTGGAGGCGGCAGCCCGCTTGCCGAGCGCGACCACGCGCTGCATGCCGTTGCCGCGGACGATGAGGTCGTCGAAGGTCAGCGTGCCTTCGGTCTTTTTCTTGATGCGCAGGATCTCGTCCGAAAGCGCCTCGATCTTCATGGCGCTCTTCATGGAGACCTCGAGCCGCTCGGGCGAGGCCGGCTTGATGACGAAATCCACGGCGCCGAGCTTGATGGCGTTGATCGCCGCGTCGACGGAGCCGTTGGCGGTCAGCACGATGATGGGAGGCGACGGCTTGCCCTTGAGGCTGTCGAGAACGGCCATGCCGCCGATGCCGGGCATGACGAGATCGAGGAGCACGAGCGAGACCGCGGTGCGCTCAGGCCCCTCGAGCACCTCGAGCGCCTGCTCGCCGGACACGACCGAGCGGGTTTCGAAGCCGAAACGTTTGACGGTTTCTTCGAGGATGCGCCGCTGGGCGGGATCGTCGTCGACGATGAGAATACGCTTTGCCATTGAGCACTCGTACACAACACGAACTGGAACAGGGCCGGTCTCTGGCGCGCGTGTCTTGCGATGGAACGCGCGGGGCCGACCGGCAACTCGACGAAGGTCAGACTGCCCCACAAAGGGTAAACAAGCCCTTGCGAATAAGCTCACCTTGATCCTTTTTTGATCTGAAGGCGCGACGATCCGGCCTCGGATGGCCTGCGAAGCAAGGCCCTCAGCGCGCCTCTTGCCGCTTGAACTCGGCGGCGCGAGCCCGCAGATTAAGGCTTCATTTCCCCGATCACCGGAGCTCTCGATGACGCCGACCCTGCGCGCCCCTCGTGTTTCTGACCTCGTCCACACGGCAAGCCAGAGCGGCGGAGCGCATACCGCGCCCGATCTGGGGCGCGTTCCCGAGTGGGACCTGTCCGACCTCTACACGGGCACCGACGATCCCGCGGTCGCCCGCGATCTCGACCGCGCGGCCGCGGAAGCCACGCGGATCAAGGAGACCTATCAGGGCAGGCTCGTTGGCCTCGCCGCGGACGGCGCAGCGCTCGCCGAGGCCGTCGCCGCCTACGAGCGGCTCGCAGATCTCATGGGCAAGCTCGGCTCCTACGCCGGCCTTCTTTACGCGGCGAACCAGACCGATCCCGCGCGCGCGAAATTCTACGGCGATATCTCGGAGAAGCTGACGCGTATATCGAGCGATCTCATCTTCGTCGAACTCGAGCTCAACCAGATCGATGAGGCAGCGCTCGCGGCCTCCTTCGCCGATCCGACGCTCGCCCGCTTCAGGCCCTGGCTCGAGGACCTTCGCAAGGAGAAGCCCTATCAGCTCGATGAGAAGATCGAGCAGCTCTTCACCGAGAAGGGGCAGACGGGGCGCGGCGCGTTCAGCCGCCTCTTCAGCGAGACCATGAGCGGCCTGCGCTTCGGCGTCGAGGGCTCGGCTCAGCCCTTGACCCTCGAGGCGACGCTGAACCTCCTGTCGGACCCCGCCGAGCCGCGCCGCCACGCCGCGGCCGACGCGCTGGCCAAGGTCTTCAAGGACAACGTCCGCCTCTTCACCCTGATCACCAATACGCTCGCCAAGGACAAGGAGATCTCCGACCGCTGGCGCGGCTTCAAGGACGTGGCCGACAGCCGCCATCTCGCCAACCGCGTCGAGGCCCCCGTCGTCGACGCGCTCGTCGCCAGCGTGCGCGCCGCCTACCCGCGCCTCTCGCACCGCTACTACGCCATGAAGGCGCGCTGGCTCGGCATGGAGAAGCTCTCGCATTGGGACCGCAACGCGCCGCTTCCCGACAAGCCGGAGCAGGTCTTCACCTGGCCCGAGGCCGAGGCGATCGTGCTCAAGGCTTACGGGGCCTTCGCGCCCGACATGGCGAGCGTCGCAAAAGAGTTCTTCGACAAGCGCTGGATCGACGCGCCGCTGCGCGAAGGCAAGGCCCAGGGCGCATTTTCCGCGGCGACCGTTCCCTCCGTCCATCCGTACGTGCTGATGAACTATCAGGGCAAGCCGCGGGACGTGATGACGCTCGCCCACGAGCTGGGGCACGGCGTGCATCAGATGCTGGCGCGCGACCAGGGGCCGTTGCTCGCGCCGACCCCGCTGACGCTCGCCGAGACCGCCTCCGTGTTCGGCGAGATGCTGACCTTCCGTGCGCTCCTCGCCGAGACGAAGAGCCCGCGCGAGAAGAAGGCGATGATCGCCGGCAAGGTGGAGGACATGCTGAACACGGTCGTGCGCCAGATCGCGTTCTACCTCTTCGAGCGCAAGGTGCACGAGGCGCGCCGCAAGGGCGAGCTGACCAGCGACGATCTGGCCGCGTTCTGGATGGAGGTTCAGAGTGAAAGCCTCGGCCCCGCCATCGCGCTGAAGCCGGGCTACGAGGTCTTCTGGACCTATATCCCCCACTTCATCAACTCGCCGTTCTACGTCTACGCCTATGCGTTCGGAGACTGCCTCGTGAACTCGCTGTACGGCCTCTACCAGGAGGCCCACCCCGGCTTCGTGACGAAGTACTTCGATCTCCTGAAGGCCGGCGGCTCGAAGCACCATTCGGAGCTTCTCGCCCCGTTCGGCCTCGATGCCGCGGACCCGGCCTTCTGGTCGAAAGGTCTCAAGGTGATCGAGGGCATGATCGACGAGCTGGAAGCCATGGACCGCGCCGTGGCCTAGCGGCGGTTTCCCCGCCCCCAACCCCCTCAATAACTCCATGGCCGGGCTTGACCCGGCCATGGTGTAAAAGGGGCAAGTTTTACATTCTGTACAACGCCCCATAGCCTGTGTTATACAATTTGTACAACATAGGGAGCCACGCCCATGAAGCTCGAGATCAAGAAGATCGGCAATTCGACGGGCCTCATCCTGCCGAAGGAGCTGCTCGCGCGCCTGGGTCTCGCCCAAGGCGATCATGTGCTCGTCACCGAGGGGCCGGAGCGGTCATTCTCCGTCACGCCCTTTGCGGATGACGACGAGGAGACCATGCGCATTGCCCGCGAGGTCATGAAAGAGTATCGCACAACGCTCAAAGCGCTCGCCAAATGAGCGAGCCGAGATGGATCACGAAGGATCAGGCCATTCGCATGCACGCCGAGCAACTCGCCATATTCGGCGGGCCTGCAGGCTTGCGTGACGAGGGCATGCTGGAATCTGCCCTCGATCGCCCGCGTAACAAATGGGCTTTCGGCGAAACCGACTACGCCGCGCTGGCGGCCGCCTACGCGTTCGGCGTCGCTCGGAACCATCCCTTCGTGGACGGCAACAAGCGCGCTGCTTTCATGGTGGCCATGACCTTCTTGCGAAAGAACGCTATCCCGTTCGCTCCCAAGCCGGCCGAGGCGACGGTCGCGATCCAAGGTCTCGCGGCCGGCGAGATCGACGAGGAGGGCCTCGCGCGCTGGATCCGCGATACCCTGCCGGCGCCCGGCTGAAGCGTTTTCAAGCGAAGTGGACACCACTTCGCGTTAAGAAAACGCGTCAAACCAAAACCTAGAGCCTTACTTCCAAGTCTATCAGAGGGGCTCTAGCGGGCAGCGCCGAAAGACATAACCGCCGTGGGTGTCAAGCTGGAACCGCATCGCGCGCGCCGAATTTGACGGCTTACAAGCTCCCGGGAACCGGCGTATAAGCGCCGGAATTTTTACAGCTTCGTAAGAGGCCAGATCGTGGCACGCGCTAAGGCCACCGAAACCGGTGGCGAGCCTGTCGAAACGGCACACGGTGCACCGTTCTGGACACTGGTCGTCGGATGTATCGGTGTCGTCTATGGCGACATCGGCACGAGCCCGCTCTACGCGTTCCGCGAGGCCGTGCGCGCCGCGAGCGGCGGCAGCCCCGCAAACTCGGAGGCCGTGTTCGGCGTCCTGTCCCTCATCTTCTGGGCCTTGATCCTCATCGTCACGCTGAAGTACGTGATCGTGCTTGTGCGCGCCGACAACAGGGGGGAGGGCGGTACGTTCGCCCTCATGGCGCTTGGCCAGTCGGTTGCCAAGCGGAGCACGCCGTTGCTCCTCGCCCTCGGCATCACCGGAGCTTCGTTCTTCTACGGCGATGCCGTCATCACGCCGGCCATCTCGGTGCTTTCCGCCGTCGAAGGCTTGCGGCTGGTGTCGCCCGTGTTCGAGCACTGGGTCATGCCGATTGCGCTCGTCATCATCGTCGGGCTCTTCAGCGTGCAGTCGCACGGCACGGCGCGCGTGGCGCGCTTCTTCGGACCGCTCACCGTCGTCTGGTTCCTGGCGCTCGCCGGCGGCGGCCTGCTGCACATCCAGGACAACCCCGCGGTGCTGACCGCGCTCAATCCATGGTTCGGCGTGAGCTTCATCGCCGCGCACGGCATCCTGGGCCTGACCGTCCTCGGCCTCGTGTTCCTCGCCGTCACCGGCGCCGAGGCGCTCTATGTCGATCTCGGCCATTTCGGCCGCAAGCCGATCGTGCTCGCCTGGTTCTGGGTCGTGTTCCCCTGCCTGCTGCTGAACTATCTCGGGCAAGGGGCCTTCGTGCTGGCGCACGACGGCCACGTCGGCCATCCGTTCTTCCAGATGAACGATGGCTGGCTGCTCTATGTGATGGTGGCGCTGGCGACGGCGGCGACCGTCATTGCCAGCCAGGCGGTGATCACCGGCGCCTATTCGCTGACCCGGCAGGCGGTTCAGCTCAACATGCTGCCGCGCATGGAAATCCGCCATACGTCGGAACGCCAGTCGGGCCAGATCTACATGCCGCGCGTGAATTTCCTGATGGCGGTGGCGGTTCTGCTGCTAGTGCTGGGATTCCGCGAATCGGAGGGGCTTGCCTCCGCATACGGAATCGCCGTGACCGGGGTGATGCTGGTGACGACCACGCTGTTTTCCATCGTGATGATCCGCATCTGGAAGTGGCCCCTGTGGTCCGCCCTCGCGCTGACGGCGCTGTTCGGCCTGATCGAACTCGGCTTCCTGATCACCAACGCCATGAAGGTCAGGGACGGCGGCTGGGCCTCGCTGGTGGTGGCGTTTCTGGTCATCGTGGTGATGGTGACATGGGTGCGCGGGTCGCGCCTGCTGTTCGAGAAGACACGCAAGAACGAGGTGCCGCTGGAGTTCCTGGCCGGCAATCTGGTCAGGAAGAAGCCGCAATTCGTGCCCGGCACGGCGATCTTCCTGACCAGCGATCCGCTCAGTGCGCCGACCGCGCTCATGCACAGCCTCAAGCACTACAAGGTGCTGCACGAGCAGAACATCATCCTTTCGGTGGTGACCGCGCCACAGCCGAAGGTGCCCGACAGCGAACGGGTGAAACTGGAGGCGATCAACGACCTGTTCATGCGCATCACACTGACATTCGGCTATATGGAGCAGCCGAACATTCCGCGCGCGCTGGCTTCCTGCCGCAAGCAGGGCTGGAAGTTCGACATCATGACGACGTCGTTCTTCCTGTCGCGGCGCTCGCTCAAGGCCGCAGCCAGTTCCGGCATGCCGATGTGGCAGGACCGCCTGTTCATCGGGCTCGCGCGCACCGCGGCGGACGCAACGGAATATTTCCAGATTCCGACCGGCCGCGTGGTGGAGATCGGCACGCAGGTGGCGATCTGACCGGTCACCGGCCGTGCATGGCAAGGCGCGGGCCGGAGCCCGCGCCGCGTGTCTCAGCCGGCCAGGGCCGCCCTGTTCGCTTCGAGGAAGGACTTCAACGGCGTCGGCTCGCGTCCCGAGAGCCTGGTCACGTCGCCGGTCACGACCGCGAGGTCGCCGTTGCGGA